>LNFM01007862.1_pt1 | contig 16428 bp, 16 predicted proteins | sample 596031 | NCBI WGS metagenome assembly LNFM01 (sample SAMN04254537, study PRJNA301005) | activated carbon metagenome | isolation source: dual media filters at the Ann Arbor, Michigan drinking water treatment plant | place: USA: Ann Arbor
AGTCGCCCACGGCGTAGACCTGCGGGTGCGAGACCGAGCGCAGCTGCGCGTCGATGCAGACGAAGCCGCGCGCGCTGACGGCCAGCGGGCCGCGGCGCGCCGGGTCCAGTTGCCAGTCGTGGGCCTGGGCGCCGGTGGCCCACAGCAGCAGGTCGCTGTCGCGTGCCAGCGCGGCGCCGTCGTCGATGCCCAGGTGCAGCGCCACGCCGGCCTGCATCAAGGCCCGGGCCGCGGCGCGCTGCGCGAAGGGTGCCAGGCCGGGCAGCAGTTGTGCATCGCGGCTGTACAGCCGGCCCTGCACCGGGCAATCGGGCCGCAGCGCGCGCAGCCGCGCCAGCACGGCCAGCAGCGATTCGAAGCCCGCTGCGCCGCCGCCCACGGCGCTGACGGTGAACGGTCGCCCAGCCGGAGCCGTGGCCCAGCGCTGCAGCAGCGCCTCATAACCCTGGCGCAGGGCGGACAGCGGGCGCAGCGCCAGCAGCGCCGGCCCGGACGTGGCCACCTCGGCCGGCGGGCGCAGCGTCGAGCCCAGGTTCAGCGACAGCAGGTCGTAATCGAGCCATTCGCCCGTGGCCAGGCGCACGCGGCGCGCGGGTGCGTCCAGCGCGTCCAACTCGCCCGGCAGCCAGCGCGCACCGGTGGCGGCGCACAGCGCGGCAAAGTCGACGGCGATGTCTGCGTAGCGGTAGCGGCCCGCCAACCAGCCCGGCACCATGCCGCTGTAGGGCGCCAGGGCCTGCGGCGAGACCAGCACCAGCTCCACCCCCGGCAGTGGCGCGCGCATCCAGTCCAGCAGCACCTGCGCATGGGCGTGGCCGGCGCCGGCCAGCAGCAGCCGCCTCATGCGGGCCCTGGCCAGCCGGGCAGGCGCAGGCGGGCCAGATCGGCCGGCTCGTCGATGTCGGCCACGGCCGGCAGCTCCGCCCAGCGCAGGCCGGCGGCGCGAGCGCGCTCACGCGTGTCGGCCATGACCTGCGGCGTGCTCCAGTGCATGCCCTCGAACAGCATGGGCGCAGGCCGGCTCAGGCCCACCAGCGCGTAGCCGCCGTCCAGCGCCGGCACGAACACGGCGTCGTGCCCGTGCAGCGCTTCGTCTGCGGCGCGCAGCATGGATGCATCCAGGTCGGGCGCGTCGGTGCCCATCAGCAAGGCGCGGGGATGGGTCTGCAGTGCCCTCAACAGTGCGCGCTGCATGCGCGCGCCCAGGTCACCCTCGCCCTGCACGCTGAGCGTCAGGCCGTGGCGCTGCGCCAGGCGCTGAAAGGCGGCGTGGCTGGCGTCGGGGGTGGTGCACAGCTCCACCTGCGCCAGGCCGGCGGCGGCCGCTGCGCCCACGGCGTGCTCCAGCAGGCGCTCGGCCAGCGCGGCAGCGCCGGCCGCGCCCAGCGCCGGGATCAGCCGCGTCTTGGCCAGCCCGGCCACGGGGGCCTTGGCCAGGACGATGAGGGCCGCGTCGGGCGTCACGCGCATCAAAGGTAGTCACGCGCCAGCGCCTGGGCGGATTCGCCGCGCCAGTAGCGCCAGCGCAGCTGCCACATCAGGAAGATGGTGCGCCAGACGCCGCGCGACTCCCAGCGCCGGCCCGAGGTGACGACCGGGCCGCGCAGACAGGCCGGCCGGCCCAGCGCCAGCAGGCGGCGCGACAACTCGACGTCTTCCATCAGCGGCTGGTCCGGGAAGCCGCCCACTTGATCGAAGGCCTGGCGGCTGACGAAGATGGCCTGGTCGCCGGTGGCGATGCCGGTCCAGCACGAACGCCGGTTCATGCACCAGGCCACCACGCGCAGCAGCCAGGGCCGGCCGCTGATGCGCACGTCGAAACGGCCCCAGGCGGCGCCGCGGGCCAGCGCGGCATCGATCTGGGCCAGGGCGTCGTCCGGCAGCCGGGTGTCGGCGTGCAGGAACAGCAGCACCGGCCCGCGCGCCACCGTCGCGCCCGTGTTCATCTGCCGTGCGCGGCCACGCGGCGCCGCCAGAACCTGGTCGGCCCAGGGCCGGGCGCGCTCGCCACTGCCATCGTTGCTGCCGCCGTCGGCCACGATCAGCTCGACGCCGCGCGTGCGCAGCGGTGCCAGTGCCTGCAGGGTGGCCGTTATGCCGGCGGCCTCGTTCAGCACCGGCACGATGATGGAAAGGCCGAGCTCGGGCGTGTGCGCACCGTCCATCAGGTGGCGCTGACGGGCTCGGCCGTTGCGGACTCCAGCGCACCACCGCAACTGCTGCCCTGCCCCGCGGTGCAGCCGAAGCAATGGCTGGCCACGCGGATGGGCGCACCTTCCACGTCGTGCTCCAGCAGCTGGCGCAGGTGCGGCCGCGCCGCCCCGTGCAGGCCGGCGCGCAGGCCCAGCATCTGGTTGAAGTCGCAGTCGTACAGATCGCCCTGCCAGTCCACGCTGACCAGGCTGCGGCACATCACGGTGTCCAGGTTCTCGGCGCGGTAGGCGCCGCGCAGCAGCTGCAGGTAGGCGTCGAAGCCGCCCTTGCTGACGAGGGTGCTGCCGAAGCGCTGGATGGGCATGTTTGTCAGCGCGAACAGCTGGTCGAAGTGGATGCCGAAGCGCTGCAGCAGCTCGCGCTTGTAGTCGGCCTGCAGGGGGCCCTGGGCCGGCGGCAGCGTGGCGCCCTGCGGGTTGTAGACCAGGTTGAGCACCAGGCCCGTGCCCGGCCGCGCGTAGCCCAGGGCGTTGAGCCGGCGCAGGCCGGCGATGCTGCGCTCGAACACACCGTCGCCGCGCTGGCGGTCGACGTTGGCCGCGGCGTAGCAGGGCAGCGAGGCCACCACTTCCACGCTCTGCTGGGCCAGAAACTCGGCCAGGTCTTCCTGACCCGGCTCGGACAGGATGGTGAGGTTGCAGCGGTCGATGAGCTTCACGCCCAGCGCGCGCGCATCGCGCACCAGGCCGCGGAACAGCGGGTTCAGTTCGGGCGCGCCGCCGGTCAGGTCCAACGTCTCCACACGGCGCGCGCGCAGCACCTCCAGCACCAGCGCAATCGTGGGCGCGTCCATCGTTTCGGTGCGGTTGGGACCGGCCGCCACGTGGCAGTGCAGGCAGCTCTGGTTGCAGCGGTAACCCAGGTTGACCTGCAGGGTCTGCAGGCGGCGGCGGCGCAGGGCGGGGAAGTCGGTGGCCGACAGAAGCGGAAGCATGGCGTGCATGGGCGCGGATTCTGGGGCTGGATGGGCAAGCCCGTGGGCACCGGGCTGCTTGGGCCCATGCGCCGGCCGTGCTTGCGCTGGCCGCATGAGCAGCCTCGGAATCATTCGTTGGAACCGGGCGGCTCGATTCCTAGCATCCGCGCACTCCCATCCATCGCTCACTGCATCCCATGAACTCCACTCCATCGAAGCGCATCAGCCGCCGCACCCTGATCCTGGCCGCCACCTTGGCGGCCACGCTGCTGGCCCCCGCGGCCTGGGCGCAGAAGCGGGTCAGCCTGCTCAACGTCAGCTACGACCCCACGCGCGAGTTGTATGTCGACTTCAACAAGGCCTTCGCCGCCCACTGGCTGAAGATGACCGGCGAAGTGGTGACCGTCAAGCAAAGCCACGGCGGCTCGGGCAAGCAGGCGCGCTCGGTCATCGACGGGCTGGATGCCGACGTCGTGACGCTGGCCCTGGCATACGACGTGGACGAACTCAACTCCAAGAGCAAGCTGATCCCGGCCGACTGGCAGAAGCGCCTGCCCAGCAACGCCAGCCCCTACACCAGCACCATCGTCTTCCTGGTGCGCAAGGGCAACCCCAAGGGCGTCAAGGACTGGGACGACCTGGTCAAGCCGGGCATTTCTGTCGTCACGCCCAACCCCAAGACCAGCGGCGGCGCGCGCTGGAACTATCTGGCGGCCTGGGGCTACGCCCTGAAGAAGTACGGCAACGACGAAGCCAAGGCCAAGAAGTTCGTGGCCGACCTGTACGGCAACGTACCGGTGCTCGACAGCGGTGCCCGCGGGTCGCTGACCACCTTTGCCGAGCGCAACGTGGGCGATGTGTTCCTGAGCTGGGAGAACGAAGCCTTCCTGGCCGTGAAGGAACTGGGTCCGACCCGGTTCGACATCGTCGTGCCCTCGCTCAGCATCCTGGCCGAGCCGCCGGTGACCGTGGTCGACAAGAACGTCGACCGCAAGGGCACGCGCGCTGTCGCCCAGGCCTACCTGGAATACCTGTACACCCCCGAAGGGCAGGAGATCGCCGCGCAGAACTACTACCGCCCGCGCGACGCCAAGGTGGCGGCCCAGTACGCCAGCACCTTCAACCTGAAGGTCAAGCTGTTCACCATCGACGAGGTCTTCGGCGGCTGGACCAAGGCCCAGGCCGCGCACTTCAACGACGGTGGCGTGTTCGATCAGATCTTCACCAGGAGATAGGCTCCCCCCGAAGCGCCTTCGGCGCCTCCCCCCAGAGGGGGGCAACGCCAGCGGCCCGGCGGAGCCGGTTCCGCGGCGTTTGCTTGGTAGTAGCAGCGGGGGCGGCGTTCATTTGCTTTTCGCATAAGCAACCGCGATTCGCTTCGTTGTTGCACCGCAGCGCGCCACCTAGAGTGGCGCGCTGTCGTCTTGTCACCCGGAGATCATCTTGTCCCTGAGCCGCCGCCGCCTGCTGCCCGCCCTGCTGACGCTGTTGACCCTGCCGGCCCTGCCCGCGCATGCCGCCGGGCCTGCGCTGCTGAACGTCAGCTACGACGTCAGCCGCGAGTTCTACAAGGCCTACAACACCGCCTTCGCAGCGCACTGGAAGGCGACCGCGGGCGAGGCCGTCACGCTCAACCAGAGCCACGGCGGCAGCAGCCGCCAGGCGCGCAGCGTGGCCGACGGGCTGGAGGCCGACATCATCACCATGAACCAGCACAACGACATCGACGTGCTGCACACCCGCGGCGGCCTGGTGCCGGCCGACTGGGCCAAGCGCCTGCCGCACAACGCGTCGCCCACCACGTCCATCAGTGTGATCCTGGTGCGCAAGGGCAACCCCAAGAACATCCGCGACTGGAGCGACCTGGGCCGTGCGGGCCTGAGCGTCATCATCCCCAACCCCAAGACCAGCGGCAACGGCCGCTACACCTACCTGGCGGCCTGGGGCGCGGCCGTGACCGGCGGCGTCAGCCCCGCGGCGGCCCAGGCCCTGGTGACGCGCATCTTCGCCAACGTGCCGGTGCTGGACGGCGGCGGGCGCGGTGCCACCACGACCTTCGCGCAGCGCAACATGGGCGACGCGCTGGTCACCTTCGAGAGCGAGGTGCCGCTGATCACGCGCGAGTTCGGTGATCACTTCGAGGTGGTCTACCCGGCCCGCAGCATCCTGGCCGAGAACCCGGTGAGCGTGGTCGACAAGGTGGCGGACAAGCGCGGCACGCGCAAGCTGGCCGAGGCCTACCTGCAGTACCTGTACAGCGAGCCCGGCCAGGAGATCGCCGCCAGCTTCCACCTGCGCCCGCGCAGCGCCAAGGTGCTGGCCAGGCACGCCAAGAGCTTCCCCAAGGTCGACACCTTCACGGTGGACCAGGTCTTCGGCGGCTGGAGCCAGGCGCAGAAGGAGCACTTCAACGACGGCGCGCTGTACGACCAGGTGATCGCGACCGCCAAGGCGCGCTGAGTCTCAATCTATGTTCCTGCGCAAGACCCTGCTCAAACGCCACAGCGTGCTGCCCGGCTTCGACCTGGCGCTGGGCTTCGCGCTGCTGTACATCAGCCTGATCGTGCTGGTGCCGCTGTCGGCGGCCTTCTTCAAGACCTTCACGCTGAGCTGGCAGCAGTTCCTGGACGCCACCACCACGCCGCGCGTGCTGGCCAGCTACCGGCTGACCTTCGGCGCCAGCTTCCTGGCCGCGCTGCTCAACGCCGTGTTCGGGCTGATCGTGGCCTGGGTGCTGGTGCGCTACCAGTTCCCCTTCAAGCGCCTGATCGACGCGATGGTGGACCTGCCCTTCGCCCTGCCCACGGCCGTGGCCGGCATTGCGCTCACGGCCATCTGGTCCGGCAACGGCAGCCTGGGCCAGTACCTGCCCTTCAAGGTGAGCTACACGCCCGTGGGCGTGTGGGTGGCGCTGGTCTTCATCGGCTTGCCCTTCGTGGTGCGCACGGTGCAGCCGGTGCTGGAAGACCTGAGCCGTGAGCTGGAAGAAGCCGCCGCCACGCTGGGCGCCAGCCGCTGGCAGACCTTCCGCCACGTGGTCTTCCCGATCGTGATGCCAGCGCTGCTGACCGGCTTTGCGCTGGCCTTTGCCCGGGCTTTAGGCGAGTACGGCAGCGTGATCTTCATCGCCGGCAACATGCCCATGGTCAGCGAGATCACGCCGCTCTTGATCATCACCAAGCTCGAGCAGTACGACTACGCCGGCGCCACGGCCATCGCCGTGGTCATGCTGGTAGCCGCCTTTGGGCTGCTGCTGGCCATCAACCTGCTGCAGAGCTGGGCGCGCCGCCGCCAGGGCGGTCTGGCATGAACACCGCCGCCTTGCCTGCGCCGGCCGTGGCCGGCAGCGCACCGCGCCGCATCCGTGACGCCACCACCGAAGCCCCCTGGGTGCGCGTGCTGCTCATCGCACTGGCGCTGGGCTTCATGACGCTGTTCCTGTTCGTGCCCCTGGTCACCGTGTTCTACGAGGCCTTCAAGAAGGGCTGGGACGTGTACCTGGCGGCCATCGTCGAGCCCGATGCGCTGTCGGCCATCAAGCTTACGCTGCTGGCGGCAGCCATCAGCGTGCCGCTGAACCTGGTGTTCGGCGTGGCCGCGGCCTGGGCCATTGCCAAGTTCGAGTTCCACGGCAAGAACCTGCTGCTGACGCTGATCGACCTGCCCTTCAGCGTGAGCCCGGTGATCGCCGGCCTGATCTACGTGCTGGTGTTCGGGCTGCAGGGCTGGTTTGGCAGCTGGTTCATCGACAACGACCTCAAGATCATCTTCGCCGTGCCGGGCATCGTGCTGGCCACGGTGTTCGTGACCTTCCCCTTCGTGGCGCGCGAGCTGATCCCGCTGATGCAGGCCCAGGGCATCGAGCAGGAAGAGGCGGCGCGCGTGCTGGGTGCGGGCGGCTGGCAGATGTTCTGGCGCGTCACGCTGCCCAACGTGAAGTGGGCGCTGCTGTACGGGGTGATCCTGTGCAATGCGCGGGCCATGGGCGAGTTCGGCGCGGTCAGCGTCGTCAGCGGCCACATCCGCGGGCAGACCAACACGATGCCGCTGCACATCGAGATCGTCTACAACGAATACCAGTTCGCCGCCGCCTTTGCCGTGGCCTCGCTGCTGGCGCTGCTGGCGCTGGTGACGCTGGTGCTGAAGTACGTGGTCGAGCAGCGCGTGAAGAATCAGATGCGCGGCGTTGGCGACCGACACGAATAGGGCAAGACCATGAGCATCGAAGTACGCAACCTCAACAAGGCCTTCGGCAAGACCGTGGTCTGCGACAAGCTGAACCTGGACATCCCGGCGGGCGAGCTGGTGGCGTTGCTGGGGCCTTCGGGCTCGGGCAAGACCACGCTGCTGCGCATCATGGCCGGGCTGGAAGTGCCCGATTCCGGCAACGTGCTGTTCCACGGCGAGGACGCCACCGACACCGACGTGCGCGAGCGCAACGTGGGCTTCGTGTTCCAGCACTACGCGCTGTTCGGCCACATGACGATCTTCGAGAACGTGGCCTTCGGCTTGCGCGTGCGGCCCCGCACGGCGAAGCCGGGCTCGTCGGTTCAGACAAGGCCGGTCGAAGCCGAGATCCAGCGCAAGGTGATGGAGCTGCTCAAGCTGGTGCAGCTCGACTGGCTGGCCGACCGCTACCCGCACCAGTTGTCGGGCGGCCAGCGCCAGCGCATCGCCCTGGCCCGCGCGCTGGCGGTGGAGCCCAAGGTGCTGCTGCTGGACGAGCCCTTCGGTGCGCTGGATGCCAAGGTGCGCAAGGAACTGCGCCGCTGGCTGCGCCGCCTGCACGACGAGGTGCATGTCACCAGCGTCTTCGTCACCCACGACCAGGAAGAGGCCATGGAAGTGGCCGACCGCATCGTGGTGATGAACGAGGGCCGCATTGAGCAAGTCGGCACGCCCGACCAGGTCTACGACCACCCGGCCAGCCCCTTCGTGCTGCAGTTCCTGGGCGACGTCAACCTGTTCCACGGCCGCAGCGAGCACGCGCCCGGTGGCGGCACCGGGGGGCAGGACGTGGTCTACGTGCGGCCGCATGAACTCGAGGTCCTGGGCGAAGCCCCTGCCCCCGGCCCCAACTCCGAAAATGAAGCCTGGGCCGCCACGCTGAGCCAGACGCTGACCGTGGGCGCGCACACGCGCATCGAGTTCAAGCGCGATGGTCAGGACGGCAAGGACGGCGGCTACCTGGACGTCGAACTGCTGCGCAGCGATTACGGCGCGCTGCGCGATCGCCTGCAGCTGCAGCGCGGCAGCCGCGTCTGGCTGCGGCCGCGCAAGGTCACGCGCTTCGAGGTCGCGCCCGGGGGCTGAGCGGAGCAACGCCGTCACCAGCCCCCCTGACTGGTCAGTCTTGCGCCCGGCCCCACCCCGCCGAGCCCGCTTCGGCCCCCTGCCGGATATGTCTCCTAGCGCACAGACTCCGCCCTGCCTGCTACCGGAGCATCGCGTCCTGCAGCCAATCTGGGGAGGGGTGCACCATGGAAGATCTCGAGCACGCTGGCCGCGCGCCGCACGGCCTTGTGCTACCTTGGCTGCGGCGGCTGCAGCGCCTGATGGCGAGTTCGGTGGTGCAGCCAGGGGTGCGCCCGCGCGGCAACGCGCCGCCGCCCCTGGATGCCCTGACCACAGGCCTGACGGTGCTGGTGGCAGACGACGACCTGCTGAACCGCATGCGGGCCTGCGAGATGCTGGAGCGCCTGGACATGCGACCACTGCAGGCCGCCGACGGCGCCGAAGCCGTGGCCCTGGCGGCCGAGATGCGCCTGGACATGATCCTGATGGACTTGCAGATGCCGGTGCTGGACGGGCTGGGCGCCACCGGGCAGATACGCCGCGCCGAACAGCGGGCGGCGCGGGCGCGGGTGCCGGTGGTGGCCTACAGCGCGCTCACCGGCAATGCTGCCTGGCTGGCGCGCCACGGCTTCGACGACGCGCTGGACAAGCCTTGCGAGCTGCGCGCCCTGCGCGCCTGCCTGCTGCGCTGGGGCCCGGCGCGGGGCCACCAGGGGCGGCCCACGCCCGAGCGCCGCCCACGCGAGCAAGCGCCGCGGCAGGGCCGCGGCGATCGTCCTTAGAGGGCGGCGCTGCCGCCCGTCACTCAATCGGCGCCGTAGGGCGTGCCATAGAAGCGGTGCACGCCGCTGGCCCAGGTGCGGTCAGACATGGACGGCCAGCTGTCCTTGTTGAAGCCGGGCGCTTCCTTCAGGGCTTCCTTCAGCACATTGAGCGTGAAGCGCTTGTTCACGGTGTCCAGCACCATTGCTGCCCAGGGCACGGCGAAGAGCTTGTCGCCCATGCCCAGCAGGCCGCCGAAGGACAGCACCGCGTAGGCCACCTTGCCCGTGGCCATGTCGATCATGAACTCCTTGATGTCGCCCAGGTCCTCGCCGTCCTTGTTGTAGACGTCGTTGCCCAGCAGCGTGTTGGCGCCCATCAGCGCCGGGCCGGGGCCCTGGCTGGCTTGTGCGTACATGCCAAAGTTGTCGCGCGTGACGTAGTTGGTTCCCATGCTTGCTCCTTGGTCTATCGTGGGCCCGGTACGGCGAGCCGCAGCGCAAACACGCCGCGAGCCGTTGCCGGGAGAACCTGCGAACCCGTTCCGCAGGCATCAAAGGGACCATAGCGTCGGGGTCTCCCGGGGTCTGTGCGGGGACGAACGCAGCCGGCAAGGCCCGGCCTAGCGCGCCAGGTAGCCGCCATCCACCGGGTAGTAGGCACCGGTCACGAAAGAGGCCCGGTCCGACGTCAGCCAGGCCACGAGCTCGGCCACTTCCTCGGGGCGCCCCAGACGCCCCAGCGGATGGGCCGCGATCAGCAATGCCAGATGGCCCGGATCGGCTTCGAGCCGGCTGACCATGGGCGTGTGGATGAAGCCCGGCCCGACGGCGTTGATGCGTATGCCCAGCGCGCTGTACTCCAGCGCGGCGGCCTGGGTCAGCCCGATCACGCCATGCTTGGCCGCGGTATAGGCCGAACCGGTGGCCATGCCCACGGCCCCCAGCACCGAGGCCATGTTGACGATGGCGCCGCCCCCGGTGCGCAGCATGGCCGCGATCTGCTGCTGCATGCCGTAGAACACGCCCGACAGGTTGATGTTGATCACCTGCGCCCAGCCATCCAGCGGATAGTCGGCCAGCGGCGCGCTGGGGCCGCCGATGCCGGCGTTGTTGCAGGCCAGGTCCAGGCGCCCGTAGCGCGCCACGGTCTGCTCGACCAGGGCCTTTGCGTCGGCGGGCAGGCCGGTGTCGGCGGCCACGAACAGCGCCTCGCCGCCCTGGGCCCGCACCAGCGCCACGGTTTCCTCGCCGCCGACGCGGTCGACGTCGGACACCACCACCTTGGCGCCTTCGCGCGCCCACACCAGGGCCACCGCGCGCCCGATGCCCGATGCGGCACCGGTCACCAGCGCCACCTTGTCCTGCACCAGGCGCGCGCTGCCAGGGCCTTGCGGGTTCTGACCGTCGGTCTTCATGGGGGGGTACTTCCGGGCTGTTGGGAGGATGCCCAGACTGGCATAACGGCCCGCGCCGGTCGGTGCGTACCCGTACGCAGCAGACCCGCCTGGCTCAGCCCGGCCGACCGGCCAGATAGACGGCGGCCTGCACGCGCGAGCTGAGCTTGAGCTTGCGCAGGATGTGCTGCACGTGGATCTTCACCGTGGCCTCGGCGATGCCCAGCGCGCGCGCCACTTCCTTGTTGCTGTCGCCGCGGGCGACGAGTTCCAGGATCTCGCGCTCGCGCGGCGACAGGCTGTGGATGGGATCGGCGTCCGCACCGCCACCTGGCCCCGCACCCGTGCCCGCGCCATGGTGCGACTGGAAGGCGCTGACCAGCTTGCTCGTCATCTCGGGGCTGACCACCGATTCACCGGTCATGGTGCGCAGGATGGCCGCGGCCAGCATGTCACTGTCCATGGTCTTGAGCAGGTAGCCGCGGGCACCGCCGCGCAGCGCCGCGGCCAGGTCGCGCTCGTCTTCGCTGACCGTCAGCATCAGCACCCGTGCCGTGGGCGCCAGCGCCTTGAAGCCGGCCAGCGCGTCCACGCCGTTGACGCCCGGCATGTGGTTGTCCAGCAGGATCACGTCGGGCTGCGTGGCCGCGGCCTGGCGATGCCCCTCGTTCGCATCGCCCGCCTCGGCCACGATCTCGAAGCGGGCGTCGCCCGCCAGCAGCGCGATCAGGCCGCGGCGGAACAGTGTGTGGTCGTCGACCACCAGCACGCGGATGGCGCCGCGGCCCATCATGCGGCCTGCCCCAGCCGCTCGGGCAGGCTCAGCACGACGCAGGTGCCCGAGCCCGGCACCGACTCCACCGCCACCGTGGCGCCGATGCGCTGGGCGCGCTCGCGCATGATGCGCAGGCCCACATGGGTTTCGTCGAGCGGCGCGCCGTCGGTGACAAAGCCGCAGCCGTCGTCGCGCACTTCCACGCGCCACTGCGGCGCCTGCTGCACTTCCACCCACACGGCGCTGGCCTGCGCATGCTTGCGCACGTTGGACAGCGCTTCCTGCACCACGTGCAGCACCTGCACCTGCACGTCGGCGGGCAGCGGCAGGCCTTGGCCTTCGATCTCGAGGTGCGCGGACAGGCCGGTCTGGTGCTCGAACTTCTGCAGCGTGGTGCGCAGTGCGGGGGCGATGTCCTCGGCGTTGGTGCGCGTCCTGAAGTGCACCAGCAGCTCGCGCACGTCGCCCAGGCTTTCGTGCACGCCGGCGTCCAGTTCGCCCAGCGTGCGCTCCACGCGGGCCGGCTCGCCGCTCTTCAGGTCGCTGCGCAGCAGGCCCAGCTGGATCTTCAGGAAGGCCAGGCTCTGGGCGATGGAGTCGTGCAGCTCGCGCGCGATGAAGCCGCGTTCGTCGGCCACCGCCGTCTCGCGCTGCAGCGCCGCGGCGCGCAGGCCTTCGATGGCGCCGGCCAGGTGGCTGGCAATGGTCTCCAGCAGCGCGCGGTCGTCCTCGGCCAGATGCACGGGCGCGCGGTAGAACAGGTTGAGCTCGCCCACCAGGCGCTCCTGCAGGCGCACCGGCACGCTGATGACGGTCTCGAAGCCGGCGCGCGCGCAATGGCCGTGGCGTGCCGCATCGTCCTCGGCCCGGATGGGGATGACGCGCGTGCTGGCCTGGCTGCGCGCCTGGCCGCACAGGCATTGGCCGGTGGGCAGGCATTGCTCGTCGTCCACCAGCGCCTGCGGCAGGCAGTCCGAGGCCAGCATCAGGTAGCGCTGGTTGTGTTCGTCCGACCAGCGCACGGCCGCGGCATCGGCGTGCGCGGCGCGGCGCGCCTGCTGCGCAATGCCCTTGGCCAGTTCGTCCAGCGTGGCCGCGCGCGCCACGAAGGCCGCCGATTCGTACAGCGCCGCCAGGCGCGCGTGCTGGGCTTCCAGGCTTTCGGTCTTCTCTCGCACCTTGGCCTCGAGGTTCTGGTACAGGCCCTGCAGCGTCTGCGCCATGCGGTTGAAGCCGGCCGAGAGTGCGCCGAATTCGTCGTCGGCGCCCGGCTCCACGCGCGCGGCCAGGTCGCCCGACTCGATGCGCGCCAGCCCCGCCTGCAGGCGCGACAAGGGGTTGAAGATGAACAGGTAGGCCGAGTACAGCAAGGCCACGGCGCTGACGATGGTCAGCACCACCATCATGAACTGCACCGCGTTGAGGATGGCGGTCAGACGCGACAGCTGGCGCTCGATGGCCGAGACAAAGGCGTCGACGCGCGCCACGAAGGCCTCGGCCTGCAGCGCGGCGCTGGCGGCTGCGGGTGCAGTGCTGCCCGACCAGTCGGCGCGCAGCGCGGCCCAGCCCTGCCGCACGTCGGCAAAGGCCTGTTGCGACGGCTGGTCGTTCGGCACGAACAGCGGCCGGGCGGGGTCGCCCGTGCGCAGCAGCTCCAGACTCTGGTCGAACTGCGCCATCAAGTGGGCGATGCGCTCGTGGTCGGCGCCGGCCAGGTTCTGCGCCAGGCGCCAGGTCTGCATGCGCATGCGCCCGGCCTCGTTGACCGCGGCCGCGCCGCCTTCAAGTTGCCAGGTCACCCACAGCGTCAGGCCGATGGACGCCAGGGCCAGCAGCAGCAGCGTGCCACCGACGACGCCCAGCTTGGCGGACAGGCTCCAGGAGCTACGCATGCGGCCACTGTAGCCCAGCGCCGGCGCCGCCACCTGGGCCTGCATCAAGCCGCCAGCGGCCAGTGGGCGGGCGCCGGCCGCACCGGGTTACTGCACCAGCGGCGTGGCCGCTGCGTCCAGGTCCACACCCTCGATGCGGGCCTGGCCGGCCAGCAGCTGCAGGTACTGGCGCAGCGCCGTGGCAAAGCTCTGCTGGCGCAGCGCCTGCTGCACGGCCGCGCGCACCGCCTCATAGGCCGGCTGGGTGCCCGGCGCGCGCGCCAGCACCTCCACCACGTGCAGGCCGAAGCGGCTGTGCACCAGGCGCGGCAGCACACCCACCTCAGGCTGGCCGAACAGCTCGCGCGCGAACTCGGGTGCGCAGTCTGCGCTGGTCAGCCAGCCCAGGTCGCCGCCCTGCGCGCCGCTGGGGCAATTGGAGGTGCTGGCCGCCACCTGCGCGAAGCGGTCTTCAGCGCCGGCCGGCTGGCAGCGCAGGTCCAGCAAGCAGGCCTCGGCGCGCTGGCGCAGCGCGGCCAGGTCAACGCCGGGCGGCACGGCAAACAGCACGTGGCGGGCGTGCACGCTTTCACCCACGGCATAGCGCGCGGCGTGCGCCGCGTGGTGGCGGCGGCAGGCCTCGTCCGACGGCTCGGGCAGCGCCAGTTCGCGGTCGAGCAGCACTTCGATGGCGGCGCTGGCGGCCTCGCTCATCGCGCCGCCTTCGTCCCACGCAGGCAGCGGGTCGTCGTCGGCAAGCAGCCCGGCCTGCTGCGCCGCCTGGCGCAGCAGTTCGGAGCAGGCGCGCTGGCGCAGCTCTTCGATGCCCAGGGACTCTTGCGCGCCGGCCAGGGCCACGCCGTTGATCTGCGGCTGCGGGTTCAGGGTGTTCATCTGCGGCTCCTCGATGTTCAGGCCGGACGGCGCGGTGTGTTCTGGCCGGCCGGTACGTTGAGGCGGCGCGAACGCACCAGCTGGTAGGGTCGCAGCACATAGGCCAGCGTGGCGAAGCCGCTCCACACGTGCACCAGGCGGCTGAAGGGGAAGAGCAGGAAGATGGTCATGCCCAGCAGCATGTGCGCCTGGAAATGCCATTCCACGCCGTACACCAGGCGGGCATCCGGATTGAACAACACCAGCCCCTGCAAGTAGTTGGCCAATCGGAGCATGGTCTGCGGGTCATCCACATGCTGCAGCGACGCCGGCAGGGTGGACAGGCCGATGACCAGCTGCACCCACAGGATGACCAGGATGGCCAGATCGGTGCGATGGCTGGTCAGGCGGATGCGCGGGTCGAAGATGCGCCGGTGCAGCAGCAGGCTCAGGCCCACGAAGCAGATGCCACCCGCCACGCCACCGGCCACCACCGCCAGCAGCTGCTTCTGGGACGCGCTGACCAGGTACTCGTAGATCCAGTGCGGCGTGAGCTGGCCGAACAGGTGGCCGAAGAACAGGAACAGGATGCCGGCATGGAACAGGTTGCTGCCCCAGCGCAGCTGGCCCGATCGCAGCAGCTGCGAGCTGTCGCTCTTCCAGGTGTACTGGTCGCGGTCGAAGCGCGCCAGGCTGCCCATCAGGAAGACGGCCATGCAGACGTACGGGTAGACGTTGAAGACGAAGTTGTGCAGGGTGTTCATGCCGATACTCCTGGGGCGGGTTGGGCGGCCGCGCGGGAAGCCCCGGCGGCCAGCGCCGGGTTCCTGACGATCTGTATGGGTTGCGGTTGACCGGGCCGCGCCTGGCCCTGGGTGGAGCAGCCGTCGAAGGCCGCTGGCTCGGCCCAGCTTTCGTCCAGCCCGGGCTCGGCCGGTACGCTGACGGCCTGGGCCTTCTCGCCGGCCAGGTCCAGCAGCGCGGCCAGCAGGCAGGCGTGCGCGGCCTCGCGCCGCAGCAGCGCGCTGAAGATCAGCTGCAGGATGTGCGCCACCTCGCCCAGGAAGGCGCGCGCCTGGGCCGGCGGCTGCGTCGAGGCGTACTGCAAGACCACGCACAGGTGGTCGGGCAGCTCGCCGGGGGCCAGGTACAGGCCGGCGGACTCATAGGTCTTGCACAGGTCCACCATGGCCGGGCCGCGCTCGCGGCTGTCGCCGTGCACGTGCTCGAACAGGTGCAGAGCCGTGCCGCGGCCGCGGTCGAAGAGCTCCACGTGCTCGGCCTCCACGTCCAGCGGCCGGCGCCGCTGCAGGCGCTCGATCAGCGCATCGATCTCGGCCAGGCGCGAGGCGCCCAGCGCACGCTCTGCATGCAGCGCGGCGCGCAGCTCGGGCAGGTGGGCGCGCAGTTCGGCATCGGGGTAGCTGAGCAGGTGCGAGAGCACGCGCAGGGTGCGGGCAAAGTTCTTCATCTCAAACTCCTGCCTTGATGGGAATGGTGCGCTTCTTCTCGCTGCCGAACAGGCTGGTCTCGGTCACGCCTTCGCTGCAGCCGTTGCCGAAGCTGAAGCCGCAGCCGCCGCGCACGTTGAAGGCGTTCTCGGCGTATTCGCGGTGCGTGGTCGGGATGACGAAGCGGTCTTCGTAGTTGGCGATGGCCATTACGCGGTACATCTCTTCCACTTCGTTCACGCTCATGCGCACCTGGTCGATGGCCGCTGTGTTGGCCAGCCCATCAACGTGCTTGCTGCGCTGGTAGGCGCGCATGGCCAGCATGCGTTCCAGCGCACGCACCACCGGGAAGGTATCGCCGGCCGTCAGCAGGTTGGCCAGGTACTTGACCGGGATGCGCAGTTGGTTGACGTCGGGGATCTCGCCGTTGGTGCCCACCTGCCCGGCATTCGCTGCGGCGGTGATGGGGCTCAGCGGCGGCACGTACCAGGCCATGGGCAGCGTGCGGTACTCCGGGTGCAGCGGCAAAGCCACCTTCCATTCCACCGCCATCTTGTAGACGGGGCTGTTGCGGGCGGCTTCCAGCCAGTTCTCGGGGATGCCGTCCTTGCGCGCCTGCGCGATCACCGCCGGGTCGAAGGGGTCGAGGAAGATGTCGAGTTGCGCCTGGTAGAGATCCTTGTCCTTCTCGACGCTCGCCGCCTCTTGGATGCGGTCGGCGTCGTACAGCAGCACGCCCAGATAGCGGATGCGCCCGACGCAGGTTTCGCTGCATACCGTCGGCTGGCCGGCCTCGATGCGCGGGTAGCAGAAGATGCACTTCTCGGCCTTGCCGCTCTTCCAGTTGTAGTAGATCTTCTTGTAGGGGCAGCCGC
>LNFM01011474.1_pt1 | contig 16425 bp, 10 predicted proteins | sample 596031 | NCBI WGS metagenome assembly LNFM01 (sample SAMN04254537, study PRJNA301005) | activated carbon metagenome | isolation source: dual media filters at the Ann Arbor, Michigan drinking water treatment plant | place: USA: Ann Arbor
GCGGCCATCAGCCCACCGACGACCAGGGCGGTCGAGCCCAATAGAAGCTTCTTCATCTTTCTCCCTCTCTCATTGATCAGAGACTGGTACGTACCAAAAAGGCCTGTCCGACCGGCGGAACGTGGAAGCCCAAACAAAACGACTACTCACGGACCCGCCAATGCGACCCGCGTAATAGACCACAGGGCCAAAAGAAGGGTCAAGAAATGGTCGCGGTGCTGCCTGATTCTTCCCTCTACCTGTGGCGTCTTTGTCACAATTTAGGCGACTCGTTGGGCCAAAAGCCGGTCGAGCCACCTCATCTAGTCACTGTCTGGACGATCCGAGTTGGTATTTTATAGAGACTTAACCCTTTGGGGGTTTTAAATCGGGACCGACCCACTGGATTCCCCTTCACTTGAAGTCCACAGACCCTGCGTCTATTGTCTTTGACGCCATCTTCACCGGCAATGTTCCCTACAATACTCTGGCCAATTCGGCTAAAGGCGCCACCATGTCGGGCTCAACCACCCCCCTTCGCCTTCTGATCGTACTGGCCTGCACCCTGAGCGTGGGCCTGGCCGGTTGCGGCGGCGGCAACAATGTCACCGAAAAGCGGAGCGGCCAGTCCAATGACCGCACGTCGCGAGACCTGAACCAAGGCTTGGGCGGTCGCGTCCAGGAGGACGGAACGCTGTTCGGGCCGGGCGGCCTGTTCGGCTCCAAGGCCGCCAAGAAAGACGACGGCAGCGGAACCGGCGTGGCGGTGAACGCCTATCTGTGGCGAGCCTCGCTCGACACCATCAATTTCATCCCGCTGGTGTCCGCCGATCCGTTCGGCGGCGTCATCATCACCGACTGGTATACACCGGCCGAGACGCCCAACGAGCGCATGAAGGTCCAGGTCACCATCCTCGACCGCGAACTGAGGGCCGACGGGCTCAGGGTGTCGGTGTTCAAGCAGCAGACCGCGCCCAAGGGCGGCAACTGGGTCGATGCTCAGGTCGACCCGCGCACCCAGATCGACATCGAGAACGCCATCCTGACGCGCGCGCGCCAGCTTCGTATCGCAGGTGGCTCCTGACGGCCTCCTCACATCGCCAAACTTGACGTGTGAGGCCGTAGCGGGCATCCGCTGCGGCCTAAGTCTTTTCCGGGATCCGATCAGTGTCGACGCCCACCGCTCCCATCGCGCGCTACAATTTCCACGAAACCGAAGCCAGGTGGCAGAAGGTCTGGGACGATCGCCAGACCTTCCGCGCCGTCATGGATCGCGCGAGGCCAAAATATTACGTGCTTGAGATGTTCCCCTATCCGTCGGGACGCATCCACATGGGCCACGTGCGCAATTACACGCAGGGCGACGTGATCGCCCGCTACAAGCGCGCCAGGGGCTTCAACGTGCTGCATCCCATGGGTTGGGACGCCTTCGGCCTGCCGGCTGAGAACGCCGCCATGGAAAAGAAGGTCCACCCCAAGAAGTGGACCTACGAGAACATCGCCACCATGAAGGCGCAGCTCAAGTCGATGGGCCTGTCGCTTGACTGGAGCCGCGAGCTCGCGACCTGCGATCCCAGCTACTACCGCCACCAGCAGAAGATGTTCCTCGATTTCTGGAACGCCGGGCTCGCCTACCGCAAGGAGGCCTGGGTCAACTGGGATCCGGTCGACAATACGGTGCTGGCCAACGAGCAGGTGATCGAGGGCAAGGGCTGGCGCACCGGCGCTCCGGTGGAGCGGCGCAAGCTCACGCAGTGGAACCTCAAGATCACGCATTTTGCCGATGAGCTTCTGAGCCGCCTCGACACGCTCGAGCGCTGGCCGGAGAAGGTGCGCCTGATGCAGGCGAACTGGATCGGCAAGAGCCGCGGCGCGCGCGTGTTCTGGGACCTGACCGACGCCTCGGGCGCCGCCTCATCGAAAAAAGACTGGGGCAAGCTGGAGATCTTCACGACGCGGCCCGACACGCTCTATGGCGCCTCGTTCATGGCGCTGTCGCCCGAGCATCCGCTGACCGCCGAGCTGGCGCTGAAGGATCCGGGCCTGCAGCACTTTATCGCCGAATGCCGCAAGACCGGCACCGCCGCGGCCGAGGTCGAGACCGCCGAGAAGCAGGGTTACAAGCTGCCGCTGCTGGCGAAACATCCGTTGATCCCCGGCAAGACGGTCCAGGTGTACGCCGCCAACTTCGTGCTGATGGAATACGGCACCGGCGCCATCTTCGGCTGCCCCGGCCACGACGAGCGCGACCATGAGTTCGCCACCAAGTACGGCCTGCCGATCCTGCAGGTCGTGGCGCCCGCTGACGCGAAGGACAGGATCGACATTCAGGCCGCGCCATTCATCGAGGACGGCGTGATCGTGAACTCCGACTTCCTGAACGGACTGGGCGTCGAGGAGGCGAAGGCCAAGGTGATCGCCCACCTCGAGGAGATGGGCGTCGGCAAGGGCACCACGCAGTACCGCCTGCGTGACTGGCTGGTGTCGCGCCAGCGCTACTGGGGCTGCCCGATCCCGGCGATCCATTGCGACACGTGCGGTGTCGTGCCGGTGGCGGAGAAGGACCTCCCCGTAAAACTACCGGACGACGTCACCTTCGACCGTCCCGGCAATCCGCTCGACCGCCATCCGACCTGGAAGCATGTCGATTGCCCGAAGTGCGGGGCCGCGGCCCGGCGCGAGACCGACACGTTCGACACCTTCATCGATTCGAGCTGGTACTTCGACCGGTTCACGTCGCCCGGCCTGGAGATCGCGCCGTTCGACCGCCAGGAGAACGAGTACTGGATGCCGGTCGACCAGTATATCGGCGGCGTCGAGCACGCGATCCTGCACCTGCTCTATTCGCGCTTCTGGACGCGCGCCATGCGCGAGGTCCAGATGACCAGCCGCGACGAGCCGTTCGACGGGCTGTTCACCCAGGGCATGGTCTGCCACGAAACCTATAGATCGAGCGACGGCCAGTGGCTGCTGCCCGAGGAAGTGATCCGCGACGGCGGCAAGGTGATGCGCGCGTCGGACAAGAGCCCGGTCGAGGTCGGCCGCTCCGAGAAAATGTCCAAGTCGAAGAAGAACGTCGTCGACCCGGACCAGATCATCCGCGACTACGGCGCCGACACCGCGCGCTGGTTCATGCTCTCGGACAGTCACCGGCGCCTGGCGCTTCCAGCAGCGCCTGCACCGCATCGCCACGACGGCGCTCGCCGAGGTGCCGCCGGCCGGCACGCCCAAGCCGGCAAAATTCTCCGACGCCGCGATCCAGCTCCGCCGCGCGGCGCACAAGACCATCGCCGGCCTGTCGGCCGACATCGAGGCCTTCCACTTCAACAAGGCCGTGGCGCGCCTCTACGAGCTCGCCAACGGCATCGACGCCGCCAAGTCTTCAGGCGACGACAGCGAAAAATGGGCGCTGCGCGAGGCGCTGGAGATTTTCGTGCGCCTGATCGGCCCGATGACGCCGCATCTCGCCGAAGAGTTGTGGCAGGCACTCGGCCATACGTCGCTGCTGGCCGACTCGGCTTGGCCGCTGCCTGAGGATGCCTTGCTGGTCGACGACACCGTGACCGTCGCGGTACAGCTGAACGGCAAACTGCGCGGCACCATCGCGCTGCCCACCGAGACCGCCGCTCTCGCCCAGCCCGACCTCGTGCGCGGGCTGGAAGGCCGGACGCCCAAGCGGGTGATCGTGGTGCCGAACCGGATCGTAAACGTCGTGGTGTAGACACACCCGCCCTCTACTACCAAGCCAGGAGGCCATCGCCATGGCACGCAAGCCGAACTACGATTTCGAACGCCGCGAACGCGAACGACTGAAGTCCATCAAGGTCGCCGAGAAGGCCGAAGCCAAACGCCAGGCCCGAGAGAAGGCGCGCGCGGAAAGCGCGGGCGAAGCGCCACCCGCCGACGTCGAGCCCACCGACAAGGGCTGATCGCTCCCGTCAGGGTGAGATCCAGATGAAGATCGAGCCGCGCCAGGTCGAAGCGTTCCTGAAAAAGCCGGATCCCCGGATTCGCGGCGTGGTGATCTACGGCAACGACGATGGCCTGGTCGCCGAGCGCGCGGTGGCACTTGCCAAGGCCATCTGCCCGGACCTCAGTGATCCCTTCCGCGTCGTCGACATCGCGGGCGAGGTGCTGAAGCACGATCCGGCGCGGCTGGCCGACGAATTCGGCGCCATGTCGATGATGGGCGGCCGTCGCGTCGTCCGCGTGCGGCCGGCCGGCGAGGAAACGACGGCGGCGCTGGAAAATCTCGTGGCGGCCCCCGCCGGCGACGCGCTGATCGTGGTCGAGGGCGGCAATCTCACGCCGCGCTCCGGGCTCCGGGCGCTCGCCGAGACCGAGGCCTGCCTGGCCGCGATGCCCTGCTACATGGACAACGAGGCAGCGCTGGAAGGGCTGGTCGAAAGTGCTGCGCGCGCCCAAGGCCTCAGCGTCGATGCCGACGCCCTGCCCTGGATCGTCGAGCGGCTGGGCGGCGACCGCGGCCAGACCCGCAGCGAGATCGAGAAGCTGCTGCTCTACAAGAAGACCATCACCCTGGACGACGCCGTCGACATCCTGGGCGACACCGCCGCGATCGGCATCGACGACGTGATTGCCGCCACCTTCGATGGCGAGCTGGTGGCGCTCGACCGCGCGCTCGATCGCGTCTTCTCCGAAGGCGGCCATCCGGTCCAACTCGTGCGCTCGCTGCAGCGCCACGCCGACCAGCTCCACATCGTGTCGGCGCATGCGAGCAAAGGTGGCAACATGGAATCGGCGATGTTCAAGGCGCGTGGTCTGCCGCGCGGCGGCCCTGTGCGCCAGCGCTTCGAGCGCCATCTTCGCACCTGGCCGCTGCCGCGCCTCAGCGCCTCGCTGACGGCGATCCTGGACGCCGAGATGGAGTGCAAGCGGACGGGGTTGCCCGACGAGGCGATCGCCCGGCGCCTCTGCCTGCGTCTCGCGCAGGCCGCGCGCTCGGCGAAGGCGAGACGCTAACTCATTGCTGGGAGCGCGCCACTCCAGTGGCGCATCATCGCTTGAGCATGAGCGCCACTGGAGAGACTGTGAATTTATTCGACACCGGCTTGAGCGAGCGGGACGCTCGCGGTCCAAAAAAGATCACGAATCTTCTGGACCGCGCGCATCTTGCGCGCTCATCGTCTCGATCGATCACGGAGTGTCGAATAAATTCACAAGCTCTGGAGTGGCGCGCTCCCAGCGCACTAGCGCTTCTTGCTGTCGCCCGATGTAAGCGGGATGGCGGCCTGCGGTGACAGGGCCAGGAAAGTGAAACTCTCCTCGAGGTAGAGCCTGACGCGGTCGGCGTCGTGGTCGAGATAGCCGATCGAGAAATCTTGGCCCACGGTCAGCTCGAAATCGCCACCGCGCAGCGAGATCACCATGCCGCCGTCGAGGCCGGGGGCCCAGACGATCTCGCCGTCGACCAGGCGCTGGACGTGGCTGATGATCGGGTAGCCCTCGTCGGTGCGCGAGGCGAGATCCTTGTAGAGCCGTTCGCTCAGCACCACCGCGAAGGGGCCTTCGATGCCTTCGTCGTGCAGCTTCATGAGGGCGGCGGACACCGCGCCGGGATAGTCGGCGTGGCTCGTGCCCAGCGGCACCGCGGCCGACGCCTGCGCGGGACAGATGCCAGTGATCATGGCGGCGGCATAGCCGTGGAAGATGGCGCGGTCCTCGGCGAGGGCGATCTCGCGCGCGGCCGCCGTTACCGACTCGAGGTCGGGATCGCGGGCGCCGCGGTCGATGGCGTCGAGTTCGGCGCGGGCGACCTCGAAGGGTATGCGCAGCTCGACCAGCGGCTGGATACGGCGCAGGCGCGCCTCCACGCTCTTGGCATTCGGCGGCGAGGCGATCGGATCGGCGCGACCGAGCTCGACGTCCGATGCGCCCCAGCCCAGCGGCCCGTTAAAGTCGACGACGCGGCGAGCGGCGAGAAGAGCGCGCAGGGTGCGCTTGGCTTCCTTCTCGATTTCTTCCCAACCGGCTTCGGTGATCGGCGCACGATCGCGGAACAGATGGTTCTTCATTTGGCCCCCCGCCCTGACGCAGGCCGCAGACTGCCGATGCCGAGGCTGCCGTCGGCGCTGGCCGCGCTTTCAGCACCGCCACCGGCAGCCATGGACTTCTCGATTCGCGTGATCGGCCCCTTGGTGAACAGGAAAGTCTTCAGATGCTCGTCGAGCTTGGGGTCATTGCGCCGAAGCCACTCCAGCGCCATGGCGGCGTGCTCCTTTTCCTCGTCGCGATTGTGCTCGAGGATGGCGCGCAGCTCGGGATTGCCGGTGGCCTTGGCGCGCTGATCGTACCAGTCGACCGCCTCGAGCTCCTCCATCAGCGAAACGATCGCGCGGTGGCGGTCTATGATTTCGGGACCGAGCTTATCGGGGTCTTCATGGAGAGAATCGCTGGACATGCCCATGCTAACGCCGGCGGCAGGGGGCGGTTCCTCGATGGAGAATCTACCAAGTCAGCCGGACGCCGGCACTCAGCATGTGATTGTCGGTCCCGGTGCCGATCTCGCCGTCGTAGCGGAAATAAAGCGATGTGCCCGGGGCAATGGCGGTGTTGGCGCCCAACCCGATGATGGCGCTGTCACGCGGCGCCGCTGCGCCGAACACCGTGAAGCTGGAGCCTGGCGCGCCGGCAAATGCCGCGGTCACCGGCCGCGACGTGTCGGCATATTCGTGCGCCCAGCCCAGCCGCAGTTGCATCGCAAGTCTCTCGCGCCAGCCCATATCGACCGCGCCCGCCAGTTCGACTCCGACCACGCTGCGCAGCGACGTCGTGGTCTGTTGCGCCACGTTGAGGCCGAGCGAATTGGCGCCGGTCTCGCTGAACGCCGCTTGGTCGATGCTCGAGGCCTGGAAGCGCACGAACGGCGTCAGCGACGCGGTGGCCCCCTGGTGGATGTCGAACTTGTAGCCGGCTTCGGCTTGGCCCAGCAGCTGGCTGGCGCCGGTGCGACCCGTCGCCGTGCGCGTCTGCAGGCCGGGGATCGGGATCATCCGGGTCATCTGGTTGTCGTTGTAGGCATAGCCCGCCAGGGCATCGACGTAGAAGGCGCCCGGGGTGAAGGAGGCATAGAGGCTCGCCTGGTAGCCGGCGCTGGTGCCGCGGCTGACGAAGCCGTTGGTCCACTGGTTGCCGCTGGCGTACCCAAGGCCGGCGCCGAGCAGCAGCCGCGGATCGACACGGTAGTCGATGCCGGTGGCGAGCCCGCCGCTGTTGTAGGTCAGGGTCGAGGCATTGCTGTTGCCGGCAACGCTGCCGGCGCCGCCAAGTGCGCTCACCCAGACGCTCCACGGGTTCGGGCTGTTGGCCCCATCCGGGCCGTCGCAAGCGGCGTCGCAAGCCTGGGCCAGCGCCGTGCGTGTGCCGCCGCCCGACCCGCCGCGCGCGGCGTTCATCTGCTGGCCGACCGCGCTCATGAACAACAGGCCGCTGCCCAGGTTGGCCGTGCCGAAGCCCGAATACTGCTGGCCGCTGATGGCATCGAGCGCCGCCGGGCCCTGCGCCGTGCTGAGGCCGGCCAGGGCGTTGATCACGGTGCCGAAATCGCCGCTCGCCGATCCGCTCACCCGGTCGAGCGCGCCGCCAACGGCGCGCTGGTTGCCCGTGCGTGCGCCCGCAGCGAAGGCGTTCTGGCTAAGCAGAAGCGTGAGGAACACGTTATTGGCGTCGTAGCTGAGCGACGGCGTCAGGAAGGCGAAGTTGCTGGTAACATTCGAGTAGGCACCGGTCACGCCACCGGTCGCGTTCAGGATCGTGTAGGTCGTGCGCGGGGCATAGCTTCCGGATTCGGCGATGACCTGCACGGTGCCACCATTGATCGTGGCCGAACCCGGCGCGCCGGTAACGTTGATGCGGTCGCTCTGGCCGGCGCTGTTCACTTCCACCTGATAGACGCTGCCGGCAGCCTGGGTGTAGGAGCCGACGACGTTCAGGGTGCCGATCGAGTTGCCCGGCGCCAGCGTGCCGTTGTTGGTGACGCCGCCGGTGATGGTGCCGCTGCCGCCGAGATTGCCGCCTGAGCGCACCGTAACGTCGCTGGCGATGCTGCCGTTGACGGCGAGGCGGCCGGCCGAGACCGTGGTGCCGCCGGAGTAGGTGTTGACGCCGGTGAGGACCGTCGTGCCGGTGCCTCCCTGGACGACCGAGCCGGTGCCGGAGATCGTGCCGCTGTAGGTCGTGTTGGTGGAAGAGTCGAAGGCGACCGTCCCATTGTTGACGACGTTGCCGGTGAGCGTGCCGCTGGCGGCGGCCGTGCCGACCTGCAGCCGGCCGGCCAGCACGGTGGTCGTGCCGGTGTAGGTGTTGTTGCCGGTCAGGGTGGTGGTGCCGGCGCCGGCCTGGACGACCGAGCCGGTCCCGGAGATCGAACTGGCCACGGTCATCGCATCGGAGCGGTTGAACCGCAGGATGCCATTGTTGACGGTGGCGCCGGTGCCCAGCGCGCCGGTGGTGCCGCCGCTGCCGATCTGCAACGTGCCGCCGGCGATCGTGGTCGACCCGCTATAGGTGTTGGCGCCGGTCAGCGTCATCGTATTGCTGCCGAGCTTGCTGAGCGCACCCGTGCCCGAGATGGCATTCGCGACCGACAGCGCGTCCGAGCGACTGAAGGCCAGCGTACCGCTGTTGACCACGGTGCCGGATCCCAGGCTGCCGGTGGTGCCGCCGTTGCCGATCTGCAGCGTGCCGCTGCTGATGGTCGTCGTTCCCGAATAGCTGTTGGCGCCGGTCAGGGTCGTCGTGCCAGAGCCCGCTTGCGTCAACCCGCCGGTACCCGAGATGGTGTTGGCGATGGCGAGGGCGTCGCTTCGGTTGACGGCGAGCGTCGCATTGCTCACGACATTGCCGCCGCCCAGCGCTCCAGTCGTGCCGCCAGCACCGAGCTGCAGCGTGCCCGACGAGATGGTCGTCGTTCCCGAATAGCTGTTGGCGCCGGTCAGGACGGTGGTGCCGCTGCCGTTCTGGCGGAGCGCGCCTGTGCCCGAGATCACGCCAGCATAGGTGAGCGCGTCGGAGCGATTGAAGGCGAGCGTGGCGTTGTTGGCGATGTTGCCGGAGATCGACCCTGTCGTGCCACCCGCGCCGATCTGCAGCGTGCCGGCCGACACGGTCGTGCCGCCGCTATGTGTCGCCGCGCCCGCCAGCGCTGTCGTGCCGCTGCCCGCCTGGGTCAGCGAACCCGTGCCGGAGATCGCGCCGGCCACCGAGACGCTATTGGTGCGATTGAAGGTGAGCACCCCGCTGTTGACGATGTCGCCGGTGCCGAGCGTCCCCGAGGAGCCGTTGTTGCCGACCTGCAGCGTGCCCGCCGAGATCGTCGTCGTGCCGCTGTAGCTGTTGCTACCCGTGAGGGTCACCGTGTTGCTGCCAGCCTTGGTGAATGTGCCGGTGCCCGAGATGGCGTTGGCGACAGTCGCCGCCAGCGAGCGGTTGACGACCAGCGCGCCGTTGTTGGCGATCGCGCCGGCGCCCGCGTCGCCGGTCGTGCCGCCGTTGCCGAGCTGCAGCGTGCCGGCCGAGATCGTCGTGCCGCCACTGTAGCTGTTGCCGCGGGTGAGGATGGTGGTTCCGCTGCCGTTCTGAACCAACGTGCCCGTGCCGGTGATGACGTTGGCGAAGGTGTGCTGGTCGCTGCGGTCGAAGGCGAGCGTGCCGTTCACCGCCAGCGTGCTGTTGCTGATGGTGCCGGTGGTGCCGCCGTTGCCGAACCGCAGCGTGCTGCCGGCGTCGATCGTCGTGCCGCCATTGGCGGTATTCGTGCCGGTCATGACGATCGTACCGCCGCCGGTGACCCGCAGCCCACCCGTGCCGGTAGCATTGCCGCCGTAGGTGAGGGTGTCGGATCGATTGAAGAGCAGCGTCCCGCCTGTCGCATGGCTGACATTGCCCGCGATCGAGCCCGTCGTGCCGCCGCTGCCAACCTGCAAGGTGCCGGCCGAGATCGTGGTGCCGCCCGAGTGGGACGCGGCACCGGTCAGCGTCAACGTGCCGGTGCCGGTCTTGACCAGGGACCCGCCCACCCCGGTGACCGCGCCACCGAGCGTGGTCGAAAGATTGTTGCCGCCGATCGTGAGCTGCTTCGCGCCGAGGAAGACGCTGCCCGCGCCTTCTACCGAACCGACCGTCGTGCCGGCTGCGGCAAGGGTTGAGATCGTTAGGTCGGTACCGGTATTCACAATGAGCCGCGCGGTGCCGCCAGAACTCGTGCCGGCGAAGGAGACGCCGCCGCTGGTGTTGGTGGTGAGCGTGGCGCTGCCCGCCGAACTCGCGTTTGAGAAGGCGATGTTGGCGCCGGTCATGCCGATCGAAGGGGCGTTGGACGAATTGTTGACGATGCCGGCGCCGGTGAAGGTGAGGCCGCTTGTGCCTGTGAAAGAGTAGGCAGGGGCGCCCGCATTTAGCTGGAAGCCGCCGACCGTGACGCTGCCGGACCCCAGCGAGATCGCCGTCGTCGATGAGGCATCAAAGGTCGCCGTACCGGTCGGCACGCCCGTCGTCCAGTTCGGTCCGCTGTCGAATTGATTTGTCGGCGGGTTGAGGCGCCACGTCGCATCCTGCGCCAGGACGACCGTCGGCGAAGCTGCGAGCACGGCAGGGAAGAGAAGTGTGGCAGCGCGAAGCATGGAGCGAAGCTAAGCGGCGGCCGTAACCTCGTGGTTTCGCGACTATCCTGATTTGTTGCGTGGGTTTCACGACCCCATCGGTCGCAATGGACGGTTCTGGCCCGGCATTAGTCTTCCGGCGGGACGAACATGTAGCCGGCACTACGCACCGTGCGGATCGAGGCGGGGTGCGCCGGATCCACCTCGATCTTGCGGCGGATGCGCAGGATACGAATGTCGATGGCGCGATCGAACGCCTCCATCTCTCGATGGCTGATGGTTTCCAGAAGCCAGTCGCGGCTGAGCGGCCGGTTGGGATTCTCGGCGAACAGTTTCAGAAGCTCGAACTCGCCGGCGCGCAGCGGTACGTGCTGGCCGTCGAGCGTCGTCATGGTGTGCGACTGCAGGTCCAGCAGACACTTGCCCATGCGCACCCGGGGACTCGCCGTCGCCGCTTCGGCCCCGCCGGCCCGTCGCAGCACGGCCTTGATGCGGGCCAGCAGGGCGCGCGGCTCGTAGGGCTTGGCGATATAGTCGTCGGCGCCGGTCTCGAGGCCCACGACCTGATCGACCGTATCGCCGCTCGCCGTCACCATGATGATGCCGACCTTGCGGCTTCGCTCGCGCAGAAAGCGAGCAAGAGCAAATCCGTCCTCGCCGCCCGGCAGGCGCAGATCGAGGAGGACGAGAGCGGGCGGATCCTTTTCGACCAGCTTGCGCAGCGCTGCGCCAGAATCCACGCCCGACGCGCGATAGTGATTCTCGTTGAGAAATGCCAGCAGAGTATCGCGCTGAAACGCTTCGTCCTCGACAACGAGGACATGGGGCCGGATATCTTTTTGCTGTGGCACTGCGGAGAGTTAATGCAGCCTCGAGGGTTGGAAAAGCCCCATTCGTGCATGTCTGAAGGACTGAGAACTTCTTTGCCGGTTGCGCGAGGCGGCGGGCGCAGGCCGCAGTGCCCGGGGAGGCCCGCGTAACCCACGAAACATTTCCGAGCCGGCGCGCTACAGGGGGGAAACAGCGGAGGGCGTAAAAGACATCATGTCCGACAGTCAAAATTCAAACGCCAACGAAACATCGAGTGCCAGCGATGCGGCGACAGCACAGGCCGAGCTGCGCGAAGCGCGTGCGGAGCTTGCCGCTGTACGCGATCTCATGGAAACCTTGTGCGAAAGCATGACGGACGGCGTCGCCCTGTTCGATGCCGACCACCGACTGGTCCATATTAACAAGGCAGCTCTAGACTTCCTGGATATCGGACCCGTGCCGGCAGGCACGAAAGCTGAGGATATCCTGTGGATCAGGGAAGCAGCCGGCGACGCGGCGACCATCGACGGCAGAGTGTTGTCCATCGAGGAGCGACTAGCCCACATCCTCGTCCCTCAGGGCAGCCGGTTCGAACGTAGGTTACCCCATGGCCGCCACGGCGAGATCGTGTTCCGTCCGCTGGACGGCGGACGCACGCTCTGCGTCTGCCGCGACATCACCGAATTGAAGCTGCGGGAAATGGAGTTGAAACAGGCGCATGCCGAGACGGCAGCGATGCAGGCGTCGTTGAGCGAAACGCTCGACAACCTGACCGACGGCGTCGTTCTGTTCAATTCAGACCAGAAGCTGCTCTATTCGAACAAGGCCCTACGCGACTACTTCGGCGTTCGGTCCGAGCCGGAGCTACAAGACAGGACGCTCGTCGAACTCCTGCAGTACCAGCATGACGCCGGCGAACGCGTGGTCGTCGAGGGCAAGGCGCTATCGGTCGAGGAAAGACTATCGCGCATCGTGGACCCAGCGGGTGGACGGGTCGAACGCGTGCTTCCCTCGGGACGCCACATCGAACGCTTCTATCGCACTCTGAGCGGCGGCCGGAGGCTGGGCATCTACCGCGATATCACAGAGCTGAAACAACGCCAGGTCTCGCTGGAGCGTGCACTCGATCGAGAGGGAGCCGTCCAGCGGCTTTTGAGCGTCGTCCTCGATGGCATGCCGGAGGGGGTCGTACTGCTGGAAGGTCAGCGCATTGTATACGCCAACAGGATGATGAGCGAGCTGTTCGGATTCAGCGGAGCGATCATCCAGCCTGGCATCAACCTCTCGGAAGTCATCCGCGCCCAGGAAAGGGCGGGTGACCAGGCCGTGCTCGACGGCAGATTCCTGTCGGTCGAGGAGCGGCTTGCGCGCGTTCTAGCGCCGGGAGGCAGCCGCTTCGACCGTGAGCTGCTCTCGGGCCGTCACGTCGAATTCCAGTTCATGCCGATCGGATACGATCGCACACTGGGGATTTATCGCGACGTCACCGACCTGAAACACAAGCAGCGCGAAGTCGACAAAGCCCGCGACCAGGTCGCGGCCACGCAGAACCTCATGGCCGCGATCCTCAAGGGCTTGCCCATCGGCGTCACCGTGTTCGACGCCGAGCGGCGCCTGCTCTATGCCAACCGCAAGGTGTCGGCAAAGGCCCTAGGAGTTCTGGATGACTCCCTGCCGAATCCGATCAGGCTGGACGACATCATTCGCGCCCAGATGGCCGTCGGCGATCACCTATACTCTCCCGATGGCACACAGCTGACGCTCGAACAGCGGTTGGCCCTGTGTGTCGATCCCAAGGGCAGCCGCTCCGACCGCCTGTTGCCGTCCGGCCGCCATGTCGAATTCTCGTTCCGGCCGGTTGGCGAGAGCAACACGATGGTCGTCGTCCAGGACATCACCGACCTCAAGCGTCGGCAGGCCGATCTGGAGCTCGCCCGCGACGAGGTCGCTTCGGCACACAAGCTCACGACCACCATCCTCGAAGCCATGACGGACGGCATCAGCCTCTTCCAGGCCGACGGCCGCGTCGCCTTCATGAACAACGCTGTCCGGGAGGAGTTCGGAATCCCGGAAGAATCGGCGCGCAATCTCACGCTTCCTCATCTCGTGCGGCTGCAGATCGCCGCGGGCGATCAGGTCGTCGTCGATGGCAGGACCTTGTCGGTGGAGGAACGGATGGCGCGAATCCTCGATCCCGCCGGCTGTCAGTTCGAACGCATGATGCCCTCGGGAACCCACGTCGAGTTCAACTTCCGGCCCGTTGGCGATGGCCGGACACTCGGCATCTATCGAAACATTACCGAGCTCAAGCGGCGACAGTTCGAGCTGGAGCGGGCGCGCGACGCCGCAGAGGCGGCCAACCAGGCCAAGTCGACCTTTCTCGCCACCATCAGTCACGAGATTCGGACACCGATGAACGGCGTCATGGGCACCGCCGAACTTCTGGAACGTGAGCCGCTCGACGACCGCCAGAAGAGGCTGGTAACGACCATGCGGACTTCGGCGATGGCGCTCTTGCGGATTATCGACGACGTCTTGGATTTCTCGAAGATCGAAGCCGGCCGCATGGAAATGGAGGAGGCGCCCTTCCTTCTGCGCGCCCTTGTCGAGGGCACGGCCGATACGCTGTCCGTCCAGGCCGAACGCCGAGGGCTCGCCATCGCGACCGCGATCGAGCCCGGCACGCCCGATCTGCTGCGCGGCGATGCCACGCGCGTCCGCCAGATCCTGTTCAATCTGGTGGGCAACGCCATCAAGTTCACCGAAGTTGGCGAGATCCGCATTTCGGCGCGGGCGCTGCCGATCGACGGCCGGCGGGTCCGCGTTACCTTATCGGTCGCCGATACCGGCATCGGCATGACCGAGGATCAGATGACGCGCGTGTTCCAGCCCTTCTCGCAGGCCGACAGCTCGACGACACGGCGCTACGGCGGCACCGGGTTGGGCCTCTCGATCGTGCGCCGACTGGCCGAGCTCATGGGCGGCGACGCCCGCGTCGAAAGCGCCCCGGGCAAGGGATCGGTCTTCACCGTCACACTCCTTCTTGCATTGCCGGATGCCACGGAACCGCAGATTGCGACGCCGCCAATGGTCGAGAGCCAGAACATCGCCGGCCGGGTGCTGGCAGTCGACGACTACTCGGTGAACCTCGAAGTGCTGACAGGCCAGCTGGAAATCCTCGGCGTGCCAGTCGACACCGCCGAGGATGGACTCGAGGCGCTCGCGCGCTGGCGAGAACGGCCCTATGCCCTGCTGCTGACCGACATCCACATGCCCGACATGGACGGCTTCGAGCTCACGCGCCACATCCGAGCCGAGGAGACGCTCAGCCGAGCCGGGCAGCGGACGCCGATCGTGGCCCTGACGGCCAATGCCCTGAAGGGCGAGGTCGATCGATGCCTGGCCGCTGGCATGGATGGCTATCTGACCAAGCCGCTGACGCTCGACCGCCTGCGGCAGGAGGTCGAGCGCTGGATGGGCGAGCGGGCGAACGTGCCCGACGGCACGCCCAGCGACCCACCACGTGACCCGATCGACCGCTCCGTCCTCGCCCACATGTTCGGCGACAATCCAGCGACGATCGACCGCCTGCTTGGCCGCTTCCGCACCTCGGCGACGACCGTGGTGGCCGAGATCTCGGCGACCCACGACACCGCCCGGCTCACCGACCTCGCGCACAAACTCAAGGGCGCGGCGCGGGCGGCAGGCGCCGTGCGCCTGGGCGACATCGCGGCAAAGCTGGAAGAATCCGGCCGCGCCGACGACGCGGCCGAGCTGTTGGCCGAGTGGAGGTTGGTGGAAGCCGCGCTCAGCGCCGGGTGAGGCGTTCGACCACCGTATCGAGCTGGTCGTAGTCGCGAATCTCCAGCGTGAGCAGGCTCTGCTCGCCCACGCCGCGCAACTTGAGATCGGCCTTGAGACCGAGCGCTTCCTCGATGCGCTTCTCCAGCGCCTGCGTGTCGCCGCTCTTGCTCGCCTTGCCGCCGCCCTTGCCACCCTTGCCTGTTCGCTTCTCGGCGCCGGCCAGCCGCTCGACGTCGCGCACCGACAGTTTTTCCTCGACCGCGCGCGCCGCCATCAGGGCGGGATCGGCTAGGCCCAGCATGGCGCGGCCCTGGCCCGCCGAGAGCTGGCCGGTGCGGATCATCTCCTGGACGGACGGCGGCAGGTCGAGCAGGCGCAGCGTGTTGGCGACGTGCGGCCGGCTTCGGCCCATGGTCTTGGCGAGGTCGTCCTGGGTCTGGCTGAAATCGTCCATCAGCTTGCGGTAGCCCAGGGCCTCGTCGATCGGCGTCAGGTCGGCGCGCTGCAGGTTCTCGATAAGGCCGAGCTGCAACGCATCCATGTCGCCGATGCTGCGGATCACCACCGGCACGTCGTGGAGTTGCGCCCGCTGCGCCGCCCGCCACCTGCGCTCGCCGGCGATGATCTCGTAGGTGTCGGCGCTGTCGCGCAGCGGCCGCACCAGGATGGGCTGCAGCAGGCCGAATTCCTTGACCGATTCGACCAGCAGCTCGATGCCTTCGAAGCTGGTGCGCGGTTGCATCTTGCCGGGCTTCAGCTGGCCGATCGGCAGCGTGAGCGGCGGCCGGTTGGGGGCATAGGTGTTGGCGATCTCCTTGCTCGGATAGTCGGGCAGGGGCGGCGGGGCGGGGGCTGGAGTCGGTGCAACCGTGGCGGCAACTTCGTCGTCACCGAGGAGGGCGGAGAGTCCGCGGCCAAGGCCGCGTGGTTTAGGAGGTTGGCTCATGGGTGGTCACCTGCTCTGCTGCGGTGCGCCGGCGGCGGATGAATTCGCTCGCCAGCAGGATATAGGCCTGCGAGCCGGCGCAGGCATTGTCGTATATCAGCACGGGCAGGCCATGCGACGGCGCTTCGGCGATGCGCACGTTGCGCGGGATCGTCGTGCCGAACACCAGCTCACCATAGTGGGCGCGGACGTCGGCCTCGACCTGCTGGCTGAGAGTCATGCGGCGGTCGACCATGGTCAGGACGACGCCGGCGATGTGCAACCTTG
>LNFM01007864.1_pt1 | contig 16419 bp, 8 predicted proteins | sample 596031 | NCBI WGS metagenome assembly LNFM01 (sample SAMN04254537, study PRJNA301005) | activated carbon metagenome | isolation source: dual media filters at the Ann Arbor, Michigan drinking water treatment plant | place: USA: Ann Arbor
GCTGCTGCTACTTCATGTCGCAGTTCCACTTCCTGTTCCCGCTGCCGCGCTTCGTCTTCCTGACCGCGCCGCTGGCCTTCCTGCTGTTCGGCGAAAGCATCATCGCGGCCAGCCCGCTGGCCATCATTGCCTATGCCGGCCCGCATATCCTGCATTCGGTGGCCGCCACCAGCCGGCTGTCGGGCCATGTCCGGCACAGCTTCTGGTCGGAAATCTATGAGACGGTGCTGGCGCTGTATTTGATCCCCGTGATGCTGGCGACCTTGCTCGACCCGAAGAAGGGCAAGTTCAACGTCACCGACAAGGGCGGCACGCTGCAGGAAGGCTTCTTCGACCTGCGCGCCGTGGGCCCCAACATGGTGCTGGCGCTGGCGCTGATCGCCGGACTGCTGTCGGGCATCTACGGGCTGACGACAAACCCCGTGGACAGTCTGGATTTCCAGGCCTTCGCGCTGAACTTCCTGTGGGCAACTCTGTCCTTCGTGGTGGTGCTCGCGGGCCTGGCCGTGGGCCGCGAACGCCGGCAGGTGCGCGAACGCGCGCGCGTCGGCGCCGTGGTCGCGGCGAATGTGGTGCTGGCCGATGGCCGCGTGATCGAAGGCGAGACCATGGACCTTTCGCTCGGCGGCGCGGCCGTCGCGATTCAGCGCCCGGCCGATGTGCCGGAGGATGCTGCCATCACGATCGAACTGGATGTCGGCCCCGAATGGGTCGCCATCCCGGCCGAGGTGCTGCGCTGGCAGGATGACCGTATGCAGGTGCGCTTCGCGGCGCAGACCCTGCATGATGAAGGCAACATCGTGCGCGCGGTTCTTGGCCGTGCGGATGCTTGGGTGGATTGGGACGACGTGCGAGAGGATAAGCCACTGCGTAGCCTGGGCGAGGTGGCACGCTCGATTGGCGGCCTGTTCCGTGGAGACAGCCAGTTCTCCTTCTTTGCCCGCCGCCAGCGCCAGAACAAGGTTGTGGTCCGCGTCACCGGCCCGGCAGCCGCCGCGGCTGGCCCGGGCGATGCCCTGGCGGCGGATGCCGCGGCGATGCCGGCGCGCCGGGCGCGTGGCGAAAGCAGCGTGCGCCGGGCCGCGGCCGTGGCGCTCGTCCTTGCGCTCTCCGCGCCGGGTCTTGCCGCCGCACAGGTCAACCTGCGGGGCGCCCCGCCGCCGCCGGCCCCGTTGCAGCCCGGCCCGCAGGGCCTGCCGCTGACGCTGACCCCGCAATCCCCGGGCATCGGCACCTTCGGCGCGCCCGCCACCCAGTCGGGCGCGGTCCCGCTTGGCGCCACCCCGCCGGGCGGCAGCGTGCTGCTGCCGGTGCAGGGTTCGCCCTTCGGCCAGCCGTCCCAGCCGGGCGCGATCGGCCCGGCCAATCCGGCGCCGACGGGCCTGCCGCCGCTGCCGCTGGCGCAGCCCGCCTTTACCGGCGCGCCGCAGGTTGGCAGCTTCGGCGCGCCGACCGGCGATTTCGGCTCGACCCGCACTGAATCCCGCACACTGCGCCAGCTCGGCCTGCGCGCGCCGATGCAGATGCGCGGCACCTCGGACCTGCAAGGCGTGCTGTTCGGCGTGCGCGGCGATGAGGTTGTGACGGGCGCGAGGCTGGTGCTGCAAGGCGCGACCAGCCCGGCGCTGATCCCGGAATACAGCCAGATCGCGATGGCGCTGAACGAGCAGTTCGTCGGCGTGATCAACCCCGACCGCAACCGCCCGGCTTTCGGCCCGCTGGAATTCCCGATCAACCCGGTGTTCTTCGCCGATCTGAACCGGCTGAACTTCCGCTTCACCGGCCGCTACACGCTGGAGTGCAACGACCCGCTCTCCGGCCTGCTCTGGGCCAATATCTCCGACCTTTCGACCCTGCAGCTGACGCTGGAGCGCCTGCCGTTGCAGCGCGACCTGGCACGTTTGCCGGAGCCGTTCTTCGACCCGCGCCTGCTGCGTGAGCCGCTATCCCTGCCCGTGGTGGTGCCGGAAGCGGCGAGCAATGAAAGCCTGCAGGCGGCGGCGACCGTCGCATCGTGGTTCGCGGTCCAGGCCGATTACCGCGGCGCCAGCTTCCCCGTCTCCTTCACCGTACCGCAGCGCGGCAATGCCGTGGTGGTGGTGGGTGGGCAGGAGAATATCGCCGGCCTGGCGCTGCCGCGCTTCGATGGCCCAACCCTCGCTTTGGTGCCGAACCCGACCGACCGCATGGGGCTGATCCTGGTGGTTGGCGGCCGCACCGGTGCGGAAGCCGCGCAGGCGGCCACGGTGCTGGCGGGCAGCAAGGAAGCGCTGGCCGGCGAGATCGCCGTGGTGCAGCCGATCAGCATTCCGCCGCGCCAGCCCTATGACGCGCCGCGCTGGGTTCGCAGCGACCGGCCGGTGCGGCTGGGCGAACTGGTGGACCCGTCCGAATTGCAGGCCTTCGGCTATGCGCCAGGCCCGATCGCGGTGCCCTTCCGCACGGCGCCGGACCTCTATACCTGGCGCGGCCGGCCGCTGCCGGTGGAGCTGAACTACCGCTCCCCGCCCGGGCCGATCATGGATGTCGCGGTCTCGCGCCTCGATATCGCGCTGAACGACATCTACCTGCGCAGCCTGCCGCTGCGCGAGGCGGATGCGCCCTGGCCGCTATCCATCCTCAGCCGGCAGTTCGGCCAGTCCGAGCGCATGACCAGCCGCTTCGGCCTGCCGCCCTACCTGATCTTCGGCATGAACGAGTTGCAAATGCGCTTCGACATGCGCCCACTGCATCGTGGCGACTGCATCGCGGTGCCGGCCGATGTGCGCGCCGGGATCGACCCGGATAGCACCATCGACCTGTCCGATGCCTATCGCTTCACCACCCTGCCCAATCTGGCCTTCTTCGCCGGCTCCGGCTTCCCCTTCACCCGCATGGCGGATTTCAGCGACACCGCGGCGGTGCTGCCGGACCGGCCGAATGAGGTGGAACTGTCTGGCTTCCTGACGCTGATGGGCCGGCTGGCGAGTCATGTCGGCCATGCCACGACGGGCATCCAGGTGGTGCGCGCCGCGGCGCTGGACAGCGTGGCGGGCCGGGACCTGCTGGTGATCGGCACGCTCGGCCGGCAGCCGGCGCTGGAGCGGCTGCTGGGCGCGGATGGCCCGGTGACCTTGCAGGGCAACCGGCTGTCCGTCGCGCTGCCCGATGCGCTGGATGGCTTCCGCAACCTGTTCCTGGGTGATGAGCCGCGCGTGGCGCGCGAACGCGCGCAGGCCCTGCTGACCTCCCCCGGCGATGGGCTGGGCGTGCTGATGGGCTTCGAAAGCCCGCTGCGCTCCGGCAAATCCGTCGTGGCGCTGACCGGCACGACGCCGCAGGGGCTGGAGCAGATGCTGGCCGCGCTGCGCGACCCGGAACAGGCGCCGCGCGTGCAGGGTGACCTTGCCATCCTGTCGGGTGGGCGGATCACCGGCTTCACGCTGGGCAGCCACTATACGGTCGGCACGCTGCCGCCCTACATCTGGCCGCAATACTTCCTGCAGACGCGGCCGGACCTGCTGCTGCTGCTGCTGGCCCTTGCCTGTGCCATCATCGCCGTTCCTGCCTATTGGGCGCTGCGCCGTCGCGCGGCCATCCGTCTCCGGACGAGGACCACATGACGAATTTGACGTTCCGGATGCTGTGCGCGGGGACTTTCCGCGCCGGCCTGCTGTGCACCGCTTTGGTTGCCGCCCCCGCCCTGGCGCAGGACCGTGGCGTGGCCGCGCTGCTGGACCAGGCCAATTACTGGAAGCTGCAGAACCGCCCCGACCAGGTGGTTCGCACGCTGGAGCGGGTGCTTCAGGTGGACCCGCGCAACGCCGATGCCCTGTCCGGCATGGCGGAAGCGCAGGCGCAACTCGGCAATGTCGCGCAGGCCCAGCAGGCGCTGGGCCAGCTGCGGCAGGCCGCGCCGGCGGACCCACGCACGGTGCAGGCGGATGTGGCGGTGCGGACCTCCACCGTGGATGCCGGCGCCCTGGCGCAGGCGCGCCAATTGGCCCAGGCCGGCCGCAATGCCGAAGCGGTGCAGCGCTATCGCAGCCTGTTCGGCGGCGGCACAGTGCCGGACAGCTTCGCCCTGGAGTACTACCAGGCCCTGGCCGGAACCGAGAGCGGCTGGTCCGAAGCGCGCGACGGGCTGGGCCGGCTGGCCCGGCGCAACCCGAGCAATGCCGCCGTGCAACTCGCCAACGCCCAGGTGCTGACCTATCGCGAGGAAACCCGCGCCCAGGGCATCGAGTCGCTGCGTCGCCTGTCCGGCCAACCGGAAAGCCAGCAAAGCGCCAGCGCCGCCTGGCGCCAGGCGCTGACCTGGATCGGGCCGGGGCCGGATGCGGTGCAGCCGCTGGAAGGCTACCTGCAGCAATTCCCGAATGATGCCGAGATCCGCCAGCGCCTGGACCAGGCGCGCAACCCGCCAGCCGGTGCGGTGGATGAAGCCGGCAGCGCCCGGGTCCAGGCCTGGAACAGCTTCAATGCCGGCCGGCTGCGGGAGGCGGAGGACCGCTTCACCGCCGTCCTGGCCCTCGACCCGAATGATGCCGATGGCCTGGGTGGCATGGGCCTGATCCGGCTGCGCCAGGGCCGCCAGGCCGATGCGCGCCGGCTGCTGGAGGCTGCGATCGCGGCCGATCCGTCGCGCCGATCCGCCTGGGACCAGGCGCTGCGCGGTGCGTCCCAGCGACCGGCCACGGCCGCCGCCGGTGGCGGTGGCGCGCCGGGGCCGGATATCCAGGCGGCCCGCAACCTGGTGGAAGCCGGCAACATCTCCTCCGCCGAGCCGCTGCTGGCGCGCATCGTGGCGCGCAATGGCGGCGACCGGCCGGATGCCGAGGCATTGCTGGGCGATATCGCGCTGCGCCAGGGCAATGCCGGGCTGGCCGAGCAGCGCTACCGCGCCGCCCTGGCCCGGCGCAGCGATTTCGGCGCGGCGCTGTCGGGCCTGGCCAATTCCTTGCAGGAACAGGGCAAGTTCGCAGAAGCTGAGGAGGTGTTCCGCCGCATCGGCGGCACCAACGCCCCCCAGGTGCGCGCCGATGCGCTGCGTGCCGAAGCCCAGCGCACGGATGACCCGCAGGCGGCCAGCGCGCTGCTGCGCGCCGCCATCCAGAACGACCCGAACAACCCCTGGCCGCGGCTCGACCTGGCCCGCTTGCTGGCCCGCTCCGGCCAGGGTGCGGAGGCGAACCAGTTGATCGGCGCCACCGTCGCCAACCGGGCCACGCCGGATACCATCCACGCCGCCGCGATCTTCGCCCAGGAACAGGGCCGCGCGGCGCAGGCCGTGCAGCTGCTGGAACGGATTCCGGCGCGGACGCGCAATGCGGACCAGAACCGGCTGCTGGCTTCGGCCCGCGTGCAGGGGGAAGTGCAGGCGGCCGCGGCGCTCGCCCGGACCGGGCAGCGCCAGCAGGCCCGCGCGCAGCTGATCGCCATCGCATCCCGCCGCGACCCCACGGGGGAAGCGGGGCCGGCGGCGGTGCGGGCGCTGAATGCCATGAATGATCCGCGCGGCGCCCAGGAAGCGGCGCGCATGCATGCCATCGCGGCGCGTGGCCAGTCGCCGGCCGCCCAGCTCGCCGCGGCCAGCACGCTGCTGGAGGCGGGGCTGAACCAGGATGCGGCGCAGGCGGCGCAGGTGATCGATGCGCGGCGGCTGACCGCCGATCAGCGGCGCCAGGCCAACGACATCTCGGCCGGCCTGTCGATCCGCGCGGCGGACCAGCTCAACCAGCGCGGCAACCAGGCTGCGGCCTTCGACGTGCTGCTGCCGACCTTGCAGCAGAATCCGGAAAACCCGGCCGCCAATCTGGCGCTGGCCCGGCTGTATCAGGGCGCGCAGGAACCGGAGCAGGCCGGGCGGATCGCGGAGGCCGTGCTGTCCCGCAACCCGCGGGATACGGATGCACGCCAGGCGGCGATGGACGCCGCGATTGCCAACCGGGATTGGGGACGGGCAGAGGCGCTGCTCTCCGAAGGCCGCGGGCTGATGCCGAATGATCCGCGCATCCCGCTGCTGGAAGCCCGCCTCGCGCGCGCCTGGGGCGACCAGCGGCGTGCCCGCACCGCCCTGGAAACCGCGGCGCAGATGCGGCGCCAGCAGATCGGTGTCAGCCAGACGCCGGGGATGCTCGGCGGCACGATGTCGCCGCAGGCCACCTTGCCGCAGGGCCAGCGGGCGCAGCCGGGCTACGAGAACCCGTTCCGCCGCGTCCCGCTGGCGGGCCAGGATTTCGGCCAGATGCAGACCCAGGGCCAGATGCCGGGCCAGATGCAGGGGCAACAATTCGCCCAGGCGCAGGGCTTCGGCGCCGTGCAGGCGCAGCCCTCCGACCCGCTGCTGAGCGAGATCAACCGCCAGCTTGGCGAAGTCCGCCAGGAATCCGCGCCGCGCATCACCCCCGCGCTCGGCATGCGCGTGCGGTCGGGTGATGACGGCATCGATGCGCTGACCGAAACCCATGTCGGTGCCGAAGGCAGCATCGCCGTGCCGGGGATCGGCGGGCGGCTGACGGCGCGGGCCAGCGCGGTCAGCCTGGATAATGGCGAGCTGTCGGGCACGCTGCCCGCCATGCGGCGCTTCGGCAGCTTCCCGCTGACCCTGCCAGGGCTGCAAGGCACGCTGACCCAGCAGCAGGCGAACCAGGCCCGCAGCATCGAAGCCAGCCAGAGCGGCGTGGCCCTCGGCGCCGCCTATGCCCGCAACGGCTTCACGGTGGATATCGGCACCACGCCGCTCGGCTTCCTGCAGGATAATGTCGTCGGCGGTATCGAGATCGCGCCCGAGATCGGCGACGGCGTGCGGCTGCGGTTGACGGCGGAACGCCGGGCGATGACGGACAGCCTGCTGTCCTGGGGTGGTCTGCGCGATCCGGGCCAGGGCACGGTCTGGGGCGGCGTGGTCCGCACCGGCGGCCGGGCGCAGATCGAGTTCACCAGCGGCGAGACCAATTTCTATATCGCCGGCGGCTACTTCACCATGACCGGCGACGGCGTGGCGGAGAACAGCCGCATGGAAGCCGGCGCCGGCTTCCAGACGCCGATCTGGCGGTCCGCGACCGAGGAACTCGTCACCGGCCTCGACCTTGTCTACTTCGCCTATGACAAGAACCTGCGCTTCTTCACGCTGGGCCATGGCGGCTACTTCAGCCCGCAGAGCTTCATCGCGGCGAATGTGCCGATCGATTGGCGCGGCCGGTCGAACAACCTGTTCTATCGCGTCGGCGCCACCATCGGCCTGGCCACCTTCACCGAGGATCGGACCCCGATCTTCCCGAACGATGCCGGGCTGCAGGGCGCGCTGCAGGCGCGCGCGAACAGCGAAGCCGATGTCACCGCCTCCTACCCCGGCCAGACCAAGACCGGCCTGACCGGCGGGCTGCGCGGCGACATCGAATACATGATCACGCCGCAGCTTCGCATCGGCGGCGCGCTGCGCTTCGACCAGGCGGCGGATTGGAGCGAGACGCGCGGCCTGGTCTATGCCCGCTATCGCTTTGATCGCTGAGGGAATGGGCATGACGGAAGCTCACGCGGCGGAACCGGTCACGGCCGCCTACCTCGCCCGGCGCGGCGTCGCCGCCCAGTGGCGCGTCTTCGTGCGCGGGCTGGTGGAGACGCTGGACGAGCATCTGGACCAGGAAGGCCGCGCGGCGCTGATGCGCGCCATCGGCCGCCGCATGGCGGATGCGATGCCGCTGCCGCATTGCGATACGCTGAAGGCGCTGGAAGCCCACATGAATGATGCGCTGGGCGCCGCCGAATGGGGCTATTGCCAGCTTTCGGTGGATGTCGTGCAGCGCCGCCTGGTGGTGACGCATGCCGCGGCACCGGCCATCGGCGCGGGGCAGGATGCCGATGGCGGCTGGATCGGCGCGGTGCTGGAAGGCCTCTATGCCGGCTGGCTGGCCGAGCAGCCGGGCGCGGAGGCGGCGCTGACGCCGGCCGTGGTCCACTACACCGCCGGGGCGGCGAAGCTGGAATACGGGCGCGCGGCCTGAGCCGTCAGGCCGGCCCGACCTCCACTTCCAGCCAGCCCCGCGCATCCAGCCAGGCGATATCGCCGGGCAGCAGCAGAACCGTGGTCGTGTCGCTTTCCACGATGGCCGGGCCGGATAGTTTCTGGCCAGGTGCCAGCGCGGTGAAGGCATGGACCGGCAGGTCCTGGAGCTTGCCGGCCACGAAGGCGCGGCGCTGGGCCACGGGCGCGGTCGGCGGCTGATCCGGCAAGGGCTGCACGGGCAGGGCGGGCAGCCGGCCGATGGCGGCGACACGGGCGGTGACCAGCACCACTTCCTCCCCCCGCAGGGCATAGGTGAACAGCGCCTCATGCCGCGTGTGGAAGGCCTCCGCGATCCGTGCGGGCAGGCCGGCGGCATCCCAATCCACCGCATCCAGCGGCACGCCGATCTCGAACACCTGCTCGCCATAGCGCATATCGGCGCTGCGGCGGATGGCGGGCGGGGCGTCCATCCATTCGGCCATGCGGGCGCGCGCCGCGGCTTCCAATTCGGCGAACAGGGTGCGGATGGCGGGCTCATCCGGCAGGCCGGCGGCGCCGATCAGGCTGCGGGAGACTTCGTAGCGCAGATCCGTCTGCAACATGCCCCAGGCCGAAAGCCCGGCCGCCAGCAGCGGCACCGCCACCCGCGCCATGCCAAGATCCCGCGCCACCGCACTCGCATGCAGCCCCGCGGCGCCGCCGAAGGCCAGCAGGCAGAAACCGCGCGGATCGACGCCGCGGCGGACCGTCGCAACCCGGATGCCATCCGCCATGGCGATGTTGGCGAGTGCATGGATGCCCGCCGCGCACTCCATCACCCCAAGGCCGAGTGTCGCGCCGAGCCGCTCCACCGCGCCCTGCGCCGCCGCCAGGTCCAGCGCACGGCGCCCGCCGAGGAAGCGCGCGCCGTCGAGGTAGCCCAGCACCAGATTGGCATCCGTCACCGCCGGCTCCGTGCCGCCGGCGCCGTAGCAGGCCGGCCCCGGCACGGCGCCGGCGCTGCGCGGCCCGACCCGCATCATGCCGCCGGCGCCGATATGGGCGATGGAGCCACCGCCGGCGCCCAGCGTCACGATATCCAGGCTTTCCAGCGCGATGCGTTCGCCACCCACCTGCCGGCCGCGGCCGAGCGCGGCCTCCCCGCCCTCGATCAGTGCGACATCGGTGGAGGTGCCGCCGACATCGAAGGTGACGAGGTCCTGCCCCAAACCGGCACGCGCCAGCGCCAGCCCGGCCGCCACCCCGCCGGCGGGGCCGGACAGCGCGGTGCCGGCGGCGATGCGTGCGGCCTCCGCTACGGGTGCGACGCCGCCATGGGAGAGGATGACGAACAGCGATTGCCGGAACCCGGCCTCCGCCAGCCGGGTTTCCAGCCGGCCGAGATAGCGGGCGACGATGGGGCCGACCGCGGCATTCACCACGGTGGTCGAAAACCGCTCGAATTCCTTGATCTGCGGCAGCACGTCGGAGGACAGCGTCACATAGACGCCGGGCAGGGCGGCGGCGACGGCGGCGCCGGCGGCCTGTTCATGCGATGGGTCGCGCCAGGAATGGAACAGGCAGATCGCCACCGCCTCCACCTGCTCCGCGCGCAGGGTCTCGATGGCGGCGGCGACCGAGGCCGCATCCAGGGCCTGTTCCACCTGGCCATCGGCGCGGATGCGTTCGCGCAGCGGCAGGCGCAGGCGGCGCGGGACCAGGGGCGCGGGGGGTGACAGGCGCAGGTCGTAGCGTTCGGGCTTCAGGCCTTCGCGCATTTCGATGACATCGCGATGGCCCTCGGTGGTCAGCAGGCCGATGCGGGCGGTGCGGCGTTCCAGCAGGGCATTGGTGGCGACCGTGGTGCCATGCACCAGGCGTTCGGTCTGCGCCAGCAATTCGGGCAAGGGCAGGCCCAGCATGCCGGCCAGCACGCCGAGGCCATCCAGCACGCCGATCGACTGGTCCTGCGGCGTGGTCGCCGCCTTGGCGAGCAGCGTGGCGCCGTCGGCGCCGATGCAGACCACATCGGTGAAGGTGCCGCCGACGTCGCAGCCGATCCGGTAGGGGGCGCGCATCAGATAAACCCTTCCGTCGCATCCGCCGCGCGCGCGGCCGGGTCGCGCCGCGCCGGGTCGCCCCAGCCACCGCCGCCGCCGGATCGCACATGCAGCACATCGCCGGGCGCGAGGTGCACGCCCGTCTCCTTCGTCCGCAGGTCCCGCGGCGTGCCCTGGCCCGGGATCAGCGTGTAGCGATGCGGCGCGCCATCCTGCCCGCCCAGCATCCCGGCCGCGCCGTGGCGCGCACCATCGCCGGCGGTATTGGCCCGCGCCGGGCCGGCGGTTTCCACCACCAGTTCCAGCTCCCCGCCCAACCCGCCGCGATACTGGCCATCGCCCGCGGAGCCGGGCAGGAATTCATGGCGGCGGAAGAATAGCGGGAAGCGGGCCTCCGCCATTTCCACGCTGCCGAATTTCAGCCCGCCGGCCGAATGCCATTCCCCGGCGCCGGACCAGCCATCGCCACTCGCATGGCCGCCGCCGCCGGGCCGTGCATGGAACAGATGCCAGACGAATTTTCGCGCGTTCCGCCGCGGGTCGGTACCCTGGATCGCGATGCGGAAACGGCGGCCCCAGCCGCCCATGGCGCGGGTGGGGCAGGCATTGGCCAGCGCCTTCACCACCGCCTCCACGATCTCGTTCGAGCAATGGCTGGTGCAGAGCGTCACGGCCGCGCCTTCCGCCGCGCGCACCACCGTGCCCTCCGTCGCCAGCACCGTCAGCGGGCGGAAGGCACCGTCATTCTTCGCGACTTCCGGGTCCAGCAGATAGGCCAGCGCCATCCGCACGGCGGAGACGGTGTTGGGCCAGGAGGAGTTGACGAAACCCAGCGTCTGCGGATCGCTCGCCGTCAGGTCCACGACCAGCGTGCCGCCCTGCTTGGTGACGGTGGCGCGGATGGTGATGTCCTCCGCGCCGTGGCCGTCATCATCCAGCACCGCCTCACCCTGCCAGGTGCCATCCGCCCAGCTGGCGATGATGCGGCTGGCATGGGCTTCGGCGAGGTCCAGTATGGCGTCCGTCGCCGCGTTCAGCTTCGCCGCGCCATGGGTTGCCAGCAGCGCCTGCAGCCGCTTGGCGCCGAGCCGCGCGGAGCCCCACATGGCCATCAGGTCGCCGCGGAAATCGCGCGCGATGCGGGTGTTCAGCGCCAGCATCTGCACGAGGTCCTCGCGCAGCGTGTCGCCCTCCCCCAGCCGGATCGGCGGGATGCGGATTCCCTCCTGCCAGATCTCGGTGGCGGAGGGGTTGTAGCCGCCATGGGTGGCGCCGCCGATGTCGGATTGGTGGGCGCGGACGACGCAGAGAAAGACAAGTCCATCCCCGTCCCGATGATCCGAGGCCGCAGGCCGAGGGTCTGAATCGGGCCGGGGCCTGTCGAAGACAGGCAGGACGCTGTCCCGATGATCCGAGGCCGCAGGCCGAGGGTCTGAATCGGGCCGGGGCCTGTCGAAGACAGGCAACACAATCGTCAAATCGGGCAGGTGGCTGCCGCCGTGCCAGGGGTCGTTCAGCAGAAAGCAGTCGCCCGGGCGCATCTGGCCGGGAAACGCCTCCAGCACCGCCTCCGCCGCGAAGGGCATGGCGCCCACATGCACCGGGATATGGTCCGCCTGCGCCACCAGCCGCCCGCGCGCATCACACAGCGCGATGGAGAAATCGCGCGAGGAATTCAGGATCTGCGAGGTGGCGGTGCGCAGCAGCGCCTCCCCCATCTCCTCCACCACGGCGCGGAAGCGGTTTTCGAGGACGGCGAGGGTCACGGGATCGGGTGTCGGCATCTGGCGACGGTCCTGCCATGCGTGTGGCGCGTCAAGCCGGGGGTGGTGTGGTCTGGCGGGCGCGGCGAAGCGGTCGCATCATGCCGCCCGATGGAACGCCCTGGCACCCTGACCGAACTTCTGGCGCGCAGCGCCGCCGCGCATCCGGATGCGCCCGCCTTCCCGGGCCTGAGCTGGGCGCAGGCCGAGGCGCAGGTGCGGCGCCTGGCGGGCGGGCTGGCGGCGGCGGGGATCGGCCCGGGCGACCGGGTGGCCGTCTTCCTGCCGAACCGGCCGGATTTCCTGCTGCTGCTGTTTGCGCTGGCCCGGCGCGGCGCCTGCGCGGTGCTGCTGAACACGCGCTTCCGGGCGCTGGAGGTCGGCAATCTTCTGGCGCGCGCGCAGCCCAAGGCGATGGCCGTGGCGCGCGATTTCGCGGCGGTGGACGCGGCCGCCGTGCTGCCGGACCCGCCAGGGTCGCTGCGCCTGGTGCTGGGCATGGACGGGATGGGCGAGGGCCATCTGGCCGGCCTTCCGGTTCTGGCCCGCGCCACGCTGCTGGCGGGACAGGAAGCGCCGGACCTGGCGACGCCCGAGGCCGAATGCCTGACCTTCACCACCAGCGGCACCACCGCCGGCCCGAAGCTGGTGCTGCACCGCCAGGCCTCCATCGCCGGCCATGCGGCGGATGTGGCGGCCGCCATCGGCACGGGCGCGCCGGGTGCCGCGATGCTCGCCGCCGTGCCCCTTTGCGGCACCTTCGGGCTGAGCGCGGCGCTGGCCGCGGTGGCGGGCGGGGCGCGCATCGCCTGCATGGAGAAGCTGGACGCCCAGGCTGCCGATGCGCTGATCCGCGCCGAGGCGATCACCCATATGGTCGGCGGCGATGAATGGCTGCTGCTGCTGGCGGATGCCGCCAAAGGCCGCCCCTACGCCCGCTTCCACTTCACCGGCTATGCCAGCTTCCATGGCCAGGCGGATCGCGTGATGGCGGCGTCGGACGCGCTCGGCCTCGCGGTGCGCGGCGTCTATGGCAGTTCGGAGGTCCAGGCGCTGTTTGCCGGGCAGGACGCAGCCGGACCGCATCGCGCGGTCGGCGGCGGCCAGCCGGTGAACCCGGAGGCCGGCTGGCGCATCGCCGAGGATGGCGAGTTGCTGCTGCGCGGGCCGTCCCTGTTCGATCGCTACCTCGGCAATCCCGAGGCCACCGCGCAATCCCGCACGGCGGATGGCTGGTTCCGCAGCGGCGACCTGGCGGCGGCGCAGCCGGATGGCGGCTTCGGTTTCCAGACGCGCCGCGGCGATGCGCTGCGGATCGGCGGCTTTCTCGTCTCGCCCGAGGAGATCGAGGGGTTTCTGCAATCCCAGCCCGGCGTTTCGGCCGCGCAGGTGGTGGAGGCCGGTGGCAAGCCCATCGCCTTCATCATCCCCGGCCCCGGCTATGACGAGGCCGCGCTGATGGCGGTGGCCCGCAAGGAATTGGCCCGGTTCAAGGTGCCGGCGCGGATCGTGGCGGTTGGGGCATATCCCGTGGTGGATGGCCCGAATGGCCCGAAGATCCAGCGCGCCAGATTGCGGGAGATGGCAGCCGAGTGAGCGGTACCGCCCCCAAGCCCCGCGACCCGAGAATCATCGCCGCCATCGTCGCAAGCGCGCTGTTCATGCAGAACCTGGACAGCAGCGTGGTGGCCACCGCCCTGCCGTCCATGGCGCGCGACCTGGGGCAGGACCCGGTGCATCTATCCGTCGCCATCACCTCCTACCTCGTCGCGCTGTGTGTCTTCATCCCGGTCTCCGGCTGGGTGGCGGATCGCTTCGGGCCGCGACGGGTCTTCATGTGGGCGATCCTGGTGTTCACCGGTGCCTCCGCCTTGGTGGGGCTGTCCCAGGGTCTTGGCACGCTGGTGGCGGCGCGCATCCTCCAGGGCCTGGGTGGCGCGATGATGGTGCCGGTCGGCCGCCTGCTGCTGCTGCGCCGCGTCAGCAAGGAGGAATTGCTGACGGCGATGACCTGGCTGACCATGCCGGCCCTGCTCGGCCCGGTCTTCGGCCCGCCGATCGGCGGCCTGCTGACCGATGCGGTGTCCTGGCGCGCGGTGTTCTGGATCAACATCCCGGTCGGCGCGCTGGGCCTGCTGCTGGTCTGGCGCTTCATTCCGGAGATGGAGAAGCAGGACCCCGGGCCGCTGGATACGCGGGGCCTGATCCTGTGGGGCCTGGCGCTGGCGCTGCTGGTCTCGGGGCTGGAGACCATCGGCCGCAACCTGCTGCCGGGCTGGGTGACGGGGGTGGCGCTGGGGCTGGGCACGGCGGCGGCGGTGGCGGCGGTGCTGCATTCGAAGCAGGCGGTGCGGCCGGCGGTGGATCTGTCCCTGCTGTCGATTCCCACCTTCGGCATGCCGATGCTGAGCGGCACGCTGTTCCGCATCGGCGCCGGGGCGCTGCCCTTCTTGCTGCCGCTGACGCTGCAATTGGTGTTCGGGCTTTCGGCTGCCGGCAGCGGCTTGGTCACCTTCGCCACCGCCCTGGGCGCGCTGGTGATGAAGCCGCTGATCCGCCCGCTGCTGCGCCGCTACGGCTTCCGGCGCGTGCTGGTGGTGAATTCGGTGCTGGCGGCGGCGGGGGTGGCGGTGTGCGCGCTGTTCGACCCGTCCTGGCCACCGATCGCCATTTTCCTGGTGCTGGCGGCGGGCGGGTTGTCGCGGTCGCTGCAATTCACCTCCATGGCGACCATGGCGTTTGCCGATGTGCCGCAGAACAAGCTGGCGGCGGCCACGGCGATGACCGGGACGATCCAGCAATTCTCGGTGGCCCTCGGCGTGGTGCTGGGGTCGCTGACGCTATCGGCCGGGATGGCCTGGCAGGGCACCGCGACGCCGGGGCTGGTGGAATTCCAGGCCGGCTTCGTATTGGCCGGGCTGGTGATGCTGGCCATGCTGCCGGGCGCGCTGCGGCTGAAGCGGGATGCGGCGGCGCGCGTCTCCGGCCATAATCCGCCGGGCGGGGCTTAACCCGCCCGGTTCGGATCCAGCCGGGCGAAGGTCAGCTCGTGCTTGTTGTGCGCGCCATGGAAGACCACGGCGCCGGGGATGGCGGCGAAGGCCTCGGCGGTCGCGTGGTCCGTCTCGCCCTGGAATTTCAACGTGCAGACGAAGTTGCGCGCCGCATCCGCCGCGATCCAGCGCTGCACCAGGCCCAGCAGGCGGGACGGGTAGCAGATGACGTCGCTGAACAGCCAATCCACCTTCGGCTCCGTGCGCGGCTCCAGCCCGAAGGCGCTTTCGGCCCGCATGGTCACGCCCGGCATGGCGGCGACGGCGGCATCCAGCGGCGCCTTGTCCACCGCCACCACCTGCGCGCCGAGTTTCGCCAGCACCCAGGTCCACCCGCCTGGCGCGGCGCCGAGGTCGAGGCAGGTCTCGCCGGGGCCGGGATACTGCCCGAGCCGCGTCAGCGCCTCCCACAGCTTGAGATAGGCGCGGGAGGGGGGGCCTTCGCGATCCTCGATGAAGGCGACCTCGCCATTGACGAAGGGGCTGGTCTTGGTCGGGCTGGCCAGCATCCGGTCGGGGGCCAGCAGCGTCCAGCCGCCGAGATGGCCGGTCGGCGCCGGCGCCGGGAAGGCCAGCGGCCGCGCCTTCACCGGGGGCAGTTTTTCCGTGATCAGCGCGCTGCGGCGGTGATGCGCGGCGGCATAGCCGGCCCAGTTGCGCTGGATGGCGCGCAGTGCATCGGCGGCCTGCTTGACGGAGGCGACGGGGATGTCCTGCGGCGCCGTCCAGACGTCCAGCGCCCAGGCGGCCGGGCCGGGCGGGTCGGGCGAGAGCGCCAGCCGGCCATGCCAGGAGGAGATCCGCCGCCTGGCGCGGGACAGCTCCTCGGCCAGATCATGCTCGAAGCCTTCGGCGGCGAGATAGGCGCTGGCGATCATGTCTGGCGACTACTTCTCGGGCGCCAGCGCCGCGGCGGCGGCCAGGATGCCCCAGCCGACCAGCAGCAGCATGCCGCCCGCCGGCGTGACCGGGCCGAGCGAGGTTTCCGTCAGCACCCGCACATAGACGCCGCCGGCAAAGCCCAGCGTGCCGAGCACGAAGCAGCCGGCGGCCAGATGCACCAGCGGCCCGCGCCGGCGTTCCGCGAGCATGCCGCAGCCGAGCAGTGCCAGCGCGTGCCAGGCTTGCAGGGAGGCGCCGGTATTGGCCAGGCTGGCGGTCTCGGCCGGCAGCCCATGGCTCGCATAGGCGGCCATGCCCACCGCGATCAGCCCCGACAGGGCGCCCAGGACCATCCAGATTCGTGCCATCGCCCGCATCTACGCCGTGGCGGCGCGCGCCGCCAGCCGCACCCGCGTCGCGGCCTCATGCGCCAGCCGCGTCGGCTCCGGCAGCCGCCGGCCGCGGCCGAGGGCGATCACCCAGGCCAGCGCCGTGGGCAGGGAAATCCGGTGGCCGGGGGAGATATAGACCGGGCTGGCGCCGCGCCGGGTCCGCAGCGCCAGGCCGATGACCCGGTCCTGCCAGACCAGCGGCGCCTGCGCGCCGGCGATATCGGGCAGCGCGCCCTGCACGGCGCCGACCAGGATGGATTTCGCGACCCCGATGGTCGGCACATCCAGCGTCACGCCCAGCAG
>LNFM01007865.1_pt1 | contig 16418 bp, 12 predicted proteins | sample 596031 | NCBI WGS metagenome assembly LNFM01 (sample SAMN04254537, study PRJNA301005) | activated carbon metagenome | isolation source: dual media filters at the Ann Arbor, Michigan drinking water treatment plant | place: USA: Ann Arbor
GTGATTCGATGGGGTTCAGCTCCTTCAGCTCTTTGTCCTCGTTGCCCACGCCCAGCTCTTTGAACTTGCGGGCGGTGACGAAGAGGCGGCTCTCCAGTGAAGTAACGGAGCGGTTGTAGGCCTTGACCGAGTTTTCGATGTGCTTGCCGACATCGCCCCAGGCATCGGCGACGATGCACAGGCGCTCGAACAGTTCCTTACCCAACACGCTGATCTTCTGCGCGTTCTCGGCCAGGGCTTCCTGCTTCCATCCATAAGCGACAGCTTTGAGCACGGCGATCAATGTGGTCGGGGTGGCGAGGATGACTTTCTGTTCGACACCGTATTCGATGAGGCTGGGGTCGGCTTCGAGCGCGGCGCTGTAGAAGGCTTCGCCCGGCAGGAAAAGGACGACGAATTCGGGCGAGGGCTGGAACTGTTCCCAGTAGGCTTTCTGGCCCAGCATCTTCAGATGCTCTTTCACCTGTTTCGCATGCGTTTGCATGTGGAGCTTGGCGACATCCGGGTCTTGCGTCTCCAGTGCTTCTAGGTAGGCGGCGAGCGGTGCTTTGGCATCGACCACTACATTTTTACCTCCAGGTAAACGAACCACCATGTCGGGGCGCAGGCGGCCTTCTTCGGTGTTGGCGTTTTCCTGTTCGTAGAAATCGCAGTGATCGACCATGCCGGCCATTTCGGCCACGCGCTTGAGTTGCACTTCGCCCCAGCGGCCGCGCGTTTGCGGCGCACGCAGGGCCTTGACCAGATTGGCGGTTTCGCTGCGCAGGCCGCCCTGGGCTTCGGCCAGCGACTTCACCTGCTCGGTGAGCGTGGCGTAGGCTTCGACGCGCTGCTTTTCAACGCCCTGCACTTGCTGCTCGAACTTGTCGAGCGTGGTCTTGATGGGCGCAACCAGTTCGGTGATGGCTTGCTGGCGGCGGTCTAAATCGCCCTTGGCGCCTTCGTTGAAGGTGGCAAGGGTTTGCTGGGCGAGATCGAGGAAGGACTTGTTATTGCTCTGCAGCGCCTCGGCCGACAGGGCCTGGAAGCGCGTAATCATTTCCTGGCTGAGCTTTTCAGCGGCGGCAACTTTCTCGGCTGCGGCAGCTTTCTCCGCTTCCAGCCCGGCATGCAATTGCTCGGCACGGTGGCGCAGATCGGCGAGCTGTTGCTCCTGCGCCGACAAACGCGCACGCAACTCGGCCTGCTCGGCCTCACGCATGCTGGCGCGCTCGGCCAGGGTGGCGCGTTCGGCCAGCGTAGCGGACTCGCCTTCGAGGCGGCCGCGCGCATGGGCGTCCGCGATGCGGCTGCGCAGCAGCACGACGGTGATGCCGGCACCAACAATCAGGCCGGCAATGAGTGCAATCAGGAGTTCCATTGGTCTCTCTCTCGGGGCCACCCTGCGACAAGCTGAGGGTGAACGGCTATTGGAGACGACATGATGCCAGCACTCAGGCCCACAGGGTGAGCCTGCTGCGGCTGGAAATGTGCGGCATCACGGCCCGGTGCAGAGGCGCACGGTTTGATGATCTGCGTTGCTTGGGTATCATTGAGGGTTATCCCTTTTCACCTCACACCGAATTCTGGCCGCGGGAGAAGCTTTTCGCCCCCGGCCCCGGCTTTATCTGGAGGACGTCACGACATGCAAGGTCTGCACCTGACTGCTGATTTGTACCAATGCACCTGCCCCGATGCGCTGATGCTGAACGTTGATGAGATCGCGCATGTGTGCCGAACGCAGACGCAGCAGTCCGGCCTGACCATGGAAGGCGAGAAATGGGTCAAGTTTCCGGATTGGCAGGGCCAGCCGGGCGGTGTCACGGGAACGGTGCTGCTGGCGGAATCGCACCTGGCCATCCACACCTGGCCGGAGACCGGCAACGTCACCCTCGACGTGTATGTGTGCAACTTCTCCGCCGACAACTCGGGCAAGGCGCAGGCCTTGATGGACGGTGTGATTAAGGCCTATGCGCCACAGCGCGTGGTTCACCAGCAGCTGTGGCGCGGCGATATCGCCACCAACGGTGTGGGCCAGTATCCCTGGGTGATGGAGCAACTGACGCCAGACGCGGCCTTTGGCTTCCACGCGGCCGACGTGCGCTGCACGCAAACGCCTTTCCAGACGCTGGAGATGATGGACACGCCCACCTTTGGCCGCGTGATGCGCCTGGACGGCTGCTTCATGACCAGCGAACGCGACGAGTTTTTCTATCACGAGTGCATGACGCACCCGGCCGCCATCGCCCACCCAAATCCGCAGCAGGCACTGATCATCGGCGGCGGTGACGGCGGCGCGGCGGAAGAGCTGCTCAAGCACAACAGCATGCAGCGCGTAGTGTTGGCCGAACTGGACGAAGCCGTTATCGCCGCCAGCAAGGCCGAGCTGCACGCCGTGCACAACGGCGTGTGGGACAACCCGCGCCTGCAGGTACGCATCGGCGACGGCATGGCTTATGTGGACTGCACCGACGAGCGTTTTGATCTGGTGCTGATGGATCTGACCGACCCCGACACGCCGGCCGGCTCACTCTACGAAGCGGCGGCGCTGCGCCGCATGCAACGCGTGCTGACACCCGGCGGCGCGCTGGTGCTGCATCTGGGCAGCCCGGTATTCCATCCCGAGCAGGTGCGCAATCTGGTGGCCACGCTGCGCGGCGTGTTCCGACATGTGAGCTGTTATGGCGTGTACGTGCCGCTGTACGGCGCTTACTGGGGCATGGCGGTGTGTTCGGATACGCTGGAACCTGCGCGCCTGACTGCCGCACAGGCGGCCGAACGACTGGACTCGCGCGGTGTAGGCGACTTGCAGTACTACAACGCCGAGGTGCACGGGGCGCTGTTCGCCCTGCCCAACTACTATCGCCAGCTGGTGCAGGACTGAACTTACGCTGCGCCACCCGGGCGCAGCCACCTTCCGCCCAAGGCCCGGCCGCGCCTTGGTCGCCTGCCTCATTTGATCAAGAGATCAATGAATAAAGCGCATCATGCGCTGCCGCAGGCCGGGCCACGCATATCGCGCCGTGTCATCAGCTATCGCGGAAACGTTTCATCTGCCGCGCATCCTTCTTGGTCGGGCGGCCACGAATGTCAGCGCCGGGCGTGGGCGACAGCTTGCGCATCTCGGATGCCTTAACGCGGGCATTGAAACTGGCTTCGCTTTCCTCATACATGGTGCGTGCTTCGGGGGCCGGACGACGCAAGGCATGCAGCGCCTTGATGGTGACCATAAAGACCTGCTCGCCGCTGCGAATCTCCAGCGCGTCGCCGACCTTGACCTCGCGCGAGGGTTTGAGGGGGGCGCCGTTCCATTTGACATGGCCGGCGTCCAGCGCCTTGCACGCGAGACTGCGCGTCTTGAAAAAGCGCGCGGCCCACAACCAAGTATCGATACGTTGTTTACTTTCAATCATGAGCGGATTTTAAGCCATGGACGCCCTGCCGGGGCTAGCAGTTCCATTCTCCGCCGCGATTCACCCGCCGTCGGTTGATGCCGACGCCGCTGTCGGCATCAGCCTATTTGCTCCTGCATGACGAATGTCTATAACTAAATACTCTCACCTCAGCGCGGAGATCATTATGCATTTACAACAGTTTGCTTCCTGCATTGCAGCGTGCAAGGCTTGTATCAGCGCATGCTTGGCTTGTGCCGAGGACGGTGTACACGAGGCAAACCGGCATGCCATGACGGATTGCTCTGCACTCTGCATGGATTGTGCCGAATTCTGTCAGCTCGCCGTGCGCTATATGGAACGCAACAGCCGCGCTACAGCCGTGGTCTGCGCTGCCTGTGTCGAGATTTGCGAACTGTGCCAGGAGGAATGCAACAAATACCAGATGGATTACTGTCTGGCCTGTGCCGCCGCTTGTCGCATCTGCGCGCAAGAGTGCCGGGCCATCGTGGCGCTGGCAGCGGCCGAATACAACCCCGGCCACGACAGCGTCATCGCCGGCCTGCGCGAGTAAGGACTCCGCCTGAGCCAGCAATGCTTGGCACCGCAATATGAGAGACTAGGCCCACGCCTGAACACAGGACGTTGCCCTCTCTCTTTTGCTCATGGAGGAAATATCGTGAAGACCTTGCCCGCGCATGTAGCGCCGTACAAGAAAACGCCGGAGTTCAATGAGGACACACTGCCGCATGGACTGATGCATGATCACCAGACGCAAGCGCCGGTATGGGCAAAGATCGTGGTTCTCGAAGGGCAGCTGGAATACACCATAGAGGTGCCGGAACAAGAGGTGCACATCCTTGATGAGACCCGGCACGGTGTGGTCGAACCGACAGTGCCGCACCATGTAAAGCCTTTGGGCAAAGTACGCTTCTATGTGGAGTTTTACCGCTAGCCCTTAAACGCACTGCCAGGAAAAGAATGAAGCTGAAGAACAAGGGTGCGCCTGCCTGTCGGCAGGCGCACCCTTGTTGCTATCAGGTCTTGCTGCGCGAACCCGTGCACAACAGGCCGATGACCACCTGCCACGCCATGGCCAGCGCACCGACGATAAAGACCACGTCGCCGAAAGTGCGTATCCAGCGCAAAGTTTGCAGGATGTCTTGTTGCATGAAACCTTCACTGCGCGCATACCAGAGGCCTTCGCTGACGCTGGCGTAGAACTGGTAGAAGCCGATCGGCAGGAGGCTGGTGAAAATCATCAGCAACAGACCGATATTGAGCGTCCAGAAACCGGTCTTCATCAGCTTTTCGGAAAGCACCAGTTCGGGCCGGATGTAGCGCAGCACGAGGAAGGTGAAACCCAGCGCGAGGAAGCCATAAACGCCGAACAAGGCGGCATGCGCATGCACTGCCGTGGTGTTAAGACCCTGGATGTAGTACAGCGAGATCGGCGGATTGATCAGGAAGCCGAAGACGCCAGCACCCAGCATGTTCCAGAAAGCCACGGCCGCAAAACACCACAACGGCCAGCGCAGGTTTTCCATCCACGCTGCGCGGTGATGCATGCGCCAGTTATGCCAGGCTTCGTGACCGAGAACGATCAGCGGCACGACTTCCAGCGCACTGAAGCTGGCCCCGATGGCCATGACCGGCGTGGTGGTACCGGAGAAATAAAGGTGATGGAAAGTACCGGGAATGCCGCCGACCATGAACAGCGAGGCCGAAGCCAGGCTGGCCGTGGTCGCCATGGTGCGTGACACCAGACCCAGCGACATGAAGATAAAGGCCAGCGCGGTAGTGGCGAAGACTTCAAAGATGCCTTCCACCCACAGATGCACGACCCACCAACGCCAGTACTCCATGATGGAGATATGCGTACGCTCACCGTAGAACAAGCCCGAACCGTAGAACAAGCCAATCGCGATCACCGAAGCAGTGAGCAGTGCAAGCAGGTTCTTGTCGCTGTCCGGCTGGCGCAGGGCGGGCACCATCCCGCGCAGCATCAGGCCCAGCCACAGCAGCAGGCCGATAAAGAGCGCAATCTGCCACAGGCGACCGAGGTCGATGTATTCATAGCCCTGGTGGCCGAGCCAGAAATTGATTTTTTCCGGAATGATCTGGGCAATGGCCATGTATTGGCCAATGAAAGAACCGACCACGACGATCAGCAAAGCGACAAACAGGATGTCCACGCCGAGCTTCTGGAACTTGGGGTCCTTGCCGCCGTTAATCAAAGGCGCGAGGAACAGGCCCGCCGCAAGGAAGCCGGTGGCAATCCAGAAAATCGCGCTCTGCGTGTGCCAGGTTCGCGTCAGTGCATACGGGAACCACTGCGACACATCAACGCCGTAGAACTCTTGTCCTTCCACCGTGTAGTGCGCGGTGAAGCCGCCGATCATGACCTGGAAGACAAAGAGCGCGACAACGACGAAGAGGTATTTGCCAAGAGCGCGTTGCGAAGGCGTGAGGACAAAGGTGGTAAGCGGGTCCAGCGCACCGGGTGTCGGCACCGTTTCGTCTTCTCGTTTGAGGATGGACCAGCCGAGGACGAGGAAACCAATGCCGGCGAGCAGAATGGCCACACTGGCGATCGACCAGACGATGTTCTCGATGCTCGGCACATTGCCGATCAGCGGCTCATGTGGCCAGTTGTTGGTATAGGTGATGTCCTGATCCGGGCGTTCGGTCGCCGCAGCCCAGGCTGTCCAGAAGAAGAAGTTGTTCATCTTCTGGCGACGCTCTGCGCTGGGCAGGGTGTTGTCCTTCATGGCAAAAGAAGCGCGGCTCTGCTTCAGCTCCGGCGCATCCGAGAACAGCGCATCGTAATAGGCTGCGGTCTGCTGCATGGCCTGCGCGCGGCGTGGCGAGACCACCAGATTACCTTGGGCGTCGATGCCATTGCCACGATACTCAAGCTTGAGTGCTTCGCGCAAGGCGGCTTGCTGCGGCCCATCCAGATCGGCATAAGCCTGCTTGTGCGCGTTCTGCGCGGCGAGATCCAGCCAGGCTACAAGCTCGCGATGCAGCCAGTCGGCCGACCAGTCCGGTGCCTGATAAGCGCCGTGACCCCAGATCGAGCCGAGTTGCATGCCGCCGATGGATTGCCAGGCGGTCTGGCCGTCGAGAATGTCGCTCTCGGTAAACAGCAGCGTGCCATCGCTAGTGGAGACCTGCGCCGGAATCGGCGGTGCTTTTTTATAAATTTCACCACCGTAATAGCCCAATATCGTGAAGGTCACGATAAGGACTGCAATCAGCGAAAACCACAGTCTTTTATACTTACCCATCGTTTCTCCCCCTTCAAGTGACATTAAACCGCCGCCACTTTAGCAAAACAAAACTGCATTGTCAGTGCAATTTCAAATACGCATAAAATACAGAGAAGGGCGAGGTAGCGTTCTAGACGTGACGAGTGACAAAAGTCGCTAACGGTTCGCGTTCGCTTTGCAGGCGGTTTTCCATCGCGCTCGGATCTGCGTAACCCAACGCCATGCCGCAGACGATCATTTCAGTGCCGGGAATCTTGAGCTCCGTGGCAATAACGCCCGGAAACTCCATCCACGAAGCCTGGGCGCAACTATCAATGCCGCGTACGCGAGCGGCAGTCATGATGTTCTGCAAAAACATGCCGTGATCGAGCCAGCTGCCCTGGGCAAGGCGCCGGTCAATGGTGAAAATCAGGCCGGTGGGCGCACCAAAGAATTCAAAGTTACGCCGTTGCTGGACTTTCATCTTGCCTTTGTCGCCACGGTCAATGCCGAGCAGGCTGTAGAGATCCCAGCCGACTTTGCGCCGCCGTGCCGCATAGGGCTCGAAGAACTCGACCGGATAGTATTGATATTCAGTGCGCCGTTCTTCGGGCTGAAAATCGTAGGCGTAGCACGCGGCCTCGATCACTCGCTTGAGTGCCGCCCCCTCCAGCACATGCACATGCCAAGGCTGCATGTTGCCGCCAGAAGGTGCACGCGCCGCCACCTCGAGAATGCGCTCCACCATGCCTTCAGGTAAAGGCGTGGACAGGAAGGCACGCGTGGACTTGCGGCCTTCGATGGCACGATCAACGATTTCGACGGGCGTCAGCGTTTCGTCTTCCCAGGGAAACTTCATGCGTCTCTTTCTTTAAAAGCCTCGTTGATCTCGCTACCGTTCGGGCTGCACTGTGAGCGAAGGAAATCCCCTTGCGCGATCGAAGTCCCATGCCTTGAAAAGCAGCAGCGACTGAATGCAATCAGCAGTGCGGCTTCGACAAGCTCAGCCCGAACGGATCTTTATTCACCAAAGGCGAAGCCACTACCAAAAGCGAAGTCCCACCACAAGCGAAGCCCCCACCAAAAGCGAAGCCTCCACCACAAGCGAAGCCCCCACCAAAGGCGAAGCCCGCACCACATCCGTTCACCCTGAGCTTGTCGAAGGGTGCTGTCACAGAACACAAAGGTTTGGCGAACGTTCACCCCGCCCGGTCGCCCTGTTTCGACGACTCAAGAACCTTTTTTGAGTTGTTCCAAAATCGCCGGATTCTCCAGCGTGGAGATGTCCTGCGTGACTTCCTCACCCTTGGCCAGCGAACGCAACAGGCGACGCATGATCTTGCCAGAACGGGTCTTGGGCAGATTGTCGCCGAAGCGGATATCGCGTGGCTTGGCAATCGGACCGATCTCCTTGGCCACCCAGTCACGTAGTTCAGTGGCGAGCTGCTTGGCTTCGTCGCCATGCGGACACGGGCGCTTGAGCACGACAAAAGCACAAATGGCTTCACCGGTCAGATCGTCCGGACGGCCGACCACGGCGGCTTCGGCCACATTCGGATTAGCCACCAGGGCGGACTCCACTTCCATGGTGCCGAGGCGATGGCCGGACACATTCAGCACATCATCAATGCGGCCCATGATGGTGAAGTAACCGGTCTCGGCATCGCGCACCGCGCCGTCGCCGGCGAGATAGAGTTTGCCGCCCAGCTCTGCCGGGAAGTAGCCCTTCTGGAAGCGTTCGTGATTGCCCCAGATGGTACGGATCATCGATGGCCATGGCTTCTTGATGACGAGCAGACCGCCCTGCCCCCACGGCAGCTCGTGGCCGGCCTCATCCACGACGGCGACCTGAATGCCCGGGAAAGGCAGGGTGCATGAACCCGGCACAAGCGGTGTAGCACCCGGCAGCGGCGTGATGACATGGGCACCGGTTTCGGTTTGCCAGAAAGTATCGACAATCGGACAACGGCCGCCGCCCACATTCTGGTAGTACCACATCCACGCTTCCGGATTGATGGGCTCACCCACCGTGCCGAGAATGCGCAGCGAGGACAGATCGAAGCTCTTGGGATGCACGGCATCGCCGCTGCCCGAGGACTTGATCAAGGAGCGGATCGCCGTTGGCGCAGTGTAGAAAATGCTGACCTTGTGGCTTTCGATCAAACGCCAGAAGCGACTGGCATCGGGATAGCTGGGCACGCCCTCAAAGATCAGCTGAGTGGCGCCATTGGCCAACGGGCCGTAGGCTACATAAGTGTGGCCGGTGATCCAGCCGATATCGGCGGTGCACCAGAAAACATCCTCCGCTTTGACGTCGAAAGTCCACTTGGTGCTGAGAATGGCTTGCAGCAGATAACCGGCGGTGCTGTGCTGCACGCCCTTGGGCGTGCCGGTGGAGCCGGAGGTGTACAGCAGGAAGAGCGGATGTTCAGCGTCTACCCATTCCGGCTCGCAGGTTTCGGCCTGACCGGCGATCGCGTCCTGCCACCAGATATCGCGGCCGGCAACCATTTCGCAGGGTCCGCCGGTACGCTTGTATACGATGACGGTCTTGACGACATGATCGGGATTGACGCTGTGTGCCAGTTTCAGGCCTTCGTCCACGGCCGGCTTGAGCGGCAGCGCACGACCGCCGCGACGTTGGCCATCGGCGGTGATGACGGCCACGGCACCCGCATCAAGAATGCGTTCTTCCAGCGACTTGGCCGAGAAGCCGCCAAACACGACTGAATGCGTCGCGCCGATGCGTGCGCAGGCCTGCATGGCCACCACGCCTTCGACCGACATGGGCAGATAGATGACGACGCGGTCACCCTTCTTGATGCCTTGCTGCTTGAGGGCATTGGCGAACTGGCAGGTCTTGGCGAGCAACTCGCGATAGGTGGTCTTGCTGACCACGCCATCGTCTGATTCAAAAATCAGCGCCACCTTGTCGCCGAGACCGGCATTGACCTGACGATCCAGACAATTCCACGAAGCATTCAACTTGCCATCGGTGAACCACGCATAGTGCGGCGCATTGGATTCGTCGAGCGGGATGGTAAAGGGCTGCTGCCACTCCAGGTACTCACGGGCCAGACGGGCCCAGTAAGCGGTGTAATCACGTTCTGCTTCATCACACAGGGCCTGATAGGCCTCCATGCCCGAGATGTGGGCGCGCTTGACCATGTCTGCCGACGGCGCGAACACGCGCGACTCGTGCATGACTGACTCAATGGTGCTCATCCTCTACTCCTCCTCTTTATCTTTTTTGGCGCTCTATTAGCAATTTTGCCTCGGGCGCTATTTTAAAGCCTGGAGGACGGTAACGCGGCAGAATTACAGGCAGCTTACGCATTCTAAAGCCCTTGACGCGATGGACTATTCGGTACACAGCCCGAAATTTCGACGCTAGCGTAAACCCGCAGTAGCGCCTGTTTCAGAACTGCAACTTTTGCGGACTGTACGTCAAGATGGCCGCAAGCCCACAAACGATCATTTGCAAGAGCGAATACCGCGCGCAACTTGCTGCACAGGAGGTGCTAAACAGGAATGCTAAAATCCTGCGCAATATGCGTCCTGCCCCGTGACGCTGACCGATAAGAAAACAGGAGCCGCCATGGCCACGATCCATCAGGAAGACTTCATTCAGAGCATAGCCGACGCTTACCAGTTCATCAGCTATTACCATCCGGTCGACTACATCCAGGCCTTGACGGCAGCCTATGAGCGCGAAGAAAGCCCCGCCGCCAAGGATGCCATGGCGCAGATTCTGATCAATTCGCGCTTGTGCGCTGAGGGCAAGCGCCCCATCTGCCAGGACACCGGCATTGCGGTGATCTTTCTCAAAATCGGCATGAATCTGCGCTGGGATGCCACGCTGACCGTGCAGGAAATGTGCGACGAAGGCGTGCGCCGCGCTTACCTGCATCCCGATAATGTCTTGCGCGCTTCGGTGCTGCTTGATCCGGCCGGGAGCCGCAAGAACTCCAAGGACAACACCCCGGCCGTGGTGCACGTCGAAATGGTGGCCGGTGATCAGCTCGAAGTCATTTGCGCGGCCAAGGGCGGCGGCTCGGAAAACAAGGCCAAGTTCACCATGCTCAATCCATCGGACTCCATCGTGGACTGGGTACTCAAGACCGTACCGACCATGGGTGCCGGCTGGTGCCCGCCGGGCATCCTCGGCATCGGCATCGGCGGCACACCGGAAAAGGCGATGCTGATGGCCAAGGAAGCCATCATGGAGCCGGTCAACCTCCACGAACTCAAGGCAAAAGCCGGCAGCGGTGCGCCGCTCTCGCGCATTGAAGAAATGCGCCTCGAGTTACACGACAAGGTGAACGCCCTGGGTATCGGCGCGCAGGGTCTGGGCGGCCTGACCACGGTGCTGGATATCAAGATTCACGACTACCCGACGCATGCGGCCAGCCTGCCGGTGGCCATCATTCCCAACTGTGCAGCCACGCGTCATGTGCACTTCCACCTCGACGGCAGCGGCCCGGCCAAACTCACGCCACCCAATCTCGACAACTGGCCGCGCCTGACCTACGACACCTCGAAGGGCCGTCGCGTCAATCTCGATACACTGACCAAGGAAGATGTCGCCGCGTGGCAACCGGGCGAAGTACTGCTCCTCAACGGCAAGCTGCTGACCGGCCGCGATGCCGCACACAAGCGCATTCAGGACATGCTGGCCAGGGGCGAGCCGCTGCCGGTCGATTTCAGGAACCGAGTCATCTACTACGTCGGCCCGGTTGATCCGGTGCGCGACGAAGTGGTCGGCCCGGCCGGCCCGACCACGGCCACGCGAATGGACAAGTTCACCGAGATGATGCTCGGCACCACAGGCCTCATCGCCATGGTCGGCAAGGGCGAACGCGGCCCGGTTGCCATCGAGGGCATCAAAAAGCACAAGTCCGCCTACCTCATGGCAGTCGGCGGTGCGGCTTATCTGGTGGCCAAAGCCATCAAGGGCTCCAAGGTCTTGGCCTTCCCTGAGCTGGGCATGGAAGCCGTGTATGAGTTCGAGGTCAAGGACATGCCGGTCACCGTTGCCGTCGATGCCAAGGGCATCTCGGTCCATGAAACCGGCCCCAAGGAATGGCAAGCCAGGATCGGTGGCATTCCGGTCACAGTGCAATAAACTCAGTCTCTCCCAGATGAAACAATCCTCCCCCACAAGGGGCGAGGGGAGACGGGTGCCCTAAGATTTAGTACCTGACTTGTCACGACGTTTCACACCTGCGCCACACGGCAGCTTGCAATAATTGCTTTTGCAGAATAAGCCTGCAAGGCTACGCGTCGTTGTCCTACAAGCCTCGCCGCGCGCCTGACGTAAAAACGGAAGATCGTATACACGCGTCTTCCCGCATGTCACACCAAGCCACTCTTTCCTTTCGTGTGCTGACGGTGAACACCCACAAGGGCTTCACCTTCTTCAACCGCAAATTCATCCTGCATGAACTGCGCGACGCAGTGCGTTCGGTCGCGGCTGACGTCGTCTTCCTGCAAGAAGTACAGGGCGAACACAGCAAGCACCCGAACAGGTTTCTCAATTGGCCGGCTTCGCCGCACTACGAATTTCTGGCTGACGATATCTGGCCCGAATTCGCTTATGGCCGCAACGCCGTGTACCCAAGCGGCCATCATGGCAATGCGGTGTTGTCCAAATATCCCATCGTGCATTACAAAAACCACGATGTCTCGATTGGCGGTCCGGAAAAGCGCGGCCTGCTGCATTGTGTGTTGCGCGTGCCGGGACACACCGTCGATATCCACGCGATCTGCGTTCATCTTGGCTTGCGGGAATCGCATCGCACACAGCAGATCAAGCTGATGTGCAATCTGATCAAGCACGACGTACCTGAGCAGGCCCCCTTGTTGATCGCCGGTGACTTTAACGACTGGCGCAACCGCGCCCACCTCCCGCTGGAACAGTGTGCCGGCTTGCGCGAAGTGTTTCAGCACGCCCATGGACGGGCCGCCAAGACCTTTCCGGCACGCTTCCCGATGCTGCAGCTGGACCGCATCTATGTGCGTAACGCACGCGTGCACAAACCGATGGTGCTGCCGCGGCGGCCGTGGTCGCACCTGTCCGACCATGCGCCCCTGGCAGCGCAGATCCATCTCTGAGGAGCGCGTGATGAAGCACGGCAATTGGCGCACAGGTAACCATCTGCGACTGCTCGAAAATGGCGAAGAGTTTTTCCCAGCCGTGTTTACAGCCATCGAGAACGCCACTCACAAGGTTGTACTTGAAACCTTCATCCTGTTCGAGGACAAAGTGGGCTTGGAACTACAACGCGTGCTGATCGCCGCAGCCCGACGCGGTGTACAGATCGACGTGATGGTGGACGGTTTCGGCTCACCCGATCTCAGCGCCGAATTCATCGCGGCACTGACCGCGGCCGGCGTGCGTTTCCGCATCTTCGATGCGGGCAGCGGCATCTTCGGGCGGCGCATGAAGATGCTGCGCCGCATGCACCGCAAGATTGTGGTTGTTGATGACACGCTGGCCTTTGTCGGCGGCATCAATTACTCAGCCGATCATCTGGCCGATTTCGGGCCTGAGGCAAAACAAGATTACTCAATCGCAATTCAGGGACCTGTCGTCGAGGACATACGCCATTACGCCAGCTCTGTGATTGCTCATGCCGACGGCGTCGGCCGCCGCTGGTTCGGCCGCCCTAGAGCGCCCCTGCCTGCGTCACCACAGCACACGCCGGGGGAGGCGCAGTGCTTGTTTGTCACGCGCGACAATGGCCGCCAAACCAACGATATCGAGCGTCATTATCTGGCCGCAATGCGCAGCGCACAAAAGCAGATTGTGATCGCCAATGCCTACTTCTTTCCGGGCTACCGGCTATTGCGCGCAATGCGCCGCGCTGCACGTCGGGGTGTCGATGTACGGCTGATCGTGCAAGGCCAACCCGACATGGCTATCGTCAAGATCGGCGCCGAGATGTTGTATGACCACCTGCAGCGCGCCGGGGTAAGGATCTTTGAATACTGCAAGCGGCCGCTGCACAGCAAGGTCGCACTGATAGACGATGAGTGGGCGACAGTCGGCTCAAGCAATCTGGATCCGCTCAGCCTGTCGCTAAACCTTGAAGCCAATGTGATCATCCGTGACCGCAGTTTCAATCAACTCTTGCATGAGCGCCTGCAAACGCTGATGGCGAACAGCTGCAAGGAAATCGACGCGGATGAAACACGCAGCACCGGCTGGTGGTCGGCACTGCGTAGTGCGGTGGTTTTTCACGTCGTCCGTCACTTCCCGGCATGGATGGCGAAACTGCCGGCACATGCACCACGCCTGACGACACCTGCTGAAAGTGGGCCCGCCCATGAAGAAGCCTGTGAAGCACTGAACCCCCAGATCGCCGGCGAGAGACGCGAATGAGGACGAAAACCAGCGCTAACTCAAGCACTCACTTGGGCGCTTATTTACGCTCACGGCCATGGTGGCCGCATGCCAAAATCGGCCTGACCGCGGTTTTTTTCGCCCTGATCGGGTGGCTGCTCGTCGAACACGCGCGTGACATTGAGTGGGCAGAAGTCGGTAAAGCCTTGAGCCGCCTGCCCTACACCATCCTCTTCAGCGCTGCCCTACTGGCCGCTATCAGCTTTGCGGTCTATGCCACTTTTGACCTCATCGGCCGTCGCTACGCCCAACATACGCTATCGACCCCCTGCGTCATGTTGGTGGCCTTTATCAGCTACGCATTCAATCTGAACCTGGGTTCCCTGATCGGTGGCGTGGCTTTTCGCTACCGTCTGTACGCAAAGTACGGCTTGGGCAATGAGGTGATCTCCCGCGTACTGGGCCTCTCCATGCTGACTAACTGGCTGGGGTACTGCGCGCTGGGCGGTATCGTCCTGTGTTTCTTCACGCCGGATCTGCCAGCGCAATGGACATCCAAGCAGCTTCTGTTGCCATGGCTGGGCAGCGCCATGTTGCTGCTGGCCAGCGCTTACCTACTCGCCTGCAGTCTGGCCAAACGTCGCCAATGGCGCTGGCGTTCGCACACCATTACGCTGCCAACGATACGGATGGCCTTGCTGCAACTGGCGCTCTCCACATTCAACTGGATGCTCATGGCAGGCATTGTCTACACGCTGCTGCAAGCGCGTATCGATTATCCGAGCGTGTTGATGGTGCTGCTGCTTGCGGCCATCGCCGGCGTCATCACCCATGTGCCGGCAGGCCTCGGGGTATTCGAGACGGTCTTCGTGGCGATGCTGTCGTCGCGCCTGCCGGCAACACAACTGCTGGCTGCCCTGCTCGCTTATCGCGCGGTGTATTACCTGCTACCGCTAGCCTTCGGTGCGCTGCTGTACACCCGCCTTGAATGGCAAACAGCCACCTCATCTGCCTGAGTATCAAACCAGCACTGTGCAGGTCTTCACGACTGCGTGCGTCTGCGTAAGGTATTGCGTCCACAAGCGGGCGCATTGATACGCAGCAGTTGACCTGCGTCCATCGTGGTCATGGCAATAAATCCTTGTAACAACTGAAGCAAAAACGGCCATCCGGAGCAAGCCGAACGTAAGGCAATCGGCCTTAGCATCAGGCTTGGTCTGCCCCGGCAGAAGTTTTCTCAGGCTCCGATGTCCCGACGTTCTTCAGCCACATTGCGTGCTTTGCTGCTCGGCGTTGTGCTGGCCGCCCTCACGCTGCCTGCGGCACAGGCGGCACTTCATGACGATGGAATCGAGATCGCCATCGTCATCGACGACGATGAAATCCATGTGGACGTCAGCGCGCTGATTGATGCCAAGCCGCGTGATGTCTGGGCTGTCTTCACGGACTTTGATCGTATGGCAAGCTTCGTGAGCAATCTCAAGTCCAGCCACGTTATCTCCCGGCATAGCCCGACCCAACTCACCGTCGAACAACACGGCCGCGCCGGGCTCGGCCTGATTTCCTTTTCACTCGACTCAGTCCGCGAAATACAGATGAAGCCCTTCGAATGGATACGCTCGAAGCTGCTCAGTGGCGGCATGAAAAAATTCGAGGGCATCACACGCATGAGCGAGGAAGGCGGCAAGACGCGCATCCAGTATCACTCCGACGCCATTTCCGCCACCTGGATTCCGCCCCTGATCGGCCGCAAGCTGATCGAAGACGAAGCGCGCGAGCAGTTCAGCCAGATGTTGCAGGAAATCTTACGCCGCAAGCAACCGGGCTTAAGTCGCTAGACCGGCTAACGCCAGGCGGCCAGAAACTCTTCCCAGTGCGGCTGCTTGAGGGCTGCCAGTGACTCTTTGACGAAGGCAATTTCAGCCTCGTAGGCGTTGGCATTCATAACGCCACGCATCTTCTGGAAACGCAGAAAGACGAGGTAGGTGTTCACCACATCGGTCTCACAATAGTCACGGATGCCGTCAATATCGCCGGCCTGCCACTGCGTCCATACGGCCGAACCATCCATGCCCAGCTTGCCCGGGAAGCCCATCAGCTTGGCCAGATCGTCGAGCGGCGCATTGGCACGGCCCGAGTACAGCGCGAGCAGATCCATCAGGTCGGTATGGCGATTGTGATAACGACTGATGTAGTTGTTCCACTTGAAGTCGCGGCTGTCGTGATAATCGCCTTCACCCTGATCCCAATAGCGCGCCGCATCCACGTTATGAATCATGCCGCGATAGTGCAGCACCGGCAGATCAAAGCCGCTGCCATTCCACGACACAATCTGCGGCGTGTATTTTTCGATGCCGTTGAAGAAGCGCTGAACAATCTCGCCTTCACTCAGCTTGGGCTCCGACAACGACCAGACCTTGAAACCTTCATCGTCGCGCATGACACAGGAGA
>LNFM01007870.1_pt1 | contig 16414 bp, 17 predicted proteins | sample 596031 | NCBI WGS metagenome assembly LNFM01 (sample SAMN04254537, study PRJNA301005) | activated carbon metagenome | isolation source: dual media filters at the Ann Arbor, Michigan drinking water treatment plant | place: USA: Ann Arbor
CCATCTTGATGCCGGTGTAGACCAGGAACGCCCCGAAGACGTAGACGATCCAGTCGAAGTTGTTGAGCAGCACCGCCCCGAGCGCGATGAAGAGGGCGCGGAACGCGATCGCCCCGATGACGCCCCAGAAGAGCACCCGGTGCTGGTACTTCGCGGGGATCGCGAAGTAGCTGAAGATCAGGGCGAAGACGAAGATGTTGTCGACCGAGAGGCTCTTCTCGATCAGATAGCCCGCGAGGTACTCGCCGCCGGCCTCCGGGCCGCGCCACACCCAGATCAGCGCCCCGAAGGCCAGGCCGATCGCGACATAGAAGGCACTCAGCCGGCCTGCTTCGCGGATGGAGACCTCATGGGCCTCACGGTGGAACACGAACAGGTCAAGGACGAGCAGGAGCAGCGTGAAGGCGACGACCGCCGCCCAGGCCCACCAGGGTACCGCCATCGTCGAAACCTCCGGCTGGACGTCATCTGTCCGCCAGAGGTCTCTCCCGATCCGGCAACCTGGCCGGGATCCGCGCCGCCGGGTCCACAGACCGAAATGACGACGACGCGCGCTTGGGGTACTCCCCTCTGTCCCGGTGACCCTAACCGGCCACTCGTGTCGCGACAAGTGCTACCGGTAGCGGGATCGCTCGACAGGGTTCTGACCTCTCGCGCGACGGTGGTTGGGCCACGCTCACTCAGGTTGCCGAAACGCACGACGCATCAGGTTCACCCCCGGACCGGGTCGAGCGGTCTGCGGACCTCTGGCTATCTTCCTGCGCATCGCGCGAGAGCTCGAGCCTCCATTCCCGATCAGGATCCGTGGGAGAGCCCTTACGAGGACTCCCCTCAATGACATGACTACGTTGACGCGATATAGTCTTCAGGTATGAGGAACTCTTGGCGACGCCACCAACGTTCGGATCTCAGGCACGCACGTTGGTGGTGGCGTGCGTCGACATCGCCCCCGACCCCCTCTCGGTGCTCGGCGCCGGTTCCGGGTGCCGCCCACCTCGTGACCATGCGCGGCGTCGTGCCCTCCGCCGCTGTCGACGCCCTGCTCGCGGCCCGCGGGAGGTTCGACGTCGAGCGGGTCGCTGTGGTTCATCACAGTCCTTGTTGCTTCACGACGCCCGGTCCGCTGCCGGTCGCGTGGCCGGCGAGCCTGGAGGAGCGGCTGCGCGCGTCGCTCGGGCGGCTGCTGCGCGGCCCGCTCCACCTGGCGTCCGACGCGGTCGTGGGTGTGCTCTGCATCGAGGGCGCATCCCCGATGCGCGTGCACGCCTCGTGACCGGCACCGGAGCAGGTTCGCTGCGGGACCAGCTGGAGGACCTGCGTGACCGGCTGGTTGCCGCCGAGGAACGGCACCACGGTGCGATCGCCGGGGCGGCTCCGGCCCACCGCGCGAGCGCCCGCAATCTCATCCACTATGCCGCGCTCCGCAGCTCCGACCTCACTGATCTGCAGTGGCGGCTGACGGAGGCCGGGCTTTCGTCCCTCGGGCGCTCGGAAGCGGCCGTGCTCGGCAGCGTCGAAGCGGTCCTGGATGTGCTCGTGCGCATCGATGGGGACCCGGGACGGGCCGGCCGCAATCCCACGGCGCTCACGCCGAGGGTGGCGCGCGAGCTGCAGGTCGAGCGGACGCGGACGATCCTCGCCGCGCCGCCCGAGCGCCGCCGGGCGGAGATCATGGTGACGATGCCGACGAACGCGGCGACCGACGCTGGCCTGGTCGGGGGGATGGTGGCGGCCGGCATGGACTGCGCTCGGATCAACTGCGCCCATGACGGACCGGAGGTGTGGGCGGCGATGATCGAGAAGGTCAGGGACGCGGCGCGAGCGGCGGACCGGAACATCCGGATCCACATGGACCTGGGAGGGCCGAAGCTCCGGACCGGCGCCGTGCCCCTGGGCGGGGTCCGCCTCCGCCGTGGGGACGCGTTGCTGCTCACCGACGGACTCGGACCCGACCGGCCCGTGGAGCGCGGCTCCGACGGCCGGCTGGGGCACCTCCCGCGGATCGGTTGCACGATCCCGGCTGCGCTGGCGCGCGTCGAGACCGGTCAGTCGGTGTGGCTCGACGACGGCCGCGTGGCGGGCGTGGTCACCGCAACCAGGCGCGACGGCACCGAGGTTGTCGTGACGCGGGCACCGTCGGGTGGTCACCGTCTCCGCCCCAACAAGGGCATCAACCTGCCGGACACCGACCTCGGCGTACGGGCGATGACGCTCGCCGACCGTCGCGCACTGCCCTTCATCGCGGGGAACGCCGACATGGTCGGGTTGTCGTTCGTTCAGCGGCCCGAGGACGTCCTCGAACTCCGCGCCGAGCTCGACCGCCTGGGCGGTGAGAGTGTCGCGACGGTGCTGAAGATCGAGACGCGACGCGCGGTTGAGAACCTGCCGCAGATCCTGCTGGCCGCCATGAGGGGCCCGGCGCTCGGGGTGATGATCGCGCGCGGCGACCTGGCGGTGGAGTGCGGGTGGGAGCGTCTCGCGGAGGTGCAGGAGGACATCCTGTCCCTCAGCGCCGCCGCCCACGCCCCGGTCATCTGGGCGACGCAGGTGCTCGAAGGCCTCGCCCGGACCGGCGTGCCCTCACGTGCCGAGATCAGTGACGTCGCGCTCGCCGAGAGGGCCGAGTGCGTCATGCTGAACAAGGGCTCGAACGTCGTCGATGCCATCCGGCTGCTCGGTGAGATCCTCGAGCGGATGCAGCACCGCCAGTTCAAGCGGCGGGCGCTCCTCCCCCGCAGCGCCCCCCTCGCCCGGTTCGCCGAGGGGGGCTGACCTCCGCCGGATCGCGCCCGGCCCCGGGTGCCTATCGCTTGATCGTGATGCCGGCGGCCTCACCATCGAACGTCTCGGCGGTGACGCCCCCGTCCCGGAGCTTTCCTTGTACTCCCGCCGACGACCACGTTGGCTGGCCGGCGGTGGCGACCTCGACCTCGTGCTCAGCAACGGCGGCCCCTTGGGCGGTTCGTCGGGCGACCTCGAGGAAGGACCCGTCCGTGTACTCGGCGGCGCGCGCGGCCTCCCCGGTCGCCGCGATCGCACCGGAAGCGATCTCCAACGCAACGAGACCCACCAGAGCGATGGCCAGCGCGTAGAAGCGATCGCGAGGGGCAGCAAACGTCGTGCGGGCCACCGGCCCGACCCCGAGGAGGGCGGCGCCGGAGGATCGCCTAGCGATGAGGATGTCGCTGACGAACAGGAACACCATGCCGGCAACCAGGCGCGACGGCACCGAGGCTGTCGTGACGCCGGCGCCGGCGGGTGGTCAGAGGCTGCGTCCGAACAAGGTCAACCTGGCCCGACACCCGCGGCGGCTGGTCGCGGTCGGGAGGCGCGGCAGGCCTCCGCGGTGCCACAATGGACATCACGACGGCCGTGTCGGGGCCCGTGGGTGCGGCACGCACCACACCAGTCCCCTGTCAGCCGCTGCGGTGAGTCGCAACTTGGTGAGCGCGGCCCGGTCGCCACTGACGACACAAGCACTCCGATCGTCTGTCGTGCGTGGAGCGGTTCGCAATCCACAGGCCGCAGCCGCCATCGTCTGCGCTGACAACCGAAGCCGCCGCGCGGCCTGGCCAAGGGCCAAAGCTATCCGCCGAAGTCGAACATCTCGCCGAGGAACGACTCGCGTCGTCGCCGGGGAGCGCGGCGTCCGCCGTCGGGGAGTCCCTCGCGTTCGTGCCCGTCCTCGTCCTCATCGGGTTGCCGTTTGGCACGGCCTTGGCGCGGTTCCGCGGCGGCGGCCCGGTCGATCAGCTTGTCGAGTTCCCCGCGATCCAGCCAGACGCCGCGGCAGTCGGGGCAGTAGTCGATCTCGACCCCTTTGCGTTCGGCGATCACAAGTCGCGCCTCGTCGCACACCGGACACCGCATCTCGTCTCTCCTCGATTTATGGGATAAGCATAACATGGTTCATGAGTCGTAGTTCGGCGCCGAAGGGCCCGCGAAACGGCTTAACGAGCGTGCACCCGTATGTCGCCCCCGCTCGTCTCCGCCACGATGTGGCGCTCTGCGCCTGGGTCGTCACGGATTCCGTCCACGACGACACTCCCGCCGCGGGCGTCGGCGGTGATGCGGTACGAGCCGTGCGGGACCTCGATCGTGATGTCGCCCGATGAAACCTCTAGATCTACCGCCCGGGGCGCCCGGGCGAAGGCCAGGGTGACGTCGCCCGAGCGGGTTCGGACGGTTGCCTTGGTGCCCTCGATTCCCCTCGCCTGCACGCCGCCCGAGCCGGTCGTGAGATCCAGGTCGCCCACCGGGCCGGTGATGCGCACGTCGCCGAAGTCGGTCTTCACCCGCACGTCGACGCCGGCCGCGACCCGGGCATCCACGTCGGAGCGGCAAGTGGTCCAAAGGCGGCAGGACCACGAGAGGCGTGCCTCCCCATCGAGGACCGCAGCGGTGCGCCGCGGCGCCACGACCCCCCGGACCTCGGCGATGGCGGTCACGCCCGTGGCACCTCGGACGGCCCTCACCTCGACGTCTCCCTGGTCCACCTCGATCGCTGCGCTGGACGAGGTACCCTCGACGCGCGCTCGCTCCTCACTGGTCGGCGCGACCACCGCCTGCAGGAGGGCCCACGCCGCCGACGCGACCACGACGACCGCGACCACGAGGGCCGCGGCGCGAACGGTAGGCCGGTGGCTCCTCACGTCCGCTCCGCCGGCCGCGGGAGCCGGTACGCGATCGCGAAGCCGGCGATCAGGGGGACGAGCAGGGCGAGGACCGCCACCTGGTAGGCGCCGCGCCCGAGCGGTTCGATCAGGCTCGCGACGATCGCCCCGTAGACGACCGGTCCGATCACCGCGCTGGCCTTGCCGACGAGCCCGTAGAGGCCGAACATCTCGCCGAGGCGCTCGGGGGGCGCCAGGTGGGTCAGCACTACGCGCTCGACCACCTGCGTCCCCCCGACGCCGGCCCCGATGACCGCGCCGGCGACCAGGAAGGGCACCGGGGCGAGGAAGCCCGCCAGCAGGGCCAGGCCGATCGCCCAGACGGCGAGGACCACCAGGAGCGTCGGAACGGCGCCGATGGCGTCGGCGAGCCGCCCCCAGGCGAGTGAGGCCGCGGCGGCGACGATCACCAGCGCCAACAGCACCGCGAGGGCGGTGCCCTCGCTGAAGCCGACGGCGGCGACGGCGAAGGCGCTCATCACCGCGATCGCCGTGTTGACGGGATCGGCGTAGAGGAACCGGGCCACGATGAAGCGCAGCAGACCCGGTGTCTCACGGGCGCCCCGCACCGCCCCCGCCAGCCGCCGCCAGGGATGGCGGGCCTCGGCGGCAGCAGCCGAGCGCCCGGACCCGCGGTCCTCGCGCAACACGACAAGAGCCGGGATCGCGAAGCCACCGAAAAGCAGGGCGATCAGCACGAAGCTCAGGTGGGTGGTGCGTCCGGCGTCGTCGAGGGTGAGTTGAAGCAGAATTCCGGCGACCAGCACACCCGTATAACCGAAGGAGGCGCCGAGCCCGGACAGGCGTCCCCTGCTCTCGGGACGCGCGACGCCGCTCAGGATGGCGTCGTAGTAGATCAGCGCTGCCTGGAAGGCGAAGTTGGCGACGCCGAAAAGGATCAGGCCGAGGGCGATGTCGACGAACCCGATCAGCGCGGTCGCTCCGACGCAGAGGGTCGTGAAGGCAGCGAGGAAGGGTGTCCGCCGACCGGCGCGGTCGCTCATCGCACCGAGCGTCGGCGACAGGAGGGCGTTCAGGAGCATCGACGCGCTCACCGCGACCGTGAACCAGAAGAGGCCCGGGCCCTCGCCGAGAGCCCGGATCGACCAGAGGCTCATCGCGAACGAGACGATCGCGAAGCTGAACATCGTGTTGGCGAAGTCGTAGAGGGCCCACGCCAGCACCACTCCGCTGCGGCCACTGGTCGACAGTTCGCCGTAGCCTCGCCACCAGGCGACGGGATCGCAGCGGCGCAGGCGGGCGAGCAGGAGGAAGGCCAACACCGCGATGCCGGCGGTCGCCAGCACGTACCAGGGCCAGGGGCCGAGCAGATCCAGCACGCTGCCGTCGGGTGGCGGCTCGCGCAGGAACATGTAGTTGCCGCCCGTCGCGAGGCAACCGATCGCCGCCAGACTCGCCCAGCCGAGTGACACCAGCAGCGCCCGGCCGACGGCGCCCTGGCGGAGGGTGAGGCGACGCCCCCACGTGAGATACGCCGCGGCCACCAGCACCCCGGAATGGGAGATGAAGAAGGCCCAGAAGAAGTAGTGGTCGGGCCCTTGGCCGAGGTCCGGGGTCAGCATCGCCTGCAACGTCGCCGTGAAGGCCCAGAAGTAGGTGAGCTCGTAGGCGAGCGCCGGCGGCCGCGGCAACCACAGCGCGACGACGGCGGCGATCAGGGCCGCGTCCGACAGTTGGAGCGGCAGGTCGGTCGCCCAGTCCCAATCGTCCCAGGAGAGAATGACGACGCGTATCGCGATCTCGTTCAGCACCAGCAGCACCGCCAGAGCCCGCGCAGCCGCGGCCGGCCACGTGGCTTCTGGGCGTCGGCGCGGGATCACCGCGGCTGCCACGCACGCGGCGAGCGTCGTGGCCAGCACCCCTACGTGCTCGAGGGAGAGGAACTCCACGACTCGTCGTCCCCGCCGGGGATCTCAGCCGACCGTGCCCGCGGCGGGCTCGCCTGCCGGGGCCGCCTCGCCGCCGGTCCGGACCACGAGCACCGAGCAGGGGGCCTCGTGTGCGACGCGTTCACTGACGCTGCCGAGGCGGCGCAGGCCGTGGAGGCCGCGGTTCCCCACCACGACCAGCCGGGCGGTGGCACCGGCGTCGATGAGCGCCTGCGCCGGTCTGCGCCGGTCGAGCGAGACCGGACACCCGCAGACCTCCCGGACCGCGTCGGGATCGATCCTCTTGCCGCCCGTCCCGACCACCACCTCCAGCTCCGCGCCGAGGAGCGCGGAGAGGTGGGCTGCCAGGGCCAGGGCATCCAGCGACTGGCGCGATCCGTCGACGCCGGCCACGACTCGCGGGGGACTCGCCGGCGAGGGTGGCGTCCTCGCGACAAGCACGGAGCAGGGCGCGTGGTGTAGCAGCCCGGTGACCGTGCCCCCGAGGATGGCGCCGGCGATACGTCCCTGGGCGGGGGCGCCGACGGCCACCAGCCGAGCCCGGATCCGGCGCGCCTCGGTGAGGAGCGCGACCTCCGCCGAGCCGGAGACGATCCGGCGCTCGACGTGCGCACTGGGCGGCGCCGCCTGGTGTGCCAGCAGCAGCCCCCTTCGCGCCCTGCGGGCGACCGAGAGGGCCACGTTCTGCACGTGACGGCCGCGTGTGCCGACGATGAGATCCGCTGGGTCGAGGGCGGCGACCAGCGCGAGCCGGCCTCCCGGCGGGATCAGCCGGGCGACCTCGTGAGCCGCGATCAGCGAGGCCGCCGACCCGTCGATCCCGCAGACGACTCGCGCCAGCCGCGGGCGACCCCGGCCGGTCCTCCGGCGGACGGAGGCGGGATCAGTCGGGGCGTCCACGACACACCGGCTCGGCAACGCCGGCGGCTCGGTCCGACGCCGTCAGCTTCGCGGACAGGGGGGAGAGACGAGTCTGCGCCGCCCCCGGGCTGAAGCGGGCCGAGCGCGCGATCCGAAGGGCGCGCATGCCCTCACCGACCAGCGCGACTATCTGCCGCTCGCGACGCGACGACGGCGCGGTTGTGGCACGCTCGAAGCCGAACCTCGGCTGCGAGGCCGATGTCGACATCGGGCGACACCACGATCGCGCCCCAGCCCGCCGCCGCCACCGCGTCGATGATCTCGTCCTGATCGCGCCATTCGACGTGTGCGGCCGTTGGCGTCTCGATCGCGCGGTAGGCCGACTCGCGCTTCGGTGAATGACCATCGGAGCACCTCTCTGTCATTGAGATGGCCCGCGGTCTCTCCCGCCCTAAGGCCGGCGCCCTCGGGTCCTGAGGACCGAGATGACGAGAGTGCCGTTGAGGGATACTCCCCGTGGAGCGACGACCGTATCACACGATTCTGAAACCAGGAATAGCTTGTCGCGGTTTACTCGGTCTCCGCGGGCACGGTGACCAGGATTACGCTGTGGCTCGCCAGCCCTCGAAGGCCACCCCTCGGCGAGGAAGACGCGCTCTCGGCGGGTCAGTCACCCGGCCCCCGTCACGACCGCTGCATCGCCGACGTGGAGCGGCTCCTCGAGTCGGCTACTCGGCCCGTACGGCTCGAGGCCGAGTGGATTCCTGTGCGACTTGCCGCTGCCGCGCCGCCGCGAGCGCGGAAAGCAGCGCCGTCCCGACCTAGCGCGTCCCCCCAGGAAACGTGAGCCGTGAAGTTCGTGGCTTACCGCGGGTCCCTAAGCCGGACAGGAGAACCGTGCGCCCGCACGAGGAGGTGCTGGATGGGCTGACGGTCATGAGCGGCGCACGGCATACTCCACCGCGTGCCCGGTCGGCCTGCACCTCTAGATCGCCTGCGGGCGCTCAACGTTATCGTCGGCATCGCGCATCTGGTCCAGGGCTCGATCATCCTTGCCTTGGCGAACGATTTCAGCACGCCGGTGACGGCGTCCTTCCTGACGGGACCGCCGGGTGATGGCGTCGGCACCCTCGAAGTGCTGACGGACATCCGGGTCGCGCCGTGGGTCGCGATCTTCCTGTTCCTCGCGGCGGCGGACCATCTGCTTATGGTGGTACCTCCGGTGCGCCGGTGGTACGAGCACCAGCTCGGCCGCGGCCGCAATCCGGCTCGCTGGATCGAGTATTCGGTTAGCGCCTCGATCATGGCCGTTCTGATCGCGATGCTCACGGGCATCTCCGATCTCGCCGCCCTCATCGCCATCTTCGGCGCCAACACCGCGATGATCCTCTTCGGACTCATCATGGAACGACAGCCAACCGACGGTTCGGTGGACTGGCACCCGTTCTGGTTCGGCTGCATCGCCGGCGCAGTGCCATGGATCGCGATCGGCGCATACCTGATCGGCGGAGAGGACCCGCCCACGTTCGTCTACGTGATCTTCGTCTCCCTGTTCCTGCTGTTCAACAGCTTCGCCATCACGATGGCCCTCCAGTTCCGGCGTGTCGGCCCCTGGCGCGACCCCCTGTTCGTCGAAGGGTCGTACGTCGCCCTCAGCCTCCTGGCGAAGTCCGCGCTTGCGTGGCAGGTCTTTGGAAGCACGCTGGTGACCTGACGGCGCTCGGCCGAGACGAGCGCCACGCGGGACGTGACTCCCCGCAGCAGTCATCGGGCACCATGCCCCGAGTACCAACGGCGACTTTGTTGCGCCGGTTCGTACCCATTGGATGTGCGGCGGCCCCGTCCCCCAGAGCAGACTGCGCATTCGGATGGACCTCAGCGGTCCGAAGCTGCGCACCGGTACGGTGCCCCAGAGGCGGTGTCCGGCGGCGCCTAAAGGACGTCATCCTGCTGACGAGCCTCTTCGAACCGGACCGTTCGGTCGCGAGACGCCTTGATGGCCGATCGACCCACGCGCCGTGCATCGGCTCCACGACCCGCGCCGCACTTCGTTCGCCGAGGTCGGCCACGCCACCTGGCTCGACGACGGGTGCGTCGCCCGCGTTGTCACCGAAGTCGCACGCGAGCGCGCCGAGGTTACGATGGTCCGGGGCGGCCGCCCGCGGCGACCAGCTTCGCGCGAACGTTGCCGCGCCGCTCCCGCACACCTGTACATTCCGGGTGTCTGGCCACTCAGATGCTCGAGGGGTCTGGCCGCAAGGGGCTTGCCGTCGCGAGCGGAGATCAGTGACGCGGCGCGCCTTGAACGGGTCGAGTGCGATGCGGAACAAGGCTCGAACGTGATCGAGGCGATTGCGGCTACTCGAGCGGATGCGGCATCGGCCGCACAAGCAGAGGGCGCTGAGCGACTCGCGCGCTCCCTTGACCGCTGGCGAGTCTCGACCGGGCGGCGGCGTGAGCGCTCCTTGGCGCACGTCGCTCACGTTGGACCTGAGTGGGGCGCGGCCTGAGCTCGGGCCGGCCTCTGCTGTCCGGGCGGCCGGGCCTCCGCGCAGCGACCCGCTGGACCGTCGTCATCCCGGTGCTCGCGGCCGTCCTGTTCGCCACTATGGTGGGAGCGGACGCCGGCGCGTCGCTCCTCGCGGTCGCCGGGGTGCTCCTCGCGGGGTCAATCCTGGCCGCGGTGCACCACGCTGAGGTCGTTGCTCACCGCGTCGGCGAGCCTCTCGGTAGCCTCATCCTGGCCGTCGCTGTGACCGTCATCGAGGTCGGCCTCATCGTCGTGCTGATGCTATCCGCCGGCGACGAACCCTCGACGCTCGCCCGGGACACGGTCTTCGCGGCCGTGATGATCACGTGTAACGGCATCGTCGGATTGGCGTTGCTCATCGGCGCTCTCCGAGAAGGCGTCGCCTCGTTCCGTCCGGAGGGCGTTGCGCCGGCTCAGGCCGTTGTGGTCACGCTGGCGACTCTCTGCCTCGTGCTACCGACGTTCACTGCGACCACCCCCGAACCCCGCTTCTCGACCGCGCAGCTGGTGTTCGCGGCGGGCGCATCGGTCATCCTGTACGCGTTGTTCGTGGTCGTGCAGACAGTGCGTCACCGCGACTACTTCCTGCCGCCGCAGGGGAGCACGTGCACGCCCGGCCAGCACGCCGACCCGCCGTCCGCGAGCGCCGCGATCGTGAGCGTCGCGCTCCTGATCGTCGCCCTCGTGGCGGTCGTCGGTCTCGCCAAGGTGCAGTCCGGCTCTATCGAGGACCTCGTTGACGCGCTCGGCGCACCCCAGTCGGCCATCGGCGTGGTCATCGCGCTCCTGATCCTCCTGCCCGAGATGGTCGCCTCAGCCAGGAACGCCCGCCGCGGGCGAGTCCAGATCAGCCTGAACCTGGCGTTCGGGTCGGCGATCGCAAGCATCGGTCTGACCATCCCGGCCATCGCAATCGCCACCATCTGGCTCGATGCACCCCTCGTGCTCGGTCTCGGCGGGGCCCAGATCGTCCTGTTGGCGCTGACCGTGATCGTTGGGGCGCTGGCGGCGCCGCTCGGTGAGGCGACGGTGCTGCAGGCCGGCGTGCGGCTGACCCTGTTCGCCGCATTCCTATTCCTCGCCTTCAACCCGTGACCTGATGCCGGCGGCGGAGGGCACCATGTCCCCTGCCCGGCTGCATTCGCGCCGCCGGCACCCTCGAGCAACCACGTCTTGACAAGAGGCGCGATGTGACGATGCCCGGGATCACCAGGTTGCGTCGCCAGGCCATCGTGCTCGCGATCCTGACGGCTGTCATTGGGACGATCGAGGCGGTCGCGGCGCTCGCGATCGGCCTCGCCTCGGGCTCCCCGAGTCTGACGGGCTTCGGCGCCGAGTCTGCCTTGAAGGCGGCGGCCGCCCTCGTCATCGCCTGGGAACTTGGGGGTGAGTGGACCGCGCGGCAGGAGACGTTGGCCCTGCGGGCGCTCGCCCTCGGCTTCATGGGTGTCGCGGTGTACGCGGCGACTGCGGCGGCAACGGCCCTCGCCCGGGGCGATGACGCCGACACCGGATGGTTGGCCCTGGCGGTCGCCATGGTCGGGACGATCGCCTTCCCGGTCCTCGCTGTTCGCAAGCACCGCATCGGCCGCGCGATGGGCAGCCGGACGGTCGTGTCCGACGCGAGGAAGACATGGCTCTACGCCGCTCTGTCGGCTTCGGTGCTGTTCGGCCTTCTCCTCGACATGGCCGCCGGATGGTGGTGGGCGGACCCTGCGGCCGGAGGCGTCATCGCGGTCGTCGCCGCACGGGAGGGAGTGTCGGAGTGGCGGTCTGCTCACTCACAGGGACAGCACACCGCAACGCGGCGGCGCGAACCGGGTGCCGGTATCTGAGGCGAAGTACAGGCCGACGCCCGAACCCTTCGCGTTGGATTATCGACGTGTGGTCGGCGACGGCCTCTCCTCAACGGATCCTGACCGCGGGCGCAGTTCACCCATCTGAAGGCAAGCCCGGGCGTACCAGTCTCACGCGAGGAGGCCGGCGCCGGTGTGGACGGGATCGACGAGTGCGCGCATGACTCCGCGATCGACCGGGCGCCGGGCCCGACTGAGCCGCGGACGCCAGCCTAACTACCACCGAGGCGGCCCCTTCGACTTGGATCGTGAACCGTTGACCGGGAAGGACGATCGGGTCGTCGGTGTCTCCCCCGTCCACCGGCCCGGCTTCGTCCACGACAGTGTTTCGGGCGGCGGCTGCAGACGGCGACGGCCTCAAGGTCGTGACGCTCGCCTCACCCAGGAGCGGGACACCGCAGAGCTCGGCGTCAAGCTCATCGTTCCCTGCCGCAGATCAGGTCGCCGGTAAACGATCAACCTAGCGTCGTCCACAGCCGCGGGCCAAACGTCCCTCACATCTCCGACGAGAACGGACCAACATCACGGGATCGCCGCGTTGCCGTCGTCTGCGGCGACGGCGTTAGGATGCGCCGTCGCACCGCCGGAGAAAACCAGGACGGCGAGGTCGTCGCGCATCTGCCCGTACCTTCAAGCGCATGGCCGATTACCGGCCAGCCGTCGACGTACCACCCGCCCGAGGCGGTCGCCAGATAACTCTACTTGACTGCCTCACTGATTCGATGAACACTCGGCAGAACACGGTGGGCGGCCCCGTCGACTGCTCTCAGAGTTCGATGCTGGGTGCCTGTCCGCGGTTGGCGGAGACCTCGAGCACGGCTGCGAGGACGTCTACGACGGTTGGATCAAGCTGGAACCCCGAGCAGGCTCGGAGTTCGCCCATTGCTTTCTCCCAGGGCATCGCCACCCGGTATGGGCGGGACGTCGTCATCGCAGACCAGGTGTCGCAGGCCGAGACGATGCGTGACTCCAGTGGGATTTGATCTCCGATGAGCCCATCGGGGTAGCCTCCCCCGTCCCAGCGTTCGTGCGAGCCGCGCACGACCAATCCGACGTCTTTCATGATGCCGCCTACCCGCTCGAGCATCCGGTGTCCCTCGATCGTGTGAGTGCGGATGATCTCCCACTCGGCGTCGTTGAGGGGGCCGGCCTTGTTGATGATCTCCTTCGGGATGGCGACCTTCCCGACATCGTGCAGGAGCGCCCCGAACTCGACGTTGCGCCGTGCCGTGGCGTCCAGGCCCATCGCGTCGGCGACCTCGAGCGCGAGTTCGACGACTCCGCGGGTGTGCTCTCCCGTGTACGCGTCGTCTGCTTCGACTACGTCCCCGAGGACGAGCGCGGTCCCGCGGTAGGCGCTGCTGAGCTCAAGCATCTGTTCGTAGCGTGCTCGCCGCTCCGATCCACTCAGTCCCATCAGGATGAGGAGGGGAAGGACTAGAAGGAGAGTCCACGGCCGCTCCTCCGCGCTGAAGGCAACGACGAGGCCGGTGACCGAAAGCGCGACGTCGATGAGGTAGACGAGGGCCACCTCATCCACCTGACGGCGGATGGGGGTTCTGTGGACCACGAGTTCGCGGAGGGCCGATGGCACGAAGTCGGCGACGAGCATCGCGGCGACGGCGAGGGTGAGAACAGTGGGGTGGGCGTCACCAGGTGCGCTGACCCCCGCCACAGCAAAGACGGCCGCAGGCCCGAGGGTAAACCAGGCATTGGCGGGCGCCACGAGGAGTCTCTGCCAGGACCGCGTGCCGCGGAGGACCCCTGGAAGTGCAGCGAGGACGAGCGCGGCCCCGGTTACCGGCGGCAGAAGAACTGGCGGCAGGACGAAGAGGACGGGGATGGCGACCAGTACGGTCGGGACCGTGAACCCACTGGGGATCGGATAGCGGACGCCGGACGCGACAGCCAAGACCACGAGTGCCGTCGCGACGGACAGCAGCGACGGGACGCCTGAGGGGGGGAGGAATGCGAGGAGTAGACCGGTCGCCACGACCGCGCTTCCACCGTGGACCAGCTCCGAGCGACGCTCGGTCGCCTCCAGGCGCCGCTGGTCGCGAGCGAGGGCGTCGGCGATCAACTCCTCCTCGCTCAACGCGCGTCGCGGCCGAGACTCCCTCTCGTAGTCGATCGCCACGGTCCCTCATCGGCCAACCAGCCACTGCGATTGTGCAGACGCGCTGCCGGCCGACCAGGTTCCCCCGGTCGGCCGACTGCGTGGACTTAGTGCATACGCGGGTCCACGAAGACGCTGTCGAGCTGCCATCCCGGCATCCCTGGCGTCGCCTTGACGGTGAAGCGGATCTGCGCCTGCCGTGCCCCAGGTGTACCGGAGTGGGTGTCGGGCTTCATGTCGATGTCGTTCGTGATCCGCCAGCCGTTCTCGGCCTTGCCGGTCTCGGTGCGCACACCCTTCCAGCTGCGGTCCGCCCCCTGGGGGTAGCGCACTTCGACCACGAGGTCGGCCTGACCCTGCCGGTCGAGCGAGCGGACCGGGAGGCGGAAGGTCGGGTAGTTCAGATCGACACAGAAGAGCGGGCTCGTTGCCGACGCGCCCGCGGCGAGTCGCAGGGAGCGGGTGTCGCTCTTGGAGTTGAGCGCGAAGGGCTCGTTGCCGCTCACGATCTGAGCGCCGCCCGAGAGGACCCGTCCCGCGTCGATGACGACGTAGCGGCGAGGGACGCACCACACCTCGCCGAGGAACCGGTGCGTCACGTCCCAGCCGAGGAAGTCCGTCCGCCACAACTCGACGTCCTGCTGAAGATCGCCGGCACGGTCGAGGTCGCCCAAGACGAGGAGGGACGTCACCTAAGCCAGGTTAGGAAACCGGGCTGTCGTCGCCTAGGGGTCTGCCGCCGCTCGCGCGATCCAGCCGTAGACCAGCGCTCGCTGTCGGTCCGTGAGGGATGCGAAGCGCATCCACAGCTCGGCCCTGTCGGTGTGGGAGAGGTCACGACGCACGCTCCGGTAGACGGAGGCTGCGACGTCCCTCTCCCGCACCTCCAGTGGTGGGGAGTCCATTCCCGTGCGCCCTCCTTGACGAGATCCACGACGGGGTCCGTCCCGTCGCCCTGCCCACCCACCCCAGCATGGAGGGCCTGAGGGAGGGGGCACTGACTTCTCAATCGACGCAAGCGTCGGCTACCTGACGGCCGCGGGACGGGAACGTCCCCGTGGAACCGGGTTCGCGCGTGGCGCCCCTGGGAGCCGCTGCGGACTGACCGTCTACCGCCCGCGGCCTATGCGTTCGGGCGGCAGTGGCGCGGCTGGTGCCGGCGTACCGTCGGCGGCGTGAACCGATGGGGGCACGTAACCGGGGAGGAGGGATCGCGCGACCCGCGCGTGCGCGCCGACGCGCGACGCCAACAGATCGAGGACGCCCTGCACGCGGTAGACGCCCAGGAGGCGCTCCGAAGAAGGCTCTCGCGCACGCCGGTACCCGAGATGGTCGAGGGGGGCTTCGGCCATGACCGGAAGTGGCCGAAGCCCCCGCCCGCCGGCTAGTGGTACGGTCGGCTCGCGTCGCCCCAGACCCTGGCGGCGCCCTCACTGCCTCGCGATTTCGGCCCACACCGACGGGGCCGCCGAGTCGACGCCCCAGCGGGCGCTGAGGACCTCGAGGAGCTCGCCTTCCATCCCGGGGTCGATGTCGGTCGGCCCGTCGTGGACCTCGACGCGGATCGCGTCCGCGTCTGAGCGGACTCGCAGACTGATCGTCGGTTCGGTCGCGGCCCGCAGGACCATCGTCACCATCTCTGAGACTGCGAGGACCAGGTCGTCCATCGCCGCACTCGGGAGCAGTCCGTCGAGCTGGTTGCGGACCGCGTCGCGAGCCCGGCGGGCCGTCATTCGGTCTGCGGCCATGTCGATGTGGAGGGAGTAGGCGGTCATCCCGGCCTCCGGGTTGCCTCGAGTGTGGACGCGTCTATACCCGTGCCCAGAGAGCCAAACGCGCCGGAACTTCGCGGTTCGTCGGACCTCTCACATCTGAGCCGGTCCGTGTGGGGGTTGACGGGAGCGTTTGAACCCTCTGAGGCTTCGGTGCAGAGTTCCCAGTCCTGCCCTGAATCCCGCAGGCACCCGCTCCTGTCCCCAGACCCCGGACAGAATCCTGTGCCCGATGATTTCCCACTGGCCCTTGGGCCGCTCCTGTACGGCCGTCGCGAGCAAGACGACGGCGTCGTGACGGTGCGCCTTAGGGGAGAGTTCGACGTCGCCGCGGTCGAGCCGGTCAACGCCCTCCTCGGCGAAGTCGAAGCCGGCGGACCGAGCGCCGTCGTCCTCGACCTGACGGCCCTAACGTTCCTGGATTCCTCTGGGGCCCGGCAGCTCATCAACGCGCACGAACGGTCCCAGGGCGCATGGAGCTTCGCGGTCCTCAACGGCTCCGGGCCGGCACACCGCGCCTTGACGCTGATGGGGATCGACCAACTGCTCACCATGGCGTCCTCCCTTGATGAGCTTCGAGCGGAGCTCCCTACCCGCGACGCCTAGGTGAACTGACCACGGACCTGCGCGACGCGGCTGATTGGTGGCCGGTTGCCGAGGGAGCTGTGGGGGCGTCGTCGGTTGTACCATCGCACC
>LNFM01006698.1_pt1 | contig 16412 bp, 14 predicted proteins | sample 596031 | NCBI WGS metagenome assembly LNFM01 (sample SAMN04254537, study PRJNA301005) | activated carbon metagenome | isolation source: dual media filters at the Ann Arbor, Michigan drinking water treatment plant | place: USA: Ann Arbor
GGAGGTTGCTGGACCCGATCTCGTCGAGATAGCCCCGCACGTCGTCGAGCGTGAGGTAGGCGAGGCGATCGTTCGTCGGTGTCGATTCGATGTAGCAGTTTCGGCAGGCCAGATTGCAGAGCGTGCCGGTGTTGAACCACAAGGTATCGAGAGACTTCAGGGCGACGTGTGCTCGTGGCTCGCCTTTGGCGGTGAAATCAGGATCTGCGAACTTCCCCGGGGCGAGGGGCCTTCTGTTGTCGCGGTCTTCGGCGGGCCACAGAGCAAGCTCTACGATCGGGGCGCCGCGCCGGGTCTTGCGGCCCGAATGCGAGGGGCGAAAGAGGACGCGGCCTTCGCGAAGGGGAATGCCGGCCGCATGGATCTCCTTCTGGGGCAAGACATCGCAGCTCGGCCATAGGCCTGTCGAAAGCGCTTGCTCGTACTCGGACGGCAGCTTGGCACGAGCCATCGCAGTCGCAGCGCCAGCATGATCGTAAGACAGCGAATGGTGGTCGATCTCGATGCCGCCGTCGACCGGTGTGAGAACGCTGAACCACACTCGCGGTGTGCCGTCGTGCGCGGGCATGCCGATCACGCCGGCGTTATGCCAGAGGCGGCCGTCGATCACCTGAGAGAATGGCAATCCGCAGTGACCGGCGACGATCCCGTCGAGACCGACGAAATCCAGCTCCCGCTTCTTGGCGAGTACGGGGGTCGATGCGAAGATGAAGCGGCTGATCTCGTTCGTCGCGCCGTGAATGACCGCAAGGCGCGTGCCGCCGATTTCGATATCGAGGCGGCGGGGCAGGCTCGCCAGCCAGGTGCGGTGGGCGGGTGTGATGCGCGCATCGGCGTAGGTGTACCAGGCAGCGGAAAGGCGATCGCACGAACTGCCTGGCGGGAATCCGCAGCCGCAGTCGTCGGCGCTGTTGCCGAGCTGCTCGTCGCAGTTGCCCATTACGACATTCATTCCGCTGGCTCGTACGAGATCGAGCGTGGCGACGGGATCGGCGCAATAAGCGACGACATCTCCCGTGCAGACGATGCGTTCCGAGGGTATGCCGAGGCGTGAGGCTTCGGCCAGGACTGCGCGTGTGGCCTCGAAGTTGCTGTAGGGGCCGCCGAAAATCAGCGTCGCGCCGTTCATAGAGATGGCGCGAACCTCATCCGTCATCGGTAGCCCCTTTAGTTGCTCTTCAGCCATTCGCCGCTCGTGCGATAGTCTTCATTCGTTTCAGAGGCGAATTTCGTTACAGGGCAGGTTTGAAAGACTCCTGACGCATCGGTGTAGGAGGGGGTGCTGAATTCTGCGTGAGCGGAAAGTGAGCTGGAGGGGGGACACCTCCGGGCGTCTGATCAGACGTGGAGGCCGGCGGCCTCATATGCCTTGCGTGCGCCGTCGTGAAGTTTCACGCCGTCGGGCTCCAGCAGCTTCGGGCCTTGCGTGCGTGCAGCTGCGAACAACTCGCCGAGGCCATCGAAAAGGGCGTTGTGGCGTGCGAGTTCTGCCGCGCCGTCTCGAACGGCGGCTGCGATCGTCGCGATCCGGCCCTCATCGGCGCGGGCGTGGCAGACGAGGACGTTGAGAACGCCGGGTTGTGGCATGTCTTCTCTCAGCGCCCTCAGCGCGCCCTTGCGCATGGTGGCGCGCCGATAGAACGAAACGTTCGCGAGCAACGTGTCGAGCTGGGCGGGCGGAAAGCGGACGATGGTGAGCGGCACTTCGGCGTCGAGCGCGGTCATCACCTTGTTGGGGATCGGACATTGCAGCTGGGCATCGATCTCGCCGGATGCCAGCGCCTTTGCGCCTTCGGCGAACGACAGGTAGGCCGGTACGATATGGTCGATGGTCCTGCCGAACGCAGCCATCATCGTGTGGGCGTGCTGGGTCATGCCGCTGCCCGGGGGCCCTACGGCGACGCGTTTGCCGGCGAGGTCGTCGAACGTCTCTATGCGGGAGCCTGCGCGTGCGATGAAGAAGAGAGGGCCGACATTCATCGGCGCGACCATCCGCAGGTCGATGGCCGCCTTGAAAGGTTCGTCGCCACGCTTTGCACGGCCGATCCAGTTCGCGGCCATGAAGCCGAGATCGATTTCGCCGCGATGGAGGCGGTTGGCGTTGTCGATGCTGGCGGAAGGGCTCAGGGAGATTTCATACGGACCCGGCGCGCCATGTCGCGGGAGGACTGCTGCAAGCGCCTGGCCTTGCGTCAGAAATGTGCTTTCGGGCTCGGCAGTGCCGATGCGGATGGTCATGGTCTGCTCCTTTCGACCTGCGCGCGCGTGACAGGAACCAAATTTTCTCGCCACGCTCGGACATCTACCGAAGGCGATCTCACAGCATGATCGAGCCGCCATCCACCGCGATCGTCTGTCCCGTGATGAAGTCGCTCGCGGGTGAAGCGAGGAACAACAGCGCGCCGACGAGATCCTCCGGCAATTGCGTGCGCTGGAGCGCGCGGCTCTTCACGGTGTTCTCGGCGTTCACCTTCTGGTGGGGGTTGTCGTTGACGGAAGCGCTTTCGGTGAAGCCGGGTGCAATGGAGTTGACGTTGATCTTGTCGGGGCCGAGGTCGCGGGCGAGCGCTTTGGTCATGCTGACGACGGCACCTTTCGAGGTCACGTAGGCTGCAAGGTTGCGCTGGCCCTTATAGGCGGTGCCGGAGGCAATGTTGATGATCTTGCCGCGGCCGCGCCGGATCATCAGCGGGGCGATATGCTGGGACATGAGGAAGGGGCCGCGGACATTCACGGCCATCACCCGGTCGAAGGTCTCGACGGGGATTTCGCGGAAGTCGACTTTGGGAAGCTCGGCGAACAGTGCCGCGTTATTGACCAGGATGTCGGCATGGCCGAAGCGTGCTTCGACGGCGGCGGCTAGGGCTTCTACGTCGGCTTTGCGGCTCACATCGGTGCGCTGAAACATCGTTTCGACGTTGTACTTCCGGCCGATCTCGGATGCGATGTCGGCGCCATCGCGGATGTCGGCGATGACGACAGCAGCACCGGCGCGTGCGAGCGCTTCGGAGAACTCGCGACCGATGGAATAGGCGCCACCGGTGACGATGGCGACGGAGCCTTCAAGCGTGTTCGACATGATCGTGTGCGTGCCTTCGATCGGAAGATTACAAAAAAAGGGCCGGCGCCCGCTGCGGTCTCTTCGGATACCGTTCGAATTCGGGTTCGTCCATGGGGCGACATCAGGGACAGGTGCGTCGTTGACATCCGGCATCGATTTCAGTTGAAGCTCGGCGATGAATTACCGTCACAAATATCATGCAGGCAATTTCGCCGACGTCGTCAAGCATGCGGTGCTGGCGATGGTGATCGAGCGGCTCAAAGCGAAGGATGCAGCGTTTCGCGTGATCGATACGCACGCGGGCATCGGCGTTTATGACCTCGGATCGGAAGCCGCGCAGAAGACCGGCGAATGGCTGGGCGGCATCGGCCGACTGATCGGTCCGGGTACGGAGCCGATTCCGTCGGGGGTCGCCAAGATTCTGGCGCCCTATCTCGACGTGGTGAAGCAGTTCAATCCTGCCGGCGAAATCGTTCGCTATCCTGGCAGTCCGAAGCTCGCTCGGGCGTTGATGCGGCCCCAGGACCGGATGGTGGTCAACGAACTGCATCCGGAAGACGTGCGGTCGCTGCAAGGGGCTTTCGCGCGGGACGAGCAGGTCAAGGTCACCGAACTCGACGGCTGGGTGGCGCTCAAGGCGCAATTGCCGCCAAAGGAACGACGTGGCGTCGTGCTGATCGATCCTCCGTTCGAAGAGCCGGGCGAATTCGGGCGCTTGGTCAAGGCCTTGCGCGAGGCGGAAAGGCGGTTTGCCACCGGCGTCTACGTCCTCTGGTATCCGATCAAGGATCGGCGCGGCGTCGATAAGTTCAAGCGGGATCTCGCAGAGACCGGAATAGCGCGACTGATGACGGCTGAGCTTTGGATCAGGTCGGGCCGCGATCCCGACGTGTTGGCCGGAACGGGGCTCGTCATTCACAACCCGCCGTTCGAGATCGACAAGCAACTGGCAGTGCTGGGGCCGTTTCTCGCGCAGCGTCTCGGTCTGGAAACGGGGGCGCGGTGGATGCTGGAACGGATCAGCGGGGAAATGTGATGGCTCACCGGCGTCCATCGCGACGTTGACGAAAGCCAATCTAGCCTCGAAAAACCGGAAAGTGTTTACTGGAATATCCTTGCGTGAGCGCTTTAGTTCAACCAATATTTGCTCAGCTACGGGGGGCCGACCTGCCCGGGGTGGAGACTGCAGAGCCTGCTGAGACTTCTCACGAAGATGCGCTTCGACCTTTCGGAAATCTCGCTTTCACAGACATCGGTCCGGCCAACCTGATACCTCGCGGCCGGGGATGTAACCGTCCGCATGGCCGCTCCATCAAACCCTCTCCCCGGGTTCCAGGAGACAACTATGCGGCAGACCGGAACGGTCAAGTTCTACAACCAGAGCAAAGGCTACGGCTTCATCACGCCCGATGAGGGCGGCAAGGACGTCTTCGTCCATGTTACAGCCTTGGAGCGCTCGGGTGTCGGCTTCCTCGACGAGGGGACACGGGTGTCGTTCGACACCGAGCCCGACAAGCGTGGCAAGGGCCCCAAGGCCGTCAATCTGCAGCTGGCCTGAATATCGTCCATCAGCACTGGAGGCCCCAGCATTGGGCTGGTTGGAGTTCACGGTGTACTGACGCGATGATGCAACGCTGTCGCTGTAATGCGTGCGCGTGCCTCGAGCTAGGCCCGCGTCAGCTTGCGTGTTGCCGCGATTCAGGCTCAGTTGGCATTTACCTTGTTATCGGCGCCTCACTAGGAGACCACTGCCATGTCGAAATTCAAGTTTGCCTTCATCGCCGCTGCTGCAACCTTCGCAATCACCTCCGGTGCCAGCGCCCAATGTGTGAACAAGGCGGGCGAGGGCACGGGCGGGAACAAGGATTCCGCGATGTTTCAGGCCTACGAGGCCATCCTGCAGGCAACCAGCTGGCCGATGTGGTCGCAATGGATGGCCAGCAGCCAGAAAGTCGGCGTCGCGCCGGGCTACACCGTCAGCAAGCTGTCGTCGAAGTGCTCGGCAGGCGGCATCGGCCAGACCTGCCGGGTGCAGGCCACGCTCTGCAAGAACTGACGAGCGACGCAAGTTTCTGAGCCGTTCGATTCTCCTGGCCCGGTCTCACAGACCGGGTACGGCCGGTGAGGCTCCTGTGCCGCTCGGCCGGGTGGCGGATGATCTGATTTTCGACGCGGCGCTTCTTCCGAGGCGCCGCGTTCTCGTATTCAGATTTGAATTCGGAGGTTCGGGGGAATGAGCCGTGATCGACTGGGGCGAGATGGGCTCCTCGCGGGGGGCGCTGAACAAGGTCGTCTTTAGGATACGAAGGGCGTTACATCGCGGCGACAGTGCTGATGCAATCTTGCCTCCAAGGTCTGACCGTCAACAATTTCTCAATGGTATGCGGTAAAGTCTGATATCGAAGGGAACTGAATAGAATTCCAGCGTTTGGGGTGTCGTGATGATCGGACGTTTCGGCTTGGCTTTGGCCGTTGGCATTTTCGGGTTCGCTGGCTCGTCCTCGGTGACGCTGGCCCAGGACGGTGTCGGCCTCGCGCATCCGGCTTCTGCCTACTACCGAAGCGCGGGACGTTCGCGCGTCGTGCGCGGCCCTCAGGTGCGCGGCTTTCAGAAGCGCCGCGTCGGCGGGTATTCGTTCTATGCTGCCGACACCATCAATACGTACGGTAATGTGCGTACGCTATTCGGCGGCAACAACGTCTACCGGGATTCGCAGGCCGATCGGCAGACGCGCTTCGGTCCTTTCGACCACGGCTTCTTCTTCGACTCCGGAATGGGTGGTCGCGGCGGGGATTCACCCTACCACAACTGAGCGAAGTCCGTTCGCGGGACAGCGAACGACGCACAGTCGGTGGCGTCTTCCGATCGGTTTTTATGTGCGAGCTGCATAGTTCAGCGCGTTGAAGATGTTTCATTTTCGAAATGTAACACGTTCAACCTGACGGCGCCGGCGATGTTCGGCGATTCTTTCGGGGCGATAGCTCGGCCTGTTTGCCGGCACTCCGTGCGGAAAACGAGTTGCCTCGGCACTCGAAATTGAATCATCGCGAAGCGTGTCCGCGAATCCACAAAGTCGACAACTTGTGGCCTAGGCGAGTTCCCGGCGCCGGGCTAATGTCGCGTGCGTAGGGTTTGTGAAACGCGCTTTCGGTTGAGCGGCCATTGGTTTCCAGCAACTGCGCGGATGGTGACTGAAGTCGCCCTACGAGAATATCAATGGGCAGCGAGCCGGCGATCGATGCCGGCCTTATCCAAAGGGTTTTAGAGATGTTCCGTTCTCGCGTGCTGAAGGCTTCGGCGGGAGTCCTCGCGCTGTCGTTCGTGTTTACGCAGCAGGCGTCTGCTGCCTGCACGCGGCTTGCCTTCTCGGTCAACGATTACGGCAAGGACGGCCCGACGAAGGACGCCAAGAACCTGCTCGATAAATACGTGGCCAAATGGGCTGCCGACCGCAAGATCACCGGCTACAAGATGGGGCCGAAGGAAGTGACTTGCGAGCTCTTCATCGATTTGATCGTGTTCGACGAATACACCTGCAAGGCCGCCGCGACCGTTTGCTGGAACGGACCGTTGCCTCCGGGACATACCGTCGATGCGAGCGCAGCAGGACCTTTGGTGAACAAGACTTCCCAGAGCAGCGCTCCAAGGCCCAAGCCAGCTTCGACCTCGGCTTCCACGGGTGGGACTTCCGCCATCTCGACTGGCTCCGTAAAGACGGTACCTGCTACGCCTAAAGCGCCTGCGGCTGCGCCTTCGGCTCCCGCAGCACCAGCCGCCGCTCCAGCAAGGGCGCCTGCTGCGAACTGATCGATTGCTAGGATCGGCTGTTTAGTCGGCCGGCGGCAGAAAGCGATTACGTCGAGCGATGGCCGGGCGATTGCCGGGCCATCGCTTTTGCTTTTCTGTGCCCTGGCGGGGATAGAAGTCCACGCACGAATCGAGATCGAATAAGAAGCGAATACTTTGCAGGCAGCGGAGCCGACAGCGTTCATGAGCGATCAGCGAAGGTGGGGGACGGACACTTACGCTTATCTGCTGCTCGTCGTGACGACGATGTGCTGGGCGGGCAATCATGTGGTCGGCCGGTGGATGGCAGCCGACACGCCACCCGTGCCGCCGGGCGGGCTCTCTGTGATGCGCTGGCTTCTCGCAGCCTTGGTGCTGTTACCGTTCGCATGGCGGCACATCGAGGCAGACTTGCCGAGGATCGCGGATCGCTGGGGAATCGTATTGTTTCTGGGAGTGCTCGGAGGGGCTGGGTTCAGTTTCACGCAGTATTATGCGCTGCGATACACCAGCGTCGTGAACGTGGGGGTTATGAATTCGATCGGTCCGGCGTTCATCATCGTGGCGGGAGTTGCGATTTTCGGCGATCGCGTGCGGCTGCAGCAGATCGCTGGAATCGCGGTGTCGCTGGTCGGTGTGTTGGTCATTCTCGTGCGCGGGGATATGGCGGTTCTCGGGACGTTGAGCTTCAACATCGGGGATGTAATCGCGCTAATAAACATGGGTATCTTCGCGGTCTACAGCGCCTGCCTCCGGCTGCGTCCGCCCATGCACGGGCTTACGTTCATGACGTTGATGAGTATGGTCGCGTGCGTGGCCAGCGTTCCCGTGATGGTGGTAGAATTGCTGTCGGGGGAGGTCATCCGGCCGTCGGGCCCGACCATCGTGGCGGTGGTCTACACGGGGCTGTTTACGAGCGTGGCTGCATATCTCGCCTGGAATGCCGGCGTTGCGCGGCTCGGTGCGCAACGGGCAGGGGCATTCCTGCATCTGGTACCGTTGTTCGGTGCGTTGCTGGCGGTGGTGATTCTGGGGGAGCCGCCGCGCTGGTTCCATGCAGCGGGCCTCGTTCTGATCGTTGCTGGTGTGACGGTGGCGGCGCGGAATTCGAGCAGGTGAATTGCTGGCCGGCGATCGGCAGAAGCGTGACCGTCGCACGACGATCGTCATTCGCGGACGCCGGCTTTCGCGATTTGGGGATCAACCGCATCGCGAATAACCGCATGTGCGGCAGACCCAGCACCCTTCGTTTCGAATCATATCGGGGCGGGAGCAGCGGGGGCAGATCGATGCACGGGACGAACCGGTGAGGGGCGAATCGGTAGGGATCGTCGCGCTGCTATTGGTTCCGGGATCCGGGTTGTAGGGAGTGGCTAATTCCTGGAAGGTGTTCGCTGCGAATTTTTCCCGACGAGAGTGTTCATCGGGGTCCGCAGTGGCGTCGCCCTGAAGAAAGCCGATCCGCACCATGTGGCCTTCGATTACTTCTCCGATCGCGGCCAGCAGGCTCGGGACGTAACGGCCGGCGACCCAGTGGCCGCCCTGTGGATCGAAAACGGCTTTCAGCTCCTCGACGACGAACGCCACATCGCCACCGCGACGGAACACGGCGCTGATCATCCGGGTGAGGGCGACCGTCCAGGCGTAGTGCTCCAGGTTCTTGGTGTTGATGAAGATCTCGAACGGGCGGCGGCGGCCGTCGCGTTCGATGTCGTTGATGGTGATATAGATGGCGTGGTCGCTGCCCGGCCATTTCAGTTTGTAGGTGTAGCCAGCGAGAGCTGCATCGCGCTCGAGCGGCTTCGACATGTAGACCACGGCAGGCATGGGCTGGGAAACTGCTGCGGGCGGGGAGAGCTGGGATAGGGGCGGTCGAAGGGGCTGCGATGTCGAAGAAGGCGGCGGTCCTGCGGCTGGTGCCGGGGCGGATGGTATCTGTGTCGTTCGCGCGGGCGTTGGCGCGGGCTCGGCGGTGGGCGTGCCGCTGGTGAGAATCGAGCCGGTGATCTGGTTCGGTCGGAATGTGGTGCATCCCTTCAGTCCCAAGTCGTAGGCATCGAGATAGATATTCTCGAAGCTTTGGAAGTCCATGTCCGGAGGGCAATTTATGGTCTTGGAGATCGAGCTGTCGACGTGGCGTTGCAGCGCCGATTGCATCTTCAGATGTTCTGATGGTGTGAGTTCGGCGGCTGTCACGAATGGAGGTGCTGCTCGCGTTTCGGGGGGCGCCGACAGACCGGCTGTCCGCGCGAGATGGAGCGCGTAAGCGTAATCGGCAACGTGCTCCTCGTGGATGGCGCCGTCCTGGTCGCGCATCTTGCGGGTGAACTGGAGATCGAAGATCGGTTCGATGCCGCTCGACACATTCCCGGCAAGTAGGGAGATCGTTCCCGTGGGGGCGATCGAGGTGAGGCAGCCGTTACGCAAACCATGACGGGAGATGGCGGCACGAACTTCCTCGGGCAAGGCTGCGATATTCGGTGAGGCTAAAAGCTTGTCGCGATCGCTCAAGGGAAACGCACCCTTTTCGGCCGCAAGCTCTGTGCTGGTGAGGTAGGCAGCACGTTCGATCGCGGACATCGCCTGTCCGGCTATGCGCGCCGCTTCGTCAGTACCGTAGCGATGGCCGAGGAAAACCAGTGCGTCGGCGAGCCCCGTCAGGCCGAGACCGATGCGCCGCTTTGCGCGGGCTTCGCGTTTCTGGGCGGGCAGTGGGTAGTCCGAGACATCAATGCAGTTGTCGAGAAAGCGGATGGCGAGGCGGGTCCTCTCCTCGATCGCGGGGATGTCGAGCTTCGCACCGGGTGTGAAAGGATCGATGATCAGGCGTGCGAGATTGATCGAGCCCAGGAGACATGCACCGTAGGCCGGCAGCGGCTGCTCGCCGCAAGGATTCGTCGCCGTGATTTGCTCGCAATAGGCGAGGTTGTTGCGTGCATTTATGCGGTCGATGAAGATCACGCCGGGTTCGGCGTAGTCATAGGTGGCCCTCATGAGCCGGTTCCACAGCGTGCGCGCCGGGATAACTCGCCAAGTGCTGCCGCCGAAAACCAACGGCCAAGGGGCGTTGCTGCGAACCGCTTCGATGAAGGCGTCGGTGACGAGTACAGAGAGATTGAAGTTGCGAAGTTTTCCGGCAGCGGCCTTTGCGTCGATGAAGCGCTCGATGTCGGGATGATCGCAGCGCATCGTGCCCATCATAGCGCCGCGCCGGGCGCCGGATGACATGATCGTGCGGCACATCGCGTCCCAGACGTCCATGAAGCTGACGGGGCCGGAAGCGTCCGAACCAGTGGAGCGGACGGGCGCGCCTTGCGGGCGCAGCGTCGAGAAGTCGTGGCCGATGCCGCCGCCCTGCTGCATGGTCAAGGCTGCTTCGCGGACGTTGTCGAAGATCGAACCGAGGTCGTCTTCGATCGGGCCCATGACGAAGCAATTGAAGAGAGTAACCCGCCGCCCGGTACCGGCTCCTGCGATGATCCGGCCTGCGGGGAGGAACGTGAAGTCACTCATAATGGCGTGGAACCGCTGAGCCCACTGCTCACGGATTTTCGCGCCACCTTTCTCGGCAGACGCCGCGGCACGAGCGACGCGCCACCACGTGGCCTCGACATCGGCGTCGACGGGGGTGCCGTCGGCAGATTTCAGGCGGTACTTGTCGTCCCATATCCGGCGGGAGATAGGGGCGAGCTCGAATGGATGTGGGGCCATGACCGGCAACGCAACTCGATGATACGCTGGACAAAACTACAGCCTACAGTTAGGGAATGCCAGGCCTGAAGTCAATAAATGTTTCTTTATTGTTCTTGTTTTGTTTTTTCTCCGGGTTCACGTGTCGATCGGGTCGTCTGGAAGGGGACTGGTGGAGGGCGATCGGAAGCTGCGGCTTCGGCCAGCAGGCGCGCGGATGCGGTCTCGATCCTGTTTTCCAAGGTCGAACGGAACGCGCGGCGATCGAGGCCCGGTGGGATCGGTTCCAGGAACTCAACAACGATGGTGCCGGGGTAGCGCATCAGGCTCCGGCGAGGCCAATAGAGACCGGAGTTCAGGGCCAGGGGAATGCAGGGTAGGCCGAGGGTTTCATACAGGGCGACGATTCCGGGTTTGTAGTCCGGCGGTGCTCCGGGTGGCGAGCGGGTACCCTCTGGAAAGATCAGGATCTCGCGCCCTTCTTCGGCCCGTTGGCGGCTCGTGGCGAGCATCGATTTCAATGCGACCGCTGCGCGCTCGCGGCTGACGACGATGTGCTCGAACTTCCGGCAGAACCAGCCGTAGAGCGGAATGGCGGTCAGCTCGGCTTTGAGCACGACGGCCGGATCGTGGAACAGCGGGATCAGGGCGAACGTGTCCCAAGCGGACTGATGCTTGGCGGCGACGAGGCATGCGCCGAGAGGCAGATGCTGCCGGCCGCGCACTTCCATTCGTGTTCCCGCGACGACGCGCAACAGCCAGATGCAGGTGCGGCCGTGCAGATCGAGGCCGGCCATGGCCCAACGGCGCGGGCCGAGCAGCAGCGGGCTTCCCAGGACCAGGAACAGCGCCGTCACGAGATAGAAGAACACGGCGAAACCCATCGAGCGAACGAACGTGATGGATTGTCGAAAAGGGCCTGGATGCATGCTTCGGGTCCGGGGGCGCGTCGGTGTGAGGCTCGAGCGAGCCTGTGATCGACGAGATTAGGGGATTTCAGGTTTGAATGGAAACAAACGGCCCCCAATCGGTGTCGGACCGCCTCGCTGCTGCGCATTGGCGCTGGCGGCGATCGGATCGAGCAGCTTTCGAGCGGCTGTACGGGCGTACGATGGAATGAGCTTCAGGTATTCGGCAATCAGCATGCGCGCTGCTGCCGGACGCAGCCACCACGCACCTTCACTGAATATTCTGGGGCGGACCGGATGGGCAATGAATTCGACCGCCGGCATTGCGAGCGTCAATTCGTTCAGGCTCCGCGGCATGTGATAGCTCGAGGTCACCACGATGAGCCGTGTGTAGTTGTGACGATCGGCCCAGTTCTTCGTCTCCACGGCGTTGCCGACGGTATCCTTAGCCTCGTACCCCAGATCGACACGGCTCGGATCGAACAGGTCGAGCTGGGAGAGAATGTCGTTCGGCTTGAGTTTGTCGTTGATTCCAGAAATCAGCATGCGACTGCCGAGGCCCTTGCGGAGCAGCCTCGAGCCCGCTTCGATGCGCCGATCCGCGCCGCCAGTCAGAACGACGATGGCATCTGCGGAAGGCGTGTCGTTCGGGGGCTGACGGGTTGCAGCGCCCGCGAACACGAGGAAGCCGAGCAGCAGCAGGGTTGTGCACACTGCCGAGCCGTAGATCAGCGATCTACTGCACCTGCTCATGGTGCTCTTTCTCGATGCCTCCGCAATGCTGGTCAGGAATGACGCCAAAACACCGGCGGGCGCGACTCGGGCTTCCATACCCGCATTTGTGACCCGCATCGCGGATGTCGTCAAATGTGCGGACGCAACTCCAACAGTAGCGTCACTGCTGGCTATGGAGAATACGCTTAACGCCGAAGCGAGAGGTCAGCATGCACAGCGCTGCGATGACGATCACCAACCCGATCAGAAGGAGATAGCCCTTCAAATCGAGCGATCCCGTGCCGACGAGGCGGCTGAGCTCGGCCTGCGTGACGGAGCCACCGCCGAGGGTCTGCATTACGAGGGGCATGCCGAGAAATACGGCACTTGCGCAAATTGCACCGACCATGCCGGCCTTGATGCCGAGGCGCAGGAAGTGACGCTCGAACTCGCGGGCGATCAGACGGTCGGTGGCGCCGACATAGTGAAGCACCTCGACTATCTCGCGGTTCGAAGCCAAAGCGCTTCGGGTAGCGGAGACTATGATGGCCGTCGTGGCGGCGGCGACCAACAAAAGAATAGCGATGCCGCCGAGAGCAAAGGATCGCGTAACAGCGCGGATTTGCTGCTGCCATTGGCGATGGTCGTCGAGGGAAGCGGCAGGGAACTGCCGCGTCAACTGACCACGCAAAGTCGCGAAGTCGGGCGGCGCGTCGCGATCCACCTCGACGGCGACGAGACGTGGCATCGGCAGCGAATGCAGCGCTTCGGAACTACCAAGCCAGGGTTCGAGGAGCAGAGCCGAGTCCTCGATGCTGAGCGGCTTCGCGGACACGACGCCGGGCTGACGCGACAGATAGGCGATCACTTCGCGCACGGTTTTTTCCATGTCGAGCCGCTCGCGCGGCTCGATCTGTACTGTGACCTCGCTCGAGATGTCGCGCAGCCAAGCGGCGGCTGACTGATTGATCATATAGACGGCGCCGGCGGTGAGGCAGGCGAGGAAGCACATGATCGAGACGACGAGAGTTAGCGACTTGCCGGTGACCGATCCGGCCGGAACGATCGGCGTCTGGCGCAGCTCAAGGTCGGAGTCGTCGCGCGTCGGCGCAGTCAACTCGCGCGGTGCTTGCTCTCGGGGCGTCGGCGGTGGCGGGGGCGGTACGCCGCGCTGCGTCGGCGGATGCTCTTCGGCGTAGAATTCGGCGTAGTCGGAAGCGTTCTGCTGAACGACAGGACCCTGCTGTTGAGCGTAGAGTTCGTGCGGATGCAGCGGCTGGCCCGGATGCCGGTGCTGGCCGTGTGTCGCCTGTTGGGGAGGCCTGCGAGGGCCGCCCGGTCTGTCATACGATCCGGACATGGCCGTCGAACAACTCTATGCGGGCGGCGCGATGGTGCCGCATCAATTGATGATCGTGGGTGGCGATGACGACGGACGTGCCGAGCCTGTTCAGCTCGACGAAAAGGCGAAGCAGGCGCCGGGCCATGTTCGGGTCGACGTTACCGGTCGGCTCGTCCGCAAGGAGCAACTCGGGTTTGCCTATCACGGCGCGAGCGATTGCGGCACGCTGTTTCTCACCACCGGACAAGATCGATGGCGCAGCGTGCATGCGGTCGCCCAGGCCGACCCATTGCAGCAAGTCCGTGACGTCCTCGCGATAGTCCTCGATATCCTTGCCGAGAACGCGCAGCGGTAGCGCTACGTTCTCCCACGTACTCATGTGGTCGAGCAGTCGGAAGTCCTGGAACACGATGCCGATGCGGCGGCGAAGCTCGGCACGGCGGCCGGTGCCCAGACGTGTCACGTCCTGTCCGAAGATCTGAATCTGGCCGCGGGTCGGCTGCAGAGCCAGAAGCATAAGCCGCAGGATCGACGTCTTGCCGGCGCCGGATGGCCCAGTGAGAAAGTGGAACGAGCCCGGTGGGATGTCGATGTTGATATCGCGCAGGATCTCTGGCCCGCGACCATACTTCAACCCGACATTGCGCATCTGGATCACGGCGTCGCGGCCTTGTTCGACGAATCGAGAACGTGGCTGATCTATGCGCAATTGCGCTCGAGAGAGCAATCGCTCAACATTATGGCAGTGTGATGTGACCAACAGGCCCGTGGGAAAGATCGGATACCGCTGTTCAGCCGGCGTTCAGACCCGCAAGCAACATGGTATGGATAACCTACAGTTGGCCGTATTTGGCTGCAGTCGCTTCCTCGGATCGCTCGGCGATGCTGGGAAATGCTCTCGTGGAGATATCATGCAACCAAATGAAACGCGGTTGTGGGGCCGTCAGGCCATCGATGGATTTCGTGCATTGGTGCGCAGGGGGATCTGCCGCGCGGGACTGATGCGGCTCGTCGGTTTGATGGTTGGGATCGCGCTTTCCGGTGGGGTGGCCCATGCCCAGCAGGAAAAGCGCTTCGGTCTCGTGATCGGCAACAGCGACTACCCCAACGGGCAGTTGCCGACCTCGGCCAACGATGCGGGGCTGATCGCACAGACGCTTCAGGCGTCCGGCTTCGATGTGATGGGCGCGCGGGACCTCGATGGCGATGCGTTGCGCAACACGTTCCGCGATTTCGTCGACAAGGTCGCCGCCGAGGGGCCGGGCGCTGTGGCGTTCGTGTATCTGTCCGGCCATGGCGTTCAGTACGAGGGTGAGAACTATTTCGTGCCCATCGATGCGCGTATCGACCGGGATGTCGACGTGCCGTTGCGGGCGTTGCGCCTGAACGACTACGTACGTCCGCTCGGTGCGCTCAATGCGAAGGCCGTGATCGTGGTGCTGGATGCGGCGCGGGAGGCGCCGTTTGTCAGAAGCGGGCAGCCGCTGGCGGGGGGACTTGCTCTGGTCGAAGCTGCTCCGGGGATGATGTGGGCGTTCAATGCGGCACCCGGCACGATCTCGCCGATGGGGCAGCCGCCCTATGGTCCCTATGCCCAGGCGCTGGCGGAGATGATGCGAGAAGGCGGGCTGTCGCTCGAGGGCGTCTTCGAGAGGACACGGTTGCGTGTGCACGAGGCGACGTCGGGCGGGGAGGTGCCTTGGCACGTTTCCCAGATCAAGGCGCCGTTCGTATTCTTCGAGCGCGCTGCAGACGCGCCGCCGGAGGTTTCGTTGTCGGCTGCGCAGACGCGTAGAGCCCGCCCGATTCGAGCGTTCGACGATGCACGGGATGCTTATCTCGCCGCACTCGAGCGCGATACGCTCGATGGTTACACCGATTTTCTGCGCGCTTATCCGGATCATGCGCTGGCCAAGCGAGTGCGCGCGATCGTAGCGGCACGGCGCGAGGCGACCACATGGCGCCGGGCGCGTAACTCCGATACGCCAGAGGCCTATTGGTCCTATCTCGACCGGTATCCGACCGGACCACACGCGACAGATGCCAGACGGCGGCTGGCGTTTCTGACCGCGCCGATCGAACCACCTCCGCGGTACGCAGCGTTCGACTACGATATACCGCCGCCGCCGCCGGACGAGATCGTCTACGTGCGCCGTCCATATGTGTATTTCGCCGACCCGGTTTACGATTTCGTCGAGCCGCCGCCGCCGCCGTTGTTCTTCCTTCCGCCACGTCCGAGATTCTTTCGTCCGCCGCCGCCGCCGGTGGCGATGTTCGTGCTGCCGGTACCGGTGTTCGTGCCGGTTCCGGGCTATATCCGGGCACCCGTAAATGTGGCGCCGCCGCCTGCCAATAACGTCGTGTTCCGCAATCTTCATGCGTCGCCGCCGCCGCCGGTAGGACCCGGAGCAGGCGGAACGCCCGTGGGCCCCTCCCCCGGAGAGCCTGCTGCTTTGCCTCAGGGGGCTCCTGGAGCGGCTGGTTCCACCGGGCCATCTACGGGGGTTATCGCTGCCGGCGTTGCTGCCGGTGCGGTGCTCGGCGCAGCCGCAGCGACGGTAGCGTTGCCACCCTCGGTTCAACGGCGGCCGGGCGCTCCGCCGCCGGGTTTCGTGCCGGGTAGTGGGCAGCGGCCCGTCGTGTCCAAGACTGGCATACCTGACACTCCGGGTATTTCTCAGCCTATCACAGGCGGAGCACCTGTGGGCAAAGGTCCTGGGCCGTTGACGGGTGTGCCTGGAGCGACGACGCCGTCGTTGCCGCCGAGCAATGCATTGCCAGGTGCGCCGACAGGTGCGCCGTTGCCGAAGTCGGCGATCGGAACGCCAGCCGGTTCTCCCGCAGGTGTGCCTTCCGGTTTGCCTCCGGGTGCGCCGTTGCCGAAGTCGGCGATCGGAACGCCTGCTGGTT
>LNFM01016003.1_pt1 | contig 16412 bp, 15 predicted proteins | sample 596031 | NCBI WGS metagenome assembly LNFM01 (sample SAMN04254537, study PRJNA301005) | activated carbon metagenome | isolation source: dual media filters at the Ann Arbor, Michigan drinking water treatment plant | place: USA: Ann Arbor
CCGCGCGCGTGCGGCTGCGCCCCATCCTCATGACCACGCTGGCCATGGTGTTCGGCATGGTGCCGCTGGCGTTTGCGCTCACCGAAGGCTCGGAACAGCGCGCGCCCATGGGCCAGGCCGTCATCGGCGGCGTGATCACCTCGTCGCTGCTCACGCTGGTGGTGGTACCGGTCGTCTACTGCTACATGGACGATCTCGCCCAGTGGTTCCGGCGCAAGCTCGGCTTGGGCCCGGCAGTGGCCGGGCCGGTGGTGTCCGCTCCGTAAAATCAAGCCATCCGTTCCCTCTTTCAGAAGCCCCAGGAATTCTCTCCATGACGACCACCGCTGCCCCCGCGATCCACACCGGCTTTGACCACGCCCGCTTCAACATGATCGAGCAGCAGATCCGCCCCTGGGAGGTGCTTTCCCCCCAGGTGCTGGAACTGCTGTCGCGCATCCACCGCGAGGCCTTCGTGCCCGCCGCGCACCGCGCCCTGGCTTTTGCGGACATGGAGCTTCCCCTGACCCACCCCGCCGTTGAAGGGCAGTGCATGCTGGCGCCCAAGGTCGAAGCCCGCCTGCTGCAGGACCTGGACCTCAAGCCCACCGACAAGGTGCTGGAGATCGGCAGCGGCAGCGGTCACATGGCTGCCCTGCTGGCCAGCCTGGCGCACAGCGTGGTCTCGGTCGAGATCGACGCGGTGCTGGCAACCACCGCGCGCGAGAACCTGCGCAACGCCGGCATCACCAATGTGGAGGTCCAACACGCGGATGCCGCCGCTCAGAGCTTTGCGGCCTGCGGCGCGCGCGGTCCGTTCGACGCCATCCTGCTCAGCGGCTCGGTCGCTGAAATTCCACCCGCCTTGCTGGCCTTGCTGGCCCCCGGTGGTCGGCTGGCGGCCATCGTCGGCCATGAGCCCATGATGCGCGCCACCATCGTCACCCGCGTCAATGACGCCTCGTTCCAGACCTCACAACCGTGGGATACCGTGGCGCCGCGCCTGCTCAAATTCCCCGAGCCTTCGAGCTTTCGTTTCTGAAGCCTGCATCAAGGATGTCCATGAAAGCAATTCAACCCAGCCAGCTCGATGCATGGTTCACGCAGGTGTCCAGCGAGGCTCCCGCCGGCGGTTTGCCGGTGGTGCTCGACGTGCGCGAGCCTTGGGAGCTGCAGACCGCTTCCGTCAAGCCCGACGGTTTCGAGCTGCGCCACATCCCCATGCGCAGCGTGCCCGAGCGCCTGGCCGAATTCGACCGCGACCAACCCGTTGCGTGCCTGTGCCACCACGGCATGCGCAGTGCGCAAGTGGCGAACTTCTTGATCCAACAGGGATTCACACAGGTGGTGAACATCCACGGCGGCATCCACGCCTGGTCGCAGGAGCGCGACCCCGCTGTTCCGGTCTATTGACCGGCCGCACCATCTCTCGCCATTCGTTTCAAAGGAACTCCATGACAGCCCCGCACGCATCCGCTTCGCAACGGAGCCGACCTTTCTCCACGAGCCGTCTTGCCGTGGCCGTCGGTTTGGCCCTGGGCGCAGCCACGGGAGCGCAGGCCCAAAACCTGGTGGAGCTGTATGAAGCGGCGCGCGGTTTCGACGCGACCTACCTGTCGGCCCGCTCGCAGTACGAAGCCAACCTCTTCCGTGCAGACCAGGCCAAAGCCGGTCTGCTGCCCGAAGTGGGCCTGGGCGCGGCGGCCAGCTGGGCGCGGCGCGAAATCAACGGCGGCGCGGACACCAGCAGCAACAGCCAGAGCGCCACGCTCTCGGCCAGCCAGCCGCTGTACCGCCCCGTCAACAAACTCAACAACGACCAGGCCCTGCTCTCGGTGGACGTGGCCAAGGCCACCCTCACCCTGGCCGAGCAAGACCTGATCGTGCGCACCACGCAGGCCTATTTCGACGTGCTCGCTGCCACCGACACGCTGGCCTTCGTGCGCGCCCAGAAAACCGCCGTGGGCGAACAACTCGCCGCCGCCAAACGCAACTTTGAAGTCGGCACCACCACGGTGACCGACTCGCGCGAGGCGCAGGCCGGGTTCGACCTGGTCATGGCCCAGGAGATCGCCGCCGAGAACGACCTGCGGGTGAAACAGCTCACCCTGAACCAGCTCGTGGGCCGTGCCGCCGTCACACCAAAGCCGTTGCTGGCGCCGGTGGTGCTTCCACCGCTGCTGCCCGCCGATCCGCAGGCCTGGGTGGCCCTCAACGACGACACGCACCCCACCATCTTGCAGGCCACTCGCGGCCTGGAGATCGCACGGCTCGAAACCCGCAAGGCGGAAGCCGGCCACAAACCCACCGTGGACCTGGTGGCTCAATACCAGGTGGCCCGCGCGCCATCCACCACCACGCTCGCCCAGAACACCGTGCGCAGCAACAACGCCAGCGTCGGCGTGCAGCTGAACATGCCCTTGTTCGCCGGCTACGCCATCCAGAACCGGGTGAAGGAAACCATGTCCCTCGAAGACAAGGCCCGCACCGACCTGGAAGCCGCCAAACGCGGCGTCGACCTGGCCACACGCAGCGCGTTCCTGGGCGTGCTCTCGGGCCAGGGCCAGGTGAAAGCCCTGGAAGCGGCTGAGGCATCCAGCCAGAGCGCCCTCGACGCCAACCGCCTGGGCTACCAGGTGGGCGTGCGCATCAACATCGACGTGCTCAACGCACAAAGCCAACTGTTCCAGACCAAACGCGATCTGGCCCAGGCCCGCTACAACGTGCTGCTCGGCGGCCTGCGCCTGAAGCAGGCCAGCGGCAAGCTGGTGCCTGAGGATTTGCTGCCGGTCAATTCGTTGCTGGCGCCCTGAGCAACACGCCTCAGCGGGTGCTGGCCTCGATCTCGGCCAGCACGGCCGGCTCGGGTGCGGGCAAATCGCCCGCCTTCACCGCCATCAGGTACTGGCGTCGCATGCGTACCTGCAACTCCCCCTTGTTTTTCTTGAGCAGAGGGATGCCCAGCAACCGGATGCTGGCAAAGCAGAACGACGAGTGGAAATTGCGCTTGTTCACCACCGCGCGGATGTGATTGACGGCCTGCGTCCGCCAGGTCTCTGAAGTGGTATCGGCCTGCAGCAGGGCATCGCGCGCTTGCTCCAGCCACGGGTCGGTGTAGGCGCCATACACCAGGGTCTGGCGCAGGAACGCCGACGGCTGCTGCTCCACAGCAGCCATGAAACGGTCTCTGGAGTACAGACCCTCACTTGGCACACCGGCTGTGAACAACGTGCGCGAAAAACCACGCTCGCCGCGCCGCACGGTCAGGTACTTGTTGCTGGTCGAGACGTAGCCGTTCCAGTAACTGATGAACACCTCCGAGGTCAACACAGCGCGTTTGATCAAGAAGAAATACGACAGGAAGATGCCGGCATGCTCGGCATCCGTCTCGGGCAAGTCCACATGGCGCAGCGCGCCCAGAAAGCCGGCGCTGGAGGCCTCCATCGAGGCCAGCATGGTCTCGTTCTGGTCGAGCGGAAACCACACACTGTCGTTGAGAATGATCAAACTCTCAGGCGACACCGACCAGTGCCACAGGAGGCGGATGCCATCGCGGTAACCACCGAAGTCATAACCAAAGTTCGGGCGCTCGACAAAGCGCCAGACCCAGCGGCCCAGCGCTTCTTCGTCAGCCGCTGAGACCGGCGAATTGGCGACCAGCACGACCGAATAACCGCGCTCGCTGAGGTGGCGACAGGTGGCCACCGCCGAGGCCGACATGCCGCGCGGTTGGTACACCAGAAAAATGGCCACCTTGGGGCCCAGCACAGCAGTGCCGTTCATCACGCGGAAGGCATTCGGGAACTGGCGGTCCAGTCGGCGCTGCCGGGAAGGTCCGATCAGGCGCTCTGGGATGGCCTGGAGTTGCTGGCGCGCCGTCTCCAGTTCGCGGCGGATCTTCCAGGCGGGAATCATGCCGAGTGCGCCGAAATCGGCACCCCATCGACCTGGGACACCACGGGTGAACGCCATCCGGCCAACAGCAAAGGCAGCACGGAGGCAAACAGATGCCGCTCGGTCGTTACCCAGAACGGCCCGTTGATGAAGCTGTCGACGAACAGGATGGCGAGGAACGCCACCAGCAGGTTGCGGTAGCGCACACCCAGCTCGAAGGCCGCTACCAGGGCGCGTTGCATCAGCAACACGTAGCCGACCAGCCCGAGAACGCCGAAGTCGACCGCCAGAAGAAGAAACTGGTTGTGGGGATGCACACAAGAGACTGCACAGACCGCCGCGTCGGCGTAGACATGTTCGGACAGCACGCGGTAGCCCGCCGTGCCGTGCCCCCAGATCGGACTGTCCATGAACATCGCCAGCGCTTTCTTCCACATGTCCAGCCGGTAACCGGTCGAGGTGGTCAACACGCCGGCGTCTGTGTACTGAGAAAACTCGGCGGACATCGTGGTGACGCGTTCGCGCAGCAGCGGCGATGAAAGAAACAGAAGCAGCGTCGTCGCGGCCACCAGAGCCAGTGCTCGCCACCGCCAGGCGGCAGGAACTGCGACCGAGGCGAGGACACAGAACATCGCGAACAACACCACCTGACCTGTTCGACCCTGCAGCAAGTGGGTGATGCTGAAGGCAGTGAGCGCCGCCACCAACACCCAAGCCCAACGGATCGACTTTTCGCGTGCATCGATCGCGATCACCAGCGCCAGTGCGGTGAAGAACGACATGGCCAGGCCCTGCGCTATGTAGTCGTTGAACACATGGTGCGTGACCCCCAGCCCCTGGTTGTGTGTTTCGGACCACGGCACGTCGAACCATATGTTGGCGTAGGTGGACAGCACCGTGATCACCGATCCAATGGCAAACGCCAGCAGACCACGCCGTTGCCAACGGGGATCGTGAAACAAGGTCAGCAGCATGAGCATGAGCGGCAGTTTGCTGTACACGTACAGATGGTGGCCGATGTAGGCCCTGGACGCGTCGGTGTAAGTGATGCCGATCAGCACCAGCGCGCTGAGCATGATGGCAGGCAATGTGATCGGGTGGTACCGGATCACGTCGAACTTCCAGCGCCACCGTCCCGACAGGAACCAGCCGATCAGGATCAGCAGGATGCCGATGTTGACCAGTGCAATCGAGGTGGGAACACCGAGCAGCAACACCACGGCGCCAGTCTTGGCGGTGGCGTCCATGGCAGACCCGAAACGCGCGCGCAAGGCGTGAAAATCAGTCACCCGCAAAGGCCTTCTGCAGTGGTTTGAGCCAGAAGTCGGGCCGATTGAGCACAGCCACAAAGCCGGTGGCGGCATGACCAGCACCAAAGTTGGTATCGGATGAAAACTGTTTTCCCCAAGTGTTCTTGAGAAAACTGTCGATCACACCAGCGTCCATCGCAGAACATGCCGAGATCGATGAACCACTGGCGCGACGGTTCTGCCGTGTACCCACATCAAGGCTGGGCACCCCGAGAAACGGCGCCTCGCGCACCCCCGCACTGCTGTTGCCCACCATCGCCGAAGCGTTTTTCATCAGCTCGGAGAAGTAGTTGAACCGCATCGACGGTATCTGGCGAAAGCGGTCTTTGGGCAACTTCTCCAGCACCGCAAAGATGTCCTCGGTACCCGGATCGTTGTTGGGAGCGATGACCACAAAATTGCGCCCGCTGGCTTCCAGTCGTTCGAACAGCGACTGCGCCTGGGCGCCGATGGTGTCGGCCTCGGAAGTCACAGGGTGGAAGATCACGATGCCGTAGTCGTCGAACGGGATCGCGTAGCGCTCCTTCACCTGCGCCAGCGTCACGCCCGATGGCCGCGCGTGGGTATCCAGTTCGGGGGAGCCGATGTTGTAGACGCTCTCGGGCGATTCGCCGAGCGCCAGCACGCGCTGCTTCGCGCTCTCCGAGCTCACGAAATGGGCTGCGCACAACTTGGTATTGCAATGGCGGATGCTCTCGTCGATGGTGCCCGAGACTTCGCCTCCTTCAATGTGCGCCGAGGGGATGTACTTCATGGCGCAGACGATGGACGCCGCGAGCGCCTCCACCCGGTCACCATGGATCACCACCAGATCGGGCCGGTGTTCGTGCACGAAGTCGGAAAAACCCAAAATGGTCTTGGAGAGGATGAAGTCTTGCGCGTCGCCTTCGCGCTGGTTCACGAACTCGAAGAACTCGGCGCCGGGGAAACGCTTCACCTCCAACCGCGTTTCGCCATAACGCCGCATCATGTGCATGCCGGTGATGAAGAAGCCCACCACAAAACCAGCTTGCTGCGCGGCCAGCGCGAGCGGTTCGAGCTTGCCGAAGTCGGCCCTGGTGCCGGTGACGAAGAGCAGTCTTTTGGCGCTCATTCGAATCAGCTGTTGGCCTGCGGCTTCACACCGTCGAGATCGCTCCACAGCAGCTGCTGGTTGCGTTTGACAGCGCGGGTGAGCCTCGCGCCCACCAGGCGGTCAAAGTGCTGCACGGAGATTTCACCGGAGCCAGGGCGGCGTGCCCAGATATCGCTGGGGGTGACCACATGGCCAGCGGCGAGATCGCGGTCGGCCACCATGGAGCCGCGTGCGAAGCGGTACACGTCTTCCTCGGGTGCGGTGCGCACCTTGGGGTTGTGCAACGCGGTGTGGATCTCGCGCGAGCGGTCGATCAAAAACTTGAGTTCGGCCGGGTCCATGGAGCACGAGATGTCCGGGCCCTTGCGGTAGCGCGTGTCGGTGAAATGGCGCTCCAGGATGCAGGCGCCCAGCGCCACGGCAGACAGCGCCATTTCGGGGCCGATGCTGTGGTCGGAGAAGCCGATGACGGCGCGCGGAAAGGCGCTCTTCAGTTCGGTGATGCCCTGCAGGCTCACGATCTCGGGCGGCGAGGGGTAGAGGTTGGTGCACTCGAGCAGCGCGTAGTCCACACCCGAGTCGTCCAGCGCCTTCACCGACGGCCGCATGCCGTCAATCGTCTGCATGCCGGTGCTCATGATGATGGGTTTGCCGAAGCTGGCGATGTGGCGGATCAGCGGCACGTGGTTGCACTCGCCGGAGCCGATCTTGAACGCGGACACGCCGATGTCGTTGAGGAAGTCGGCTGCGGCGCGCGAGAACGGCGTGGAAATGTAGATCATGCCGAGCGACTCGGCGTAGGTTTTGAGCGCGATCTCGTCGTCTTTGGACAGTGCGCACTCTTCCATCACGTCCCAGATGGATTTGTCGGCGTTGGGCGGGAAGATCTGCTTGGCCTCGTCGGTCATCTCGTCGTCGACGAAATGCGTCTGGTGCTTGACCATCTCGCAGCCAGCGCGGTGCGCTGCGAGCACCATGCCTTTGGCCACGTCGAGGCTGCCGCCGTGGTTGATGCCGATTTCGGCCACGACCAGAGGAGCGTGGGCGGGGGAGATGTCGCGGTGGGCGATTTTCATGAAAGCCTCGTGCCAGGTGGCGTCAGGGAATTACAGGGAGCCGGCGTAGAACGCCTGGATTTTGGACCGCATGAAACCGAGCGTTTTTTCGCTCCAGATCAACTTGCGGGATTTTTCGTCAACGATCACGTCGCCTTCCTTCAGCGACAACAGCCTCTCGGGCTTGATCATCAGCCCGTTGAGCGTGACGGCCACCAAGCCTTTGCGCCGGCTTTTCACCCAAGGCAAGCGGGCTTTGATGTAGAGCCAGAAGCCCCAATAGAACATGAACTCGCCCGGAAACTTGACCGCGAACGAGTTGGGAATGCGCACCATGTGGGGCTGCGCCACCCAGCTGATGAATCGCTCGTCGGCCACCATGGGGCGGAACTCAAGGCGGGGATTCTGCTCCAGCAAAGCCTTGAAACGCTCGGCGATGAAGTGGCATTCGGCCGGGTGGTAGATCACGAAAGACGAATTGCCTCGCGCGTAGCGGCGGCGGTTGGTCCAGCGGTACAGCGCACGTCCGATCCAGCCAAACGGAATGATCGCGCTTTGAAGGATGGCCACGGTCTGGCGGTTCTCCATCAGGTCCAGTCCGGTGCCCAGGTCGCCGAGCACGATCGTGTCGAGATCCACGTAGATCGCGGGCAGGTCGGTGGGCACGATGCCGTGGTCGAACATCACCAGCTTGGCCTGGCAGCCCGAGGTCTTGAGCCGGTCCTGCAGCCAATACTCGGGAAACCGCACCAGCTCAATGCGGTCCGCCAGATCGGGGCGCTCCCGATCCGAAATCAGGATGAAGCGTGGTTGCGACTTGGCCTTGTTTGCAATGCTGCGCACGAGGTTGTTGATGAGCGCCGTGGAATACTTCGTGCCCCAGCAGACCATCACGCACTGCCAGGTCGGCGCGGCGTACAGATCCATGTGGTCGGTGTTCATCTCACTGACCATGCGCAGCCTCCAGCGCGGCTTCGCAGCGTTCAAAGTCGTCCAGCGAGTCGATGTCCTGACTGCGCTCGGCCGGCATTTCCACCACGCCGATGCGCTCGGACACAAAACTGCCGCTGGCCACGAAACGCTCGGCATTGAGCACGTACAGAGCGCCATTGGGTCGCACCACCGGCGGCAGGCTTTGCCGGTTGGCAAAGCAGTGCGCCGGGTCGGACAGGGGCTGAAACCGGTTACCGCGCAGCGTGCCCCACTTGAGCACACCCCGATCGGCGCTGGTGACCGACATGACAAGCTCGAAATAACCCCCGGCAAACACCGCCAGCGCGGCTTCAATGTCGCGGCTCTGGCGCAGTGGCGAAGTGGCCTGCAACAGCACCACCGTGCCATGGCAGTCGGCAGTGTGCAGGGCGTGCTGCAGCACCGGCGCCATGGGCACGGTGTCACCCGCCAGCTCAGGCGGCCGCTCCACCAGCGTCACCTGGGTTGGCAGTTCGGCCCACAGCACTTCGGGAATGTCGGTTGTGATCACCACGCGCTGGGCGCCGGCTTGCAGCGCCTGGTCCACCGCGTGGCGGTACAGCGGTTTGCCCGCCAGCGGGCGGATGTTTTTCGAGGCGCAGCGGAATGACTGCGGTCCAGGCCGGCGTGGGAAGGGGCATCGGAGGTGTCCTGTGTGGAGTGGCGGGCCACTGAATAAGGGCCTGCCCAAGGCCGTAACTATACTGAATGGCCTTCGACCGGAGCCCCTGGAGCGACGCGCTGGCACCCCCGCCCGTACCGTATCGTCACCACCGATGGCATCCCCCTCTTCCGCGCACACCACTGCCCGCCCTTTTCCGCCCAACTGGCGGCTGTCCGTGCTGATCGGCGTGTACGAATTGCTGTGGCACCTGCTGCTGCCGGTGTTCCTGCTGTTTTTGTGGAAACGGGGCCAGCGCGAGCCGCTGTACAGAGCGCACTGGGACGAGCGCTTTGGCGCCGCGCCGACCGGGTTGGACCGCCCGGTGTGGGTGCATTCCGCCTCCATGGGCGAGATGCGCGGCGCGGCGCCGCTGGTGCGCGCCTTGCTCGAGGCAGGCTACCCCGTCTTCATCACCACCCTCACGCCAGCTGGGCGCACCGCCGCGCAGACCTTGTTCGCCGAAGCCATGGCGCAGCAGCGCCTGCAGGTCAGCTATGTGCCGCTGGAGCTGGGCTGGGCGGTGCGCCGGTTGATCCGCCGCGTGCGGCCGCGCGCGGCGGTCATGACCGAGATCGACACCTGGCCGGTGCTGCTGGCCACCATCCGCCGCCAGGGCGTGCCATTGGCGATGGCCAATGCCCAGTACCCCAAGAAGAGCATCGTGCGCGACCGGAAATGGGGCGGCTTTCGCGCTGGCATCTTCCAGGCCTACGAGTTGGTGCTGTGCAAGTCCGAAACCCATGCCCAGCGCTTTCGCGATGTGGGCTGCGAGCACGTGGTGATTGCCGGGGAGACGCGATTCGACCTGCCCGTATCGCCACAGCAGATTGCAGCCGCGCAGGCCCTGCTCGAACCCTGGCAGCTCGCAACCGCCTCACCAGGACGCAGGCCCGTGCTGTGTTTCGCCAGTGCCATCGTGGGGGAAGACGAGCAATTCATCGACGCCATCCGCCAGGTGCAGACAGGCCTGCAGGCGGCGGGCCTGCCGGCACCGCTGGTGGTTTACGTGCCGCGCAGCCCGCAGCGTTTTGATGCGGTGGTGCAGATGTTCGAGGCAGCCGGTCTGCGCGTGGCGCGGCGCAGCCGCATGCTCGACGCCAAACTGCAACCCACCCCCGCTGCGCCCGACATGGCCGCCATTGACGTGCTCATGGGCGACTCGCTTGGCGAAATGTACTTTTACCTCGCGCTCTCGCAGGTGGTGGTGGTCGGTGCCTCGTTCGTGCCGCTGGGCGCGCACAACGTCATCGAGCCGCTGGCGCTCAAGAAACCGGTGATGGTGGGACACAGTATCTGGGGCATCGAGTACCCCGGGGTGGAGGCACTGGCCGCTGGTGTCTTGCAGCAGCACATGACGATTCCCAGCCTCTCGGCCGCGCTGGTGCAACTGCTCACCTCACCCGCCGATTACGCCCGCGCCATCGAAGGCGCTGAGGCGTTCTACGCTGAACATGGCGGCGCCACCGCCAGACACATGGCCACGCTCGCGCCCTGGCTGGAAACGCGATGACACCCCCTCCCCCGCCACACTCACAGCCCTGGGCATTGCGTGCCTACGTGGTGCTGGCCAAGGTGCTCGCGCCGGTGTGGCGCAAGGGCTTGCAGCGGCGTCTGCTGCGTGGCAAAGAAACGCCGCGCAGCGTGCGGCAGAAGCTGGGCAGCGAGTACGCCGACCGCCCCACCGGCACGCTGGTGTGGGGCCACGCGGTGGGCGTGGGCGAGTCCATGGCGCTCGCCGGGCTGTTCGCCCGGCTGGCCGAGCGGCGGCCCGACTGCAGCTTCCTCATCACCACCACCGCGCGCACCTCGGGCGACGCACTGCGCCGCACCGGCCTGCCCGAGCGCTGTCAGCACCAGTTCGCGCCAGTCGATACGCCGGATGCGGTCTCGCGCTTCCTTGACCACTGGCGGCCGTCGCTGGCGCTGTGGTGCGAGATGGACCTGTGGCCCGCGCTGATCGCGGAGACCGACGCCCGCGGGATCCCACGCGCTTTGGTCAACGCGCGGCTGTCGCCCGAGTCGCTCGCCAAACGCCGCTGGGGCCGGTGGCTGTACCAGGCGCTGCTGCCCGGTTTTCGCGAACTGTTTGCGCAGAACGAAGCCACGGCCGACGCGCTGGTGCTGTTGGGAGCACCGCGCGAACGCATCACCGTCAGCGGAACGATCAAGGCGCTGGTACCGCCGCTGGGTTGCGATGCAGACGAGCTGGACACGTGGCGGCAAGCCCTTGCAAACCGGCCGGTGTGGTTGTTGGCGTCAAGCCACCCGGGTGAGGAAGAGCTCGCACTCGCTGCCCATGCCCGACTCTGTGAGCAACATGCCGGTGCTCTGCTGGTGATCGCGCCGCGGGCACCAGCGCGCGGCCCTGAAGTAGCCGCGCTCGCGTCAACCCTCTTGCTGAAAGACGTGCCACTGCGCAGCTCGGGCGCGCACATCGCCACCGAGGCCCCTGTCTACATCGCCGACACCATCGGCGAAATGGGCCTGTGGTACCGGCTTGCGCCGGTGGCGTTGGTGGGCGGCTCGTTCGCCAGCGTGGGTGGGCACAACCCGCACGAACCCTTGGCGCTGGGCTGCGCCGTGCTGCACGGACCGAATGTGTGGAACTTTGCCGAGAGCTACGAGCGACTCGACCGACTGCAGCAAGCGCGGCTCGTGAACAGTGAGGCCGATGTGGCGCGCGAAGTGGCCACGGTGTGGGGCGCCAACCGGCCGGTACACACCACCGCCCTGGTGGACGAACAGGCCGAAGCGGTGATCGAACGCGTGCAGGCGCTGTTGCCGCCCTGAAGAACTTCAGTGGGCGCTGGCGCCCACCACGGCGTCGGGCTTGCCCTGTTTCAACAAAGCCAGCATCACCGCTTCGATGCGGTGCAGCGCTTCGGTGGTCTGGCCTTCGAAGCGCAGCACCAGCACCGGTGTGGTGTTGGAGGCACGAATCAAACCAAAACCATCGGGCCAGTCCACCCGCACGCCGTCGATGGTGGACACCTTGGCCGGCGCGTCGAACTTTGCCATGGCGATGAGTTTTTCCACCACCGCGTGCGGCTCGCCTTCGGCGCAGGCCACGTTGAGTTCGGGCGTGCTGAAGCTGGTGGGCAAGGCGTTGAGCACGTCGCTGGCGTTCGGGCTGCGGCTCACGATCTCGAGCAGGCGCGCACCGGCGTAGGTACCGTCGTCAAAACCGTACCAACGCTCCTTGAAAAAGATGTGGCCGCTCATCTCGCCACCGAGCGGACTGTTCAGCTCCTTCATGCGCGCCTTGATCAACGAGTGCCCGGTCTTGTAGATGTGGGCCACGCCACCGGCCGCTTCAATGGCCGGCGCCAGGCGCTGCGAACACTTCACGTCGAACACGATGTCGCCACCGGGCACACGCGAGAGCACGTCCTGCGAGAACAGGATCATCTGGCGGTCGGGGTAAATGTTGGAGCCGTCCTTGGTGACGATACCCAGGCGGTCACCATCACCGTCAAAGGCCAGGCCCAGTTCGGCATCGGTCTCGCGCAGCGCGCGCATCACGTCCTGCAGGTTCTCGGGTTTGCTCGGGTCTGGATGGTGATTGGGAAAATTGCCGTCCACCTCGCTGAACAGTTCAACCACCTCGCAGCCCAGCGCACGGAAGATCGCGGGCGCCGACGCACCAGCCACGCCGTTGCCACAGTCCACCACGATCTTCATGGGACGCGAGAGCTTGATGTCGCCGACGATGCGGGCTTGGTAAGCCGCCTGCACATTGATCAGGCGCACGCGCCCGCCCTCGGCGCGCGTGTGTGTTTCGGCTTCCATCGTCTTGCGCAACGACTGGATGTCGTCGCCATAAATCGCACGGCCGGCCAGCACCATCTTGAAACCGTTGTAGTCGCGCGGGTTGTGGCTGCCCGTGACCTGGATGCCACTGGTGCACAGCGTGGCCGCGGCAAAGTACAGCATGGGCGTGGTGGCCAGGCCGATGTCGATCACGTCCACACCGGCGGCAACAAGGCCACGGATCAGCGCGGCCGACAGGGCAGGGCCACTCAGACGCCCGTCGCGTCCCACCGCCACGCTCTTCTCGCCCAGCTTCATGGCCTGCGTGCCAAATGCCAGACCCAGCGCCTCGGCCACGTCTTCGTTGAGCGCGGTGGGCGTCACGCCGCGAATGTCGTAAGCCTTGAAGATCGAGGGGGTGACTTGCATGCTGGTGTCCTGGGTTCGAAAAGGTCGGGCCATTGTAGGAGTGCACTTTCCCGTGCTTGTATCCACATGTCCGGAAACGGCCAGCCAAGTCCATCCGAACGGCCTACCATGGCAGCCATGAACCGCCCAGACCGCATCGACGACGACGCCTGCTACCGAGCGCTGTGCTCGCACGACGCGCGTTTCGACGGGCAGTTCTTCACCGCGGTCACCTCCACCGGCATCTACTGCCGGCCGGTCTGCCGCGTGCGCACACCCCGGCGCGAAAACTGCCGCTTCTTCGAGCACGCAGCGCAGGCCGAACGCGCCGGATTTCGCCCCTGCCTGCGCTGCCGGCCCGAGCTGGCACCCATGGACCGCCACTGGTCCACCGAGGACGCCTCTGCCATCCTGCAGCAGCAGGCCACGCGCTGGCTTGACGACCCCCAGCACTGGTTTGATGCAGACGGCAACATGGGTGAGCGGCTGGCCGCACGCCTTGGCGTGAGTGACCGCCACCTGCGCCGCGTGTTCGAAGACCGGCTCGGTGTCTCGCCGCTGCAGTACCTGCTCACACGCAAGCTGCTCACAGCCAAACAGTTGCTCGCCGACACCGATCTGCCGATCACCCAGGTCGCGGTGGCCAGCGGCTTTGCCAGCGTCCGGCGCTTCAATGCCGCCTTTCTCGACCATTACCGCTTGAACCCGACGCAGCTGCGGCGCGAGAGCAGCACCCGCGTTCGCAACAGCGGCGAGGGCACCACGGTGCGCCTGGGCTACCGGCCGCCCTACGACGTGGCGGCCACGCTGGCCTTCTTCCGGCAACGTGTGATCGATGGCGTGGCCTTCGTCGACGACCGGCAGCGCATGGGGCAGACCTTGCGCATGAATATCGGCGAGCGCAGCCACCGTGGCTGGCTGATCGCCGAGTTCGACGAAACGCGGTGTCAACTCGTGCTGCGCGTGAGCGACGGGTTGCGCGAGGTGCTGCCACAAGTTATCCATCGCCTGCGGGCGGTACTCGATCTCGATGCCGATCCCAACGCGATCAATGCGGTGCTGCACGGCGCGTTCCCGGCCGGCGACGGCTTGCGCGTGCCCGGCACGCTCGACGGCTTCGAACTCGCTGTTCGCGCCGTGCTGGGCCAGCAGATCACGGTGGCGGCCGCGCGCACGCTCGCGCAACGCCTGGTGAACCGCTTCGGCGAGCCCATCGTCACACCGCATGCTGCACTCTCGCGGCTCTTCCCCGCGCCCGAGGTGCTGGCGCAGGCCGTTGGTGATGCGCTCGGTGAGCTGGGCATCGTCAAACAACGCCAGGCCGCCATCGTGGCGCTGGCGCGGGGCGTGGCCGAGCGAGGTCTCATGCTTGACGGCAGCGCCGACGTGCCGGCCACCATCGCAGCACTCAAGGCGCTGCCCGGTATCGGCGAATGGACGGCTCAGTACATCGCCATGCGCGCGTTGCGCTGGCCCGATGCCTTTCCCGCTGGCGACGTGGCGCTGCACAAGGCGCTGGGTGTGCAGGACCACAAGCACCCGGCGCGCGAGGCCGAAGCCTCATCTCTGGCCTGGAAACCCTGGCGCAGCTACGCCGTGGTCCGGGCGTGGGCGGCCGGGCACATCGCGCCTCAGACAGGAGCATCTGCATGAAACACGACCCTCTCACTGTCTTCACCTCATGGACAAGCCCGCTCGGCACCATGACCCTGGCGGCCACACAGCGTGGCTTGAGCGGCGTCTGGTTCGACGGACAGCGCCACGGACCCGACACCTCGGCCTGGCTCCGCGAGCCTGCATACCCCGTGTTGCAAGCGGCCATCCAGCAACTCCACCAGTACTTCGCGGGGAGGCGCATCACCTTCGATCTGCCGCTCGATCTGCAGGGCGGCACCCCATTCCAGCAACAGGTGTGGCAGGCGTTGCTGCGCATTGCGCCAGGCACAACCGCCAGCTACGGAAGCCTGAGCGCAGCGATCAACAAGCCAGCTGCTGTGCGCGCCCTGGGCGCGGCGGTGGGCCGCAACCCGGTCAGCATCGTCGTTCCCTGCCACCGCGTGCTGGGAGCCAACGGCTCGCTCACCGGTTATGCCGGCGGGCTGGAACGCAAGACCGCGCTGCTGGCGCTCGAAGGTGCTGCGTTTTCACCGGCGCCCCACCATTGAGTCGCGCATTGCATCAATCGCGCCCCATTCGGCATCAATGGCACCCTTGGGCGCCGACATTGCCCCCGCATACTTTCACGCCATGAACCCCACCCTCGCCCTGGAATTTGTCTTGCTCGCCGCCCTCTGGGGTTCATCGTTTCTGTTCATGCGCCTGGGTGCGGCCGAATTCGGTATCGTGCCCACGGCCGGCTTGAGGGTGCTGCTGGCCGCGCTGTTCTTGCTGCCGGTTTTCCTGGTCAAAGGCGTCTGGGCAGACTTTCGCCAACGAGCCAAGGCCATCCTGTTCGTCGGCCTGCTCAACTCGGGCATACCGTTCATGCTGTTCGCTTTCGCCGTGATGCACATCACCACGGGGCTGACCTCCATCCTCAACGCAACAGTCCCGCTCACTGGCGCCCTGGTCGCCTGGCTCTGGCTGAAGGATCGCCCCGGCGGCTCGCGCATGCTGGGTCTGGGCATCGGGTTTGCGGGTGTCACGCTGCTGGTCATCGGAAAATCGGGTTTCAGCGCCACCGGCGTGGCCGGCGCGGGCTCCACCGTCATCACGCTGCTGGCCATGGGCGCCTGTCTGCTCGCCACCCTGTGCTACGGCCTGGCGGCCAGTTTCACCAAGCGCTTCCTCACTGGCGCCCACCCGCTCGCCACCGCCACCGGCAGCCAGATCGGCGCAGCACTCGGTCTGGCGCTGCCGACACTGTGGTTCTGGCCCAACCAGCCCGTGAGCTTCACGGCTTGGGCAGCAGTGGCTGCGGTCGCGCTGCTGTGCACGTCCATCGCCTACATCCTGTTCTTTCACATCATTGAACAGGCAGGCCCCAGCAAGGCACTCACCGTCACATTCCTCGTGCCAGTGTTTGCGTTGGGCTATGGCGCGTTGTTCCTGAGCGAGACCATCACGCCGTGGATGGTGGGTTGTGGTCTGGTGATCATCTGCGGCACTGCCTTGTCAACGGGTCTTGTACGACTGCGGTGGCTGGAAAGGGCGACTTGACCCCTGACGAAGGCAGGGGAGAGACGAAAAAAATCACCGCGGTCTTTCGACAGCGGTGACTTGATTCTTGACTGGCGGAGTGGACGGGGCTCGAACCCGCGACCCCCGGCGTGACAGGCCGGTATTCTAACCAACTGAACTACCAC
>LNFM01023910.1_pt1 | contig 16409 bp, 17 predicted proteins | sample 596031 | NCBI WGS metagenome assembly LNFM01 (sample SAMN04254537, study PRJNA301005) | activated carbon metagenome | isolation source: dual media filters at the Ann Arbor, Michigan drinking water treatment plant | place: USA: Ann Arbor
CCTACAATTTTGGAACCAAACGGGCTTTTCCAAGGTTACTCAATTCAAGGTCTAACAATTTCCCTTCGACTTCAATTTTGATTATGCCATTATTCGTTTCCCGTAAAACTCCCACAAAATTTCTTTGTCCCCCTATAGGGACACGCAGCTTTAATTTAACTGTTTCTCCGTTAAAGCGGTGAAAATCAGCTTCTTTTCGTAAAGGCCTATCTAATCCTGGCGACGAAACTTCCAGTCGGCCAAAATCAATGTTTTCAACCGCAAACAACCGGCTCAGATGATTGCTGATGACCACGCAGTCATCAATATTGATGCCGCCTTCTTTATCCACAAATATTCTCAATAATTTGTTGTGTGCTAATCGTTCCACTTCGATCAACTCATAACCCAATCCTTGCAGAGTTGATTCTAATAATTCTTCCAGTGCCATAGCTCCGCCACAAATAAAAAATGGGCTGAAAAAGCCCATCGAATCTATCGGTTTCATTTTAACAAAAATTTATAAAATAGGAAACATAAACTTCGCTAAATGTAATACCTTAGCGATTTTCTAAACATTCTGACTATATTCGCGTCAGGTTGCTTGCAGATTTTTTGAGCACAAATTCACCTTCCTAAAATAAGAAGTGTAAATGACGCGCGAAGCCAATGATACAATCTTTCTCATGTGTACAGGACAAAAGAACTCTGGAGAATTTTATGTCAACCATTGAATCAATATTAAATGAAACTCGCATATTTCCACCTTCTGATGAATTCACCAAAAAAGCAAATATACCCAGCCTTCAAGCCTATCAGGCTTTGTGCGCAGAAGCGGAGCTGGATTATCAGAATTTCTGGGCAAAACAAGCGAAAGAACAGATTCTCTGGCATAGCCCTTTTACCCAAACACTGGATGATCGGACTCCGCCGGACTACCAGTGGTTCAACGATGGTGAATTAAATGTCTCGTATAACTGCTTGGACCGGCACCTGGCAACACAAGCAGATAAGATTGCTATTATTTTTGAAGCCGATGACGGTGAAGTCATTCAATCGACTTATCGTGATCTCCATCAGCGTGTTTGCCAGCTTGCCAATGCGCTGAAATCACAAAATATCCAAAAAGGGGACCGTGTCATTATTTATATGCCAATGCGTATTGAAGCTGTTGTCGCCATGCAGGCCTGCGCACGCATCGGTGCAATTCATTCGGTAGTATTTGGCGGTTTTTCTGCTAAAAGTTTGCATGAGCGCATCGTAGATGCCGGTGCAATAGCAGTTATTACGGCCGATGAGCAGGTGCGCGGCGGTAAACACAATCCGCTCAAGGCGACCCTTGATGAAGCCATGAATATGAATGACACGACATCGGTAAAGCTGGTTGTGGTTTATCAGCGTACTGGCAGCGGCATACCTTTTAATCCAGTACGCGATGTCTGGTGGCACGAAATCACGCAAGGGGTCAGTACCCAATGCGAACCGGAATGGGTCAATGCAGAGCATCCGCTCTTTACATTGTATACCTCGGGATCAACGGGTAAACCTAAGGGGGTTCAGCACTCCAGCGCCGGTTATTTACTCGGTACCAAGCTGAGTATGCAATGGATCTTTGATTACAAGCCATCCGATATATTCTGGTGTACTGCGGATGTTGGCTGGATTACTGGCCATAGTTACGTCACCTACGGACCTCTGGCCATGGGCGCTACGCAGGTGATATTCGAGGGAATTCCTACTTATCCGCACGCCGGGCGTTTCTGGGAAATCATCCAAAAACATCGCGTCACCACATTTTATACCGCACCGACCGCAATTCGTTCGCTAATTAAACTGGGTGCGGATTTGCCCGCGCAATATGACTTATCCTCGTTACGCTTGTTGGGCTCAGTCGGTGAGCCGATTAATCCTGAGGCGTGGATGTGGTTCTATGAAAAAATAGGTCAGTCGCGCTGTCCTATTGTGGATACTTGGTGGCAGACAGAAACCGGTTGCCATATGATTGCGCCGATGCCAGGCGCGGTCCCGCTGAAACCGGGATCTTGTACTTTTCCATTACCAGGGATTTTCGCGGCTATCGTCGATGAAGCAGGTCATGATGTAGAAAATGGTAAAGGCGGCTTCTTGGTGATTAAGAAACCCTTCCCTTCACAAATCCGAACGCTCTGGGGTGATCCGGAACGCTTCAAGAAAACTTATTTTCCGGAAGATATGGGTCAGGGAAAATTTTACCTGGCGGGTGATTCGGCATACCGTGACATGGATGGTTATTTCTGGATTATGGGACGGATTGATGATGTTCTGAATGTGTCCGGTCACCGTCTAGGAACGATGGAAATTGAATCTGCTTTGGTTGCCAATCCCTTGGTTGCAGAAGCGGCTGTAGTTGGCAAGCCGCATGAAATAAAGGGTGAATCAGTGATCGCTTTTGTTGTGCTAAAGGGGGAATACCCGCGCGGCGAAGAAATGGTTCAAATCACTAATACTTTGCGTGACTGGGTAGCGCAGGAGATTGGCCCGATTGCCAAACCGGATGAAATCCGCTTTGGAGAAAATCTACCCAAGACGCGATCTGGTAAAATCATAAAGGTGAGGAAATAACCCAGGATATTTCTACTCTGGAAAATCCGGCCATCCTTGAACAATTAAAGCATCCCTCCAAATAACATTGAGTAGTATCTCTCGTATTGGAAGCTTGCGTATAAATCCGGAATAATATGTCATTACCACTTGTAATCGATTATGAACAGGGCATCAGTTCCATTGATGCACAATTTCACCGTCCCGGACGGGCAGCTATTCATCTCATCGTTGAAAAAGGTGCAGCCGCACTGGTTGATACCGGCACATCCTTTTCCATTCCTGGGGTCATCGAATCACTCAAGCAAAAGAATATTGCCATTGAAGACGTTGCTTACATCGTATTAACACATATACATCTTGATCATGCCGGCGGCGCCAGTGAATGTATGCGACTGTTCCCGAACGCCAAATTGGTTGTTCATCCGCGCGGTGCAGGTCATATGGCGAATCCAGCGCGATTGGTCGCTGGTGCAATGGGGGTTTATGGGGAAGCTGAATTTAGGCGCGTGTATGGCGAGATTTATCCGATTGACGCGAACCGGATTATTGAAGCGCCCGATGAAAGTCGAATTGATCTCAATGGCCGCACATTGCTGTTTCTCGATACGCCTGGTCATGCACGTCATCATAATTGCATTTATGATGAACGCAGTCAGTCTTTTTTCACGGGGGATACGTTCGGTGTTTCGTACCGGGAATTCGACGTTAATGGATTGGAGTTCGTATTTCCAACCACTTCACCGGTGCAATTTGATCCTGTGGCAGCGCATGCTTCAATCGATCGTGTCATGGGGTATCAACCGCGCTATGCTTATCTGACACACTATAGTCAGATCGCTAATTTAGCCTACCATGCGGAATCGATGCACTACTTGATTGATGCGCATGTGGAGATCGCTCAGGCTGCAAGGCATGATAAAACGAATCGGCAATCCGCTATTTCGGAAGCACTCAGCAAATTATTGATACAACGATTGTCAGAGCATGGTTGCCGGTTACCGCAAGCAGAGATCGATGAGCTCCTGAGTTCGGATATCCGGCTGAATACACAAGGATTGATTCATTGGCTAGATCATCCGGCGGAACGATTCAAACGTCTATAGCGCTTATTGCGCGTTACCACTTGTATTTTCGAAAAATAGCTTTTGCAATTCTTGAATAAAAATGGGGTTAATGCGACTGAAGTATTCGCACTGACCCCGTTAAGACCAGAAAATTTTATGCTGTAACTTTTCTTACCGGATAATGTTTTCTGGTTTTTGATGAACTGTATGTCATGCCCAGTATCAAATAACCCGCATAAAGTATCGATCCAAGAATAATATCTAAAGTAACCTGTTCGATTACAGTCTCTGGCGACTCAAACAAAGACAAAACGCCAAAAAATGTTCCGCTAATAACTAAAACCAACAAAATGAAAATATGACTTGTTTTCATGAGAATCTCCTTAATTTATTTGAGATAAAGTGATTGCCGGGGCTAATGTCATGAAAATATTCGCATTAACCCCATTTAAACTAGAAAAATTTATGATGTAACTTTCTTATCAGAGTGGAACTTACTGATTTTAGATGAACCATGCGCCATAGCGATCACTAAGTAGTTCGCATAAAGTATCGCGCCGAGAATAATGTCTGAAATAACCCATTCTGTCGTAGTTTCTGGTAATTCAAACAATGATAAAACGCCAAAGTAAGCACCGGTAATAACTAAAGCCGACAGAACAAAAATATGACTTGTTTTCATGAAAATCTCCTTAATTGAGGTTTATAAAAGTTACTTAAAATAGCTTTGTATTCGTATGATACGATACTTCACAAAAAGTTCACACATATTTCACATTTAATTCACATTATTGTTGCAGATAAGCTAAAAATTCTCTTTCTTTCTGAAAAATAAGGAAATTATTTGTCCGAGAAAAAAGCAAAAATCGAGAAAAATTTTAACTAATTGATTTGCGCTAAAATGATCAATACTTATTCTTTGGAGATTTACCCGGATGATCACTTTGTTTACATCATTAAAGCTGGGTGCATTGCATGTGCCAAATCGCATTTTCATGGCGCCGCTTACCCGTTGCCGGGCAGGGGATGCACATATTCCGAATGACTTGATGGCGGAATATTACTCGCAGCGGGCAAGTGCCGGATTGATCATCGCGGAAGCCACCATGGCGACCGAAGGCAATTCAGCCTTTTGGAAGGAGCCGGGCATCTATTCATCAGAGCAGGTTGCTGGCTGGAAGCAAGTGACCGATGCAGTGCACGCAACCGGAGGCAGAATTTTTCTGCAGATCTGGCATGGCGGCAGAGCATGTCATCCGCTCCTCAATCGTGGCGCGCAGCCGGTTGCACCAAGTCCGATCGCCATCGCCAATGATGAAGTACGCACGCCAGAAGGAACGAAACCTTATGTTATTCCACGAGAATTGCGTGACGATGAATTGCCGGGCATAGTCGCTGGATTCAAGAAAGCTGCGGAAAATGCCAAAGCTTCGGGCTTTGATGGGATCGAAATTCATGGTGCGAACGGCTACTTGTTAGATGAGTTTTTGCGCGACGGCTCTAACAAGCGTACGGGTCCTTACGGCGGCTCCTTTGAGAATCGAGCGCGGTTAACATTGGAAGTGCTTGAGGCTGTCAGTTCCGTGTGGGGGAGCGACCGAGTCGGATTGCGCATTTCACCGTTGAACAGCTACAACAGCATGATCGATAGTGATCCGGTTGGATTATTCACCTGGTTTGCCAAAAGGCTTAATGACTATCACCTTGCCTATCTGCATGTGATGCGCGGTGACTTTTATCAGCAACAAAGCGGCGACGTGATGACGCCGATTCGCCAGCAATATAAAGGTGTGTTGATCGGCAATATGGGTTACATCGGTGAAGAGGCAGATAGAGATATTGCCGCAGGAAAAATTGATGCGGTGGCTTTCGGTACCAGTTTTTTGGCAAACCCCGATCTGCCGGCACGGATCAAAACGGGCGCGCCACTCAACCAACCCAATCCGGCTACGTTTTATACCTGGGACGCAGAAGGGTATACTGATTATCCGGCATTAACCACTTAATGAGTATTTAGAAATGCGACTATTACTGGGTATTTTTCTAGCTGTTTGGATAAGCGGGTGTGTATCGATCCCGCAGAATATCGCACCAGTTGATGGGTTTGAACTCAACAAATATTTGGGAAAATGGTACGAAATCGCCCGGCTCGATCATTCGTTTGAGCGCGGGCTCGACAACGTGACGGCGGAATACTTCCTGCGCGACGATGGTGGCGTCAAAGTCATCAATAAAGGTTTCTCGATGGCGGAAAACAAGTGGAAAGAAGCGGAAGGCAAAGCTTATTTTGTGAGTGATCCACAGAAAGGCTATCTGAAGGTTTCCTTCTTTGGCCCGTTTTATGGCGCTTACATCGTATTTGAGCTGGACAAGGAAAACTACCAATACACCTTTGTGACCAGCTACGACAAATCGTATCTGTGGCTGCTGGCAAGAACCCCAACGGTCAGCGATGCATTGCTTGATCAGTTTGTGCAGAGAGCCGCAGAACTGGGTTTTGAAACAGATAAGCTAATATTCCCCAATCAGAATTAGACTCGATTATGTATTTATTATGTTGCCCGGATAAAACGCGATGCAACAGTTACTGATTATCTTAGGAATTTTACTGCTCGTGCTGGGTCTGCTGTGGCCCTGGTTGTCGCAATTGCCCCTAGGCCGCTTGCCCGGGGATATCCATATCGAACGCGAAAATTTCAGTTTTCATTTTCCACTGATGACCGGCTTGCTGATCTCTGTCGTGCTGTCGCTGATACTCTGGTGGATGCGTAAATAAGGGTTGTCTGCGGGCTATCGGTGAATTTCGCCATCCACTCCCTTCGTCAATTGATGGATCACTTTTCCATCGCTGCTCTGTAACGTCACTTGCAACGGCATTTTACCCAGCGCATGCGTGGCGCACGAAAGACAGGGGTCATAAGCCCGTACTGCGACTTCTAAGTGATTCAACAATGCTTCGGTAATTTCATGACCATCAAGGTATTGATTGGCGACGGTGCGCACCGATTCGTTCATTGCCTGGTTATTACTGGTGGTCGAGACGATCAGGTTGGCTCGGGTAACCAGTCCTTCTTCATTGACCTGATAATGATGAAACAGCGTGCCGCGCGGGGCTTCGATGACGCCGATGCCTTGCGGCTGGTGCCCGCCTTTTTCAGCGATCAGTTCCGTGCTAGTGATGTCCGCATCGTGCAGCAGGGCGTGGATTGATTCAGTACAGTGTAGCAGTTCAATCATGCGCGCCCAGTGATATGCGAGCGTGTCGTGTACCATTCCGCCTTGACCGAATGCTTTGAAGCGCTGCCGTGCCGCTTCTGCCAAAGGGGTTGAAATCATGTCGCAATTATTGATGCGTGCCAGCGGACCCACGCGATACCAGCCTTGGTCGATCCCTAATGCCGAGAGATAGGGAAATTTCATGTAACTCCACGGGCGCACTTCTTCCCGCAGAATCTGCTGATAATCGCAGTAATCAAATTGATCAAGAATGCCAGTGCCATCGGCATAACGCGCGCGCAATCCGCCGTGGTAGAACTCCAGTTCACCGTTGCTTCCGGTCATGCTGAGGTAATTGCTTTGCAGGGTACCAAAATCGCGGTGTTCCGGGTGGGCGGTGTGGATTTGCTCGTTCAGCGCCAGCGCTTCCTGGCCCCACTGCAGGATATTATCAATGTCGGCGAGCAGCGCATCACGTTCAGGAATTGTCAGCGGTTTGTTCATGCCGCCGGGCACGGTGCCGGTGCCGTGGATGCGCTTGCCGGTGACTGCTTCGATGATTTGCTGGCCAAATTTGCGCAGCTTGACACCTTTTAGTGCAATTTCCGGGTATTGCTCCAAAACACCTACAATATTGCGCTGCGCCGGATCACTGCCAAAGCCGAACAGGAAATCGGGCGACGACAAATGGAAAAAATGCAGTGCGTGCGATTGCAGAATTTGGCCGAAATGCAACAAGCGGCGCAGTTTGGTTGCTGTTGGTGTGAGTTGCAGTACGCCGACGATTTGATCCACCGCTTTCGCTGCCGCCAACTGATGACTGACCGGACAAATGCCGCACAGCCGTTGCACAAAAAACGGTACTTCCCAGTACGGGCGGCCTTGGATGAATTTCTCAAAGCCGCGAAATTCGACGATATGCAGCCGCGCTTCGACGATGTGATTGTTTTCGTCCAGCAGTAATGTGATTTTGCCATGCCCCTCGACACGCGTTACCGGGTCGATGGCGATGCGCCGGGTGGCGGGTGGCGAGGCGGGTTTATCCGGTTCCATAGCGCTTAATCATAATGTAATTGGGATTTTGCAATGACCGGTTTGTGTCCGGCCAATAACGGTTGCAGTAGTTGCAGGAACGCATCGGCAGAAGGCGGGCAGCCGGGCAGAAAATAATCGATGCGCACGACTTCGCTGATGGGATATACCTTATCCAGCAACAGCGGCAACTCAATATCGCCGGGAATCTGCGGATTCATGACGCCGGTGCCTGTGAGATACACTTCCTGCAAGCAATCCTGCAAATCGAAAAAATTGCGCATCGCGGGCACGCCGCCGTTGATCGCGCAAGCACCGACGGCCACCAGTGTTTTGCAATTGGCACGAAATTCGCGCAGCACATGCACGTTTTCCGCATTGCACACGCCGCCTTCGATCAGACCGATGTCACACGGACCACAATGCTTGATGTCGGTGAACGGCGATCGGTCGAATTCCACGCGTTCGAGCAGACTGACCAAGCGCTCATCCATATCCAAAAAAGACATGTGACAGCCAAAACACCCGGCTAACGACGTGGTGGCAATTTTGATTCTGGGTTTAGTCATCATTTTTCTTCGTGATGTTTCCTGGGCATGCTCAGATAATAGCACGGCATCAATCAGTTCAGTCTTGTTCAGCTTTTAAGCATTTTATGTAGCAGCTCAAGGCCTGGCCGGAGAAGTCGATACTTTGAGAATGGAATTTGCGCTCAGAGATCATGGCAAAGGCTGCGTACCACAATCCACAAAATAACCTGCATTCAAAATCGCATTCACTATGAGCGGCACCGGCCGGAAGAGACCACCCTGTACCAGCTGGTGCAAGAACACATTGAGTCCTTCTTTGCACAAGTTGAATTGGTGACCGGATCGGGTTTGCTCGATTTTGTCAAAGATGAGTTTGATGCCTTTCTTGAATGTGGTGTTTTAGCGCATGGTTTTCTGCGCCTGCGTTGTGCCAACTGCGCCCATGAGAAACTGGTAGCCCTTTCCTGCAAGCGGCGTGGATTTTGTTCCTCGTGCGGTGGGCGGCGCATGGCGCAGACAGCTGCTCACCTGGTTGATCACATCATTCCTCGAGTGCCGGTGCGCCAATGGGTGCCCTCACTGCCGATCCCGCTACGCTACCTGTTAGCCGCTCATCCGCGCTTAATCACACCGGTATTGCAGGTGATTCACCGTGCCATCTCTACTTCTCTGATCAAATAGGCCGGATTGAAACGATCCGAAGCACAGACCGGTGCGATTACGCTTATTCAACGTTTCGGTTCGGCGGCTAATCTCAATATTCATCTGCATTGTCCAAAATGGTGTGGCGGAATTCCACAGCGCACGGTCACCGACGGCTGAGCAGTTGCAAAGCCTGCTCAGCCAGATCATCAAGCGTATCATGAAAGCATTGACCCGCAACGGCGCGCTTATTGAGGAGGAGGGGATGAGCTACTTAGCTGAAATGGAAACGGATGCGGCGTTGGCACCACTGCAATCGGCGGCCTGCACCTACCGGATTGCGCTCGGTCGCCGGGCAGGACAAAAAGTTCTGACACTGATAACTGCGCCCACACAAAATGTGCAGCCACAGCCAGACAAAAAATACTGCGTCAATGCACATGGCTTTAGCCTGCATGCCGGCGTGCATTGCGCCATGAATCAGCGTAAGGAATTGGAACATCTGTGCCGTTACATCACGCAACCGGCGATTGCTAATGAACGACTGACACGCAATAAAGATGGGCAAATAGTGTTAAAGCTGAAGACACCTTATCGGGATGGCACGACCCACATCATCATGTCGCCACTGGAATTCATGCAACGACTGGCTGCGCTGGTTCCCCGGCCAAGGCTCAACCTCATTCGTTTCCATGGCGTGCTTGCCCCGAACGCCAAACTGCGCGCTGAGATTATTCCTGGCAGCAAGAAAAACAAAAGTAATGCATCCGATACGAATGACGATGCACCGCCTTTCCCGGCTTCCGTGCGCATCAGTTGGGCGCGTTTGCTCAAGCGGGTGTTTGAGATCGACATTGAGCGCTGCCCGCATTGTGGCGGGAATATGAATATCATCGCCGCCCTCTTGGAGAAAGCCGCAATCACTAAAATCCTTGACCATCTTGGTTTGCCTGCCCGGGCGCCGCCTAGAGCACCTGCACAAATCTTTGATCCTTTCGAGCCAACCTGATCCCGTGCTCGCTCCTTTCAATCCTCTTCATCACTGGGCTGACCTTTACCCCTGGGCGTCTTTCGCCTGAAGCGCCAAAACGCGGCAAAATCTTTGAATTTTTGTGACAACTGAATCGGAATACCGTCATTTTTTGATCGATTATCACCGTGTTTGACAATTGAGCCAGCTTTCAGTACATTCAAAACTTATGGAAAAGGTGGTTTATTTTTCCTATACCCGATACAACTCCCAATAAGTGAGAAAAATAGAGAACGCATACAAGTTGGTAAATTTTATAAGGCCGAATACTTAAGGGTAGGTGCGTATAAAAAACCCGCCGAAGCGGGTTTCATTCAAGTTCAAGAATCATTTTTTCTTATCGGGGATTTTATTTTTATCGTCATCTTACTTTTTATTTTTGGAATCCCCAGTTAATTTATACATGATTGTATCCTTAAAAATAGTTATCTAAAATTATCTTCCAGCGCCGCCGCTTGACGATCCCGAGCCCTGAGTACCTGAGCTTGAGCCGCCGCCCATTCCTTGGCCAGCTTCACCTGAACCTGAACCTGAACCCGAACTAGAACCTGAGCGAGATCCCGAGCTAGATCCAGCCCCTGGTTGTTGAGAGTTGTTGCTTGACCCGGGAGATTGCGAGCCGGAATTCCGGTCTGACGAATGAGTGCCGCCTGGAGTTTTGCTATCTGTAGGAGCGGTACTTTGTGAAAGTAATTGTGTGTCAGCTAGTACAACTGGGCTGCTCAGTAGAAGGATGGAACCCGCAATTATTGCGGTTAAAATATCTCTATGTTTCATAATAAACTCCTTTTTAAGTTGAATGTAAATAATAAGGAGTTTAATTGTGATGTTCTGTACGGTACCGCTCTTTTTTCTCAAAGATTATCTGCTGGCCGTCTTCTTATTTCTCAGGTTTCTCTTCCTGCTTGCTCCATTTGTCGTAACAGTCAAGGCCGCAGTAATACATAATGTAGTCAGTGGATTTCACACTTTTGGCTTGGGAAATCGGTATTTCTTTGAAGCATACCTCGCAGGAAACTGTTTCTGGTTCTGTTGGCTTTTTTTGTTCGGTCATTTTGACACCTCTTTGGGATCTGAGTTGGCTTGGTTATTTCTTAGCTAAGGGCAATAGCAGCATTGTCCAACTAAGAAACTGGGGTCAGGTCGAGAAACTGGGGTCAGGAGAAACTGGGGTCAGGTCGCGAACGAAGAACAATCCGGAGTCAAAAACAAACTGGGCGGCAGACACCAGAACCAAGAATACAGATTAAAAAACAGAAATAAATACGATTTGCCGACAATCTTCTCAATTCGTGACCTGCCCTAAGCAGAGTTATTTTTACCTTTTGTTAAATCGTAAGAATTCCACCCGGACATGATTTTGCCTGCTCCAGACGCGCCAGCGTCGGTAGCAGATTAAGTCCGGTGCTTTCTTTCAGTTTGAGTACTTGTACTTTCAGTTCATCCAGTGGAATTTTAATTTTCTCTCCGGTCGTGGCCATTGCAATGACGTTGCCTTTGTCGCAGGATGGGAAAGCCAATGCGCGCTCGTCGAACGATGTTTTAATGCGTTCCAGACTGGCTTGATGCCCGCGGCTGCGTCCCAGCAGATTCACTGCAAGGATGCCGTTATTGTTCAAGCGCGCCCGGCACATCTGGTAAAACGGCAGCATGTCCAGCATACCGGGGCGCGCATCGGCGTCGTAACCATCCACCAGAATCAGGTCGTAAGTCTTGTCGTGTTCGACGATATACTGTGAGCCGTCTGCGATTACGATATTCAGGCGTAGCGGGTCTTCCGGTAGTTTGAAAAATTGCCTCGCGGCGGCTACTACGCGCGGTTCAATCTCAACTACGGTCAGTTTCGCTAGCGGATAGTAGCGATAAAGGAATTTGGTTAGCGATGCCGCACCCAAACCGATCAGCAGTACTTTGCGCGGAAAGCGCGCCGGGTGTAGTCGAGTTCCAGATGCCATGGGCGCCCGATGCGCATTGCGCCCTGTATCCAGTCGGATCCGAAATGCAATGTGCGTACACCGGCTTTTTCGCAGATATCGATAGAAAAACTCATTGTGTTTTTGGTATGGAGGAGTGGTGCAATATAGGCACGTTTTTCGTGGGGCACATATTGACTTCAGTTAATCCAATATCGCAGGGATCGCGGTATTTGATATCGGGCAGCGGCAAGCGGTTAAATTCCATGTGTTCGAGTAATTCGGTTAGGTGCCCGTCCATTCTCCGAAAAGATAGGTGACAGCCCAAGCATCCGGCTAACGATGTGGCGGTGATTTTGATTGTAGGGTTAGTCATTATTTTTCTTCGCGATGCTTTCCCGCAAGCCGATTTCCCGGATCGTGTGCTGATCATAAATGCGCTGCCCGACCGGCACCTGATAGCCTTGTTCCTTAATCAGAATCGCTCCCACCGGGCAGATGGTTGCCGCCAGATCGGTTGTTGCTATCGTGCTATCAGCCAGCTTTCCAGTCGGAGAGTTGACAATCAAATGTGCATTTGTGCCGCGTCCGGCAATGGCAAATACGTTTTTTCCATCTACGTCACGGCTGGCGCGAACACACAAGTCACACAAAATACAGCGGCCGCGATCGAGTAGAATTTCGGCATGCGAGGCATCCATTTCGCGGCGTTGATAAAATTGCGGAAAATGATCGTCCAGCATGCCCAGATAATAGCCCATCGCCTGCAGTTTGCAATTGCCGGTTTTCTCGCATGACGGACAAATATGATTGCCTTCGACGAACAGCATTTGCGTGATGGACTTGCGCACTTCGTTCAATTCCGGCGTGTTATTGCGGATTTCTTGTCCGGCAACAGCCGGTGTGATGCATGCGGCGACGTTGCGGTTGCCGGTTTCCACCATACACAACCGGCAATTGCCGCTCGGCGGCAGTCCGGGATAGTGGCACAGATGCGGAATGTAGACTCCGGCAGCCAATGCGGCATCCATGATGGTTTGTTTCGCTGTGAACGGGATTTCCTGTCCGTCGATTGTGATTGTGTTGGGGTTTGCTGACATTATCCGTTATCCAAATGCGCTGCGGCATCGTCACGATGCGTTACTTGACGGGCACTCTCCAGCGCCTGATCGAGATCGAATTGCGCGGTGAAGTGTTGCTTCAGATTGGCTGCAAAAGTTTGCGGGAAATACTGCAAACTATCCAGAACGTGATTCGCTGCCGTATGCCCCAAACCGCAATGTGATTGGTGTTGAATCAGGTGGCTGAGTTGTTTGAGCGCTTCGATATCGTAGGCTGTGCCGCGGCCTGCGGCGATTTTGTCTAAATTGTTTTTCAATAACTGCGTGCCGACACGGCAGGGCGTGCAAAAACCGCAGCTTTCATGTGCAAAGAAACGCGCAAAGTTGCGATTGATAGCCAACAGATCGCGCTGTTGCCCAAATATTAGAAATGAGCCGCCGGTGGATACATCTTCAAAACTGATGGCGCGTTTAAAATCGTCTGCACCAATCAATTTTCCAGCCGGACCGCCAATCTGCACGGCTTGAGCATTGTGTGCATGGCAATCGTCCAAAACCTGTTGAATATGGACTCCAAAAGAATATTCATAAATTCCCGGTGAGCGGCAATCACCACTGACACTCAGTATTTTGCTGCCGGTAGAATGCTCCGTTCCTGCCGATTTAAACCAAGCGCTGCCATGCATTACGATTAGCGCAGCGGCGATTAATGTTTCGACATTATTGATGACCGTGGGCTGCCCAAGATAGCCGTGCGTCACAGGAAACGGCGGACGGATGCGCGGAATGCCGGGCTTACCTTCGAGTGATTCGATCAATGCCGATTCTTCACCGCAGATGTAAGCGCCTGCACCGACTACGATATCAATGTCAAAATGAAAATCAGCGTGCCCCAGGATATGCTGCCCCAATAATCCTTGGCTGCGGCGCTGATCGAGCACGGCTTGCAGATGGGATAGCAGATAGCGGTATTCCCCGCGCAGATAAACAAAGCCTTTATTCGCACCAATGACAAATGCACATACGGTCATGCCTTCAAATAGGGCATCGGCTTGTTCGCTTAATAAAAATCGATCTTTAAAAGTGCCGGGTTCGCCTTCATCGGCATTGCACACGACATAACGCGCATCGCCGGGTGCTACGCGGCAGAATTGCCATTTCTTGCCGGTGTCGAACCCGGCCCCGCCGCGGCCGCGTAAACCGGATTGCTGAATTTCTGCCAATGTTTCGTTTGCGCCTTGCTGCAACGCTTTGTGTAAAACGCTGCCAGGTGCCAAGCGTTCCGTTAAAAGCAGATTGCGCTGATGCACGGTATCGTGGATTTCAAACCATGCCGCAGGCCAGGCAGTGACAGGCGTTTCGGTTGTAATCCGTTGCGCGATCTGCGTGATTTTTTCTGGATCCAGGGCGGGAATAGGTACGCCATTGACCAGCAATGATGCCCCTTGATCACATAGGCCGATACAGGAAGTTTCATCGATACTGATCAAACCATCCTGGCGCGTTTTGCCCGGCGTGACTTGTAATAGCTGGCACAACATCCGCATTAGGTCTTGTTCTCCGGCCAGATAGCCGCAACTGGTGCAATTGCTGAACAAAATGTGAAAACGGCCGCAAGGCTGCGTGTAAAAAAATGAATAGAATTCAACAACCGAAGCCACCTGACTGACCGGCAGATTAAATTCACTGGCTACTTGTTGCATGGATTCCGGCGAAATATGCAGAAACTGCTGCTGCAAAGCGTATAGCCGATGCAGCAAGTGCTCGTGTGGCGAAGCGGAATTATGCAGGCATGAATTTAGCATATCGAAGAGTATAACGAGGTCGAAGTCAAAATTACAGAAATGGCTGGAATTAATGCGATAAAACCAAGATTGTCTTGATTCTCATAGGGATTAGGAAAAAATAAGCAGTTTTATAAGACATTCCTTTTAAATAGAAATTTTCTATGTGATAGACTTCGGTTTCCTGGATAGGATGGTTAAAAAACAATCAATTACGTATCTGCCTTGAAGGTTAAAGACGCTAAATTCTGAATGATTTTTTTATGAGGTGATTTAATGTTTAAACGGGCTCTAATAACTGCCGCCGTATTTGCCACATCAGTATCTTCTGCTTTTGCTACGACCCCAATTGGCGGTACAACATTGATTGATACCGCTACGGTGAATAGCGGTACTGTGTCACCAACCACTTATCTTAGTTATTCAAGTGGCGGTAATGGTGCCACCGGCTGGGCGGATGGATCGACTTATGGTGCCGATGGTTTCACGCCTGCCGCCGCTATGAGCACGGCAGACCATCATTGGCTTCAGTATGATCCGGCTATCGTGGTGTATAGCGCTACCGCGCTGAGTTCTGTCCTCGCCATTCCGGCAATCGACCATGGCTGGGCTGCCGGTAACACGGGTGATGAGCCTTGGGAAGCTTTTGAATTCCGCATTTTCGGCTCTGATTCCACAGGCGCATTGCTCGAAGAAGGGCATATCACCAATGTGTGGGTGAAAGGAGTTGATGATTCCAGTGCTTTGAAGAATGCTGACGACTGGACGACACAATGGTCTTTCACAGGTTTCTATAATTACTTCACGGTTGCATCCGGAGACCGTCTGGTTGGCGGTTTTTACTCCCCAGGCGAAGGCGAGATCGATGCCATAGCAGCCATTCCGGAACCAGAAACCTACGCGATGTTGTTAGCTGGCCTTGGTTTATTGGGGTTTGCTACACAACGTAAAAAACTGCAAGAAACAGCCTAATTTCCAGGAAGAACGCTACTGACCCCGCTGCAGCGGGGTTTTTTGTGCGCATTTAATTTTCAAGCCAACAATGCCGCGACAATACCGGTGATGAAAATCCCGTCAAAGGTACCTGCGCCGCCGATTGATGCATACGGCGTCCCGAGCCGGGAAATATCTTTCATGCGCAGCAGATCGGCACCGATCAATACCCCCAATGTGCCACTGATATAAGCGAGCGGTGCGCTGTGTTCCGGGCTAAGTATTAGACCAACCAGCGCTGCACTGACAGGCGCGACCAATATCGGCATACCGATGCCAAGCCCCTGAATCGGGCGGCTGAAGGAATAACTGATTAGCGTAATAATGGCGACTCCCAGCAGTGTGGAAGACAAGCCCAATGGGCTATTGGAAAACAAATAAATCGACAATGCCGCCGGTATCAGGCAACCGCCGAGATTAATGGAAATCTGTGTTTCGTTTTGAAATGGGCGCACTGGCACTCTGAGCAATCCCCAATACACGGCTTTCGTGAATTCCCGTATGGGTACCTGGCTTTTAATCCGCGTCACCGGCAAATTAATGACACTGCCCAGCAAGGAAAGAGACAGTACCACCAATCCC
>LNFM01007873.1_pt1 | contig 16407 bp, 17 predicted proteins | sample 596031 | NCBI WGS metagenome assembly LNFM01 (sample SAMN04254537, study PRJNA301005) | activated carbon metagenome | isolation source: dual media filters at the Ann Arbor, Michigan drinking water treatment plant | place: USA: Ann Arbor
CGTCGGAGTAGGTGTCGGCGTCGGCGTCGGGGTTGGCGTCGGTGTCGGCGTTGGTGTCGGCGTCGGCGTCGGCGTCGGGGTTGGCGTCGGTGTCGGCGTTGGTGTTGGCGTTGGTGTCGGCGTCGGCGTCGGCGTAGGTGTCGGTGTGGGCGTAGGTGTCGGTGTCGGTGTCGGAGTCGGTGTGGGCGTAGGCGTAGGCGTAGGCGTCGGAGTCGGAGTAGGAGTAGGTGTCGGAGTCGGAGTCGGAGTAGGAGTAGGAGTAGGTGTCGGCGTCGGCGTCGGCGTGGGTGTCGGCGTCGGCGTGGGTGTCGGCGTCGGGGCGGTGATGTCACCGCTCGTCCGGAAGATCAGCGTGCAGCAATTGACGGCGAGGGCGTAGGCGGCGGCGTTGTCGCCGGCAAGGCTGTAGCCGCTGTAGCTGATGCCGATGTCCGATCCCACGGCCGCGGAGTCGAAGGTGGCCGTGGCGCCCGGCCCGGCAACCAGCGTGACGCCCGTGGGCGCGCCGGTGAGGATGGTGCTCTTGAACGACGTCAGAGTCGTCGCGGTGGTGCCGTCGAAAACCTTGTCGCCGTCGGGAAACACCAGCATGTGCTGGGTAACCGAGGCGCCCAGGGTCAGGACGAACCGCGCGGAATAATCCGTCGGCGCGGTATACGAGGACGGGTTGTAGTTGATGGTGACCGGCGCATTGGGTCCCGTGACGGTCACCGGCGGGCTGAGCGGCGCGAAGATCACCGTGCCGCCAAGGCCGGGACCGCCCGCATTGAAGCCGGCGGTCAGCACCAGGCCGAGCGGCAGGCCCAGGCTCTGTGCCGGAATGGTGCTGCCCCTGGTCAGCGTCATGGCGCCGCCGATGGTCAGGTCGTTGCCGGCGCAAATCGTGATGTTGCCGTCGGTCGTCGTCATCGCCGCAAGCGCGCTGAGCGTGATGTTCCGACCGCCATTCAGCAGGACGCTGCCGTTGGTGGTGGTGATGGCGGCGTCGACGTTGACGTCGCGTCCGCAGCACACCACGAAATTGCCGTTGGTTGCGGTGACGGACGCGTTGATGTTCACGTCGCGGTCGGCGTTCAGCGTCAGTGTCGTCGGGCTGGTGGACGCCGTCCAGGCAACCGCCTCGTTCACGAAAATGTCGCCGTTGCCCTCCAGATTGGTACGGAGATCGCTCACGGGTGGTGTACCGGCCGTCACGACATCGCTGCCGGTCGCCGTGGTGATGATGACGCTGTTGGTGACCAGCAGGGCCGAAAGCGTGGCGCCGGAGATGTTGCCGCCGGTGTCGATGACGAAATCCTGCGGATCGATCAGCCAGGTACCGGTCACGCCCAGCGGCGCCGCGGTGGTTACCTTGGCGTCGCTGGCGATGTTCACCGTCGCCGCCGACGTTTCGATGAAGCCGCCATTGCCGCCGTTGGGGGCGCTGGCGTCCAGCGTGCCGGCCACGGTCATCGTGCCGTGCTGCATGTCGCCCAGCAACAGGATGGTGCCGTTGCGGTTCTGGATGGTGCGCGCCTCGATGATGCCGGTGTTGTTGACCACGGTCTTGATCAGCTGGCCCGCGGCCTGCGCCGTCATCACCACCAGGCCGCCATCGGCGCGCAGGATGCCGCCGTTCTGGATCAGCGCGTTGAGCGCGCCCTTGTCGATGGTGACGTTGAGCAGCCCGTTGCCGGCAACGTCGAGCGTCACCGCCTCGCCCGCGACCAGCGCCACGGTGCCCAGTGTCGCGACGATCGTGCCGTCATTGCCGACCGTGGCACCCATGAGCACGACATAGCCGCCGTCGGCCTGGATCGAGCCCTGGTTGAGCACGGTGCCGCCGGCGCCGGCGAACTTATGCCGCCCCGCCATGAGGTCCGCGTCGCTGATGTCCAGGGTGGAGGCGACCAGGCCGCCGACGTCGACCTGCGCGCCCTGGCCGAACAGCACGCCGTTCGGGTTCACCAGGAAGACCTTGCCGTTGGCCGACAGATTACCGAGGATGTTCGATGGATCGGCGCCGAGCACGCGGTTGAGTGCCACCGAATTGCTGTTCGGCTGCTTGAACGTCACCGCCTCGCCCTGCCCGATGCTGAAGCTCTGCCAGTTGATGACCGCGTTCTGGCTCGACTGCTTGACCGTCATGGCGCCGGGCTTGACGCCGATGCTCGCGGCGCCGGCCGCCACGCTGCCGCCCGTCGGCAAGGCGTAGACCAGTGGCGCGGTGAGTGCCAGCGATCCGATCGCCAGGCATCCCACCAGTGCGGTCGACGCGTACAGGGATCGCTTGCTGTGCACCCCGCGGAACGCGGCGGCGCGAGCCAGCGGCGCCTGGCTCTCAGAGGTTCCGAAGAAGCGGTTCATCTAGGTTGTCCTGCGAATGTAGTGGCGATACGTGTCGCGATCGCCACAGGCGCCATCGTCAAAAGAGCTTGGCGATCTGTATCCAGAAGCGGCTGGCATGGTCCGGCCCCGAGGTCGCGGCCTCGTGTCCGATCCGGTGGGCATAGGACGCCCTCAAGACGAAATTGTTGTCGTCGACCCAGCTGAAGGCGACGCCGGCCGCGCTGAGGCTTCGGTGGTTGTCTCCGGGGAACCAGGGCGTGTGGTTCAGGCTGACCTTGCCCACATCGACGAAGCCCGCCACATGCATGCTGCCCGGCATGCTGGCCCAGAGCCTGGGCAGCAGCACCCTGGCTTCCAGGCTCGCCACATAGCCCTCGTCGCCATAGGCCTCGCCTTCGGGATAGGCGCGGATGGCGTAGGCGCCGCCCAGCTCCATCTTTTCGGAACTGTCCAGGTTGCGGGAGGCGATCTGCCCTCTCACCGATGCGTAGAGCGAGAGCGGACCGACCACGTTCTGCAGGCGGGCGACGTTGAACGCCAGCTTGTAGTAGTTCCCGTCGCTGCGGGCGGTCAGGGCATCCACCGCCAGCACCGCGGGCGTCCTTATGTCCAGATTGCCGAAGAATCCGTTGATGCCGTAATAGGTCGATCCGCCGCCGCCGAAGTCGTCATGCTCGTCGCCGCTGAGCCCGATCATGCCGACCCGGACCCGTCTGTCGGATATGGACGATGTCGACCGGATCCTGTCCCGGAACGACTTGGCGTCGAAATCGGCCACCACGTAGAGAGAATGGTTGTAGGAGCGGATCAGCGGATAGCTGCCATAGATGCTGATCACCTCGCCCGAGCCGCGGGCGTCGAGACTCTTGAATTCCTTGCCGAGCTTGTAGTGCAGGTTGCCGTAGGCCACGCCGAGCGTGACGTTGCCCAGCAGCGCCTGGTACGACGCGCGGAAGAAGTTGAGCCCGTCGAACGATGTCAGCACGCGGAGGGTGGCCACGTCGCCGTAGCCGAGCGCGTTGTTGAGGCTGACCGAGCCGCCGACGCGGTATGCGCCAGTATAGCGGTTGCTCGCGTTGTCGGCTTCGATGCTGCCGGTGACGCGCTGCCCCGGTGTCACGTCGACGGTGAGATCGGACGTGCCGACCAGCGACCCCGGCGCGAGCGTCGACTTCACCCGCACGCCCGGAATGTCCGACAACAGCAGGAGCCGCCGTTCGAGCGGTGCGTTCTCCACAATGTCGCCGCTGTCCACGCCCGAAAGCACGTACCGCGCCAGGCCGTTCGACAGGTTGGTCTGATTGTTCAGGGTGATGGCGCCATAGTGGCCTTCGACCACCGCGATGGTGACGGTGCTGGCGCCGATGTCCTGGGCCGGCACATAGGCCTGGGCGACGAAGTAACCCCGGCGGTTGTAGTAGGCGGCGATCTGCGCGGCCAGGCCGCGCAGGTCGGCCAGGCTCAGCTCGGTCCCGGGCCGGAAGTCGGTGGCGGCGATCAGCTCGGCTTCGGAAAAGACCGTGCCGCCGGTGACGCGCAGCCCGTTCACCAGGATCCTGGTGCCACCGGCTTCGGCGGCGAGCGGCGCATCCGGCCGCTCGATCCGCAATTCGGGAATCGATCTTTCCCGCGCCGGCGGCGGCGGTATCTGCTGGAACTGCCCGCCCGCGACCGGCGGTTGCTGGGCAAGGGCGCTCTGCCCTGCTATCGACAGCAAAACTGTCAACAGAATTGACTTAAACATGGTTCGCCTCAACCAAAATAATCATGACGCAAGCCCTGTATTCTCGGACATGCCGCTCAGGCCCCCGTCGCCCTGAATCCCCATCGCGGCTTATCTCGTATCCGCATAAACAAATATTTCGCTCGTTAGTTCCCGTTTTATTTCGACCCAACGTCAACATGATCAATTTCTTCGAGCGACCCGATGCGGAGCACACTCAAGAAGCCAGAAATCAAATACTTTCTCTCCGAACATCTTTATTTAATATTTCATTTTCACTGCAAATTGTATGGGTCCGCAGTCGGGATTGACGCTGCTGCCGTGGCCATCGGCGTGCCCGCGCCATCGCCATAAAGGTCTGATACGAAACGACTTTTCGTTTTTTCGACGACCCGCCCTGCCGCCAGCTAGGGACCCGGAGGCCGATGCGACGAAGTGCGAGACGGTCCGCTCATGCCTCTTGAACCTCCCGAAACCTTTCCCAAATGAACAGTCGCCGGGTGCCGCTGACGGGCCCGGCAACGAGAAAACCGGCCCGACCTGACGGTGGGCCACCTGAACCCTTATTGCTCGACTTTGGAGAGTAAGATGCGCGTATTCGACACCAATCCCCTGATGCGTTCGGCCGTTGGCTTCGACAACCTGGTCCGCATGCTCGACAACGCCACCCGCCTCAACGGCGACGGCGGCTATCCGCCCTACGACATCGAGAAAGTCGGTGACGACAACTACCGCGTGACCATGGCGGTCGCCGGTTTCACCGAGGACGAACTCGACGTGACGGTGAAGGACGACGTGCTGGTGATCTCGGGCCGAGCCCGGAAGACCGAAGCCGCCGAGGACGAGACACCGGCGCCGCAGCCGGTCTATTTGCACCGCGGGATCGCCAAGCGCGCCTTCGAGCGCCGCTTCCACCTGGCCGACACCATCAAGGTCACGGCTGCCGCGCTCGAGAACGGGCTGCTGCATGTCAGCCTGGTCCGCGAGGTTCCCGAGGAGCGCAAGCCCCGCCAGATCGCCATCAACGGCTTGAGCGCCAAGATCATCGACCACGCGGCCGCCTAGGCCACCGTCCTTTGCCTGCGACTGGGGCCGCCCTCGAAAGAGTGCGGCCCTTCCTTTTGATGACGATGCCATTTGCGAAATCCCGCGCGGCGATCTAGCCTGAACCAAACGGGGAGAACGAACATGGCTATGCAGGACATCCGGCCGATCAACGGCAATCTCCAGGACACCCTGGTCGAGGCGTCAAAGGCACCCTGGATCGAGCAGACGCCGCTGTCGTCGATCAAGGTGCTCTACACCGGCGCCGAGACCGGCAGCTGGGCGGTGCTGTTCAACTGGAAGAAGAGCTACGTGGCGCCGCCGCACAAGCACCTGGGCGCCTCCCATACCTTCATCCTGAAGGGCAAGCTGAAGGTGCGCGACGGCGTGCTCAACGCCGGCGACTACGTCTACGAGCCCAACGGCGTGCTGCACGGCGCCACCGAGGCGCTGGAGGACACCGAGTACCTGTTCATCTGCAACGGGCCGATCCTGTTCTACGACGACGAGCATTTCACCAGCTACAAGAGCTGGGAAGAGGTGGAGATGATCCGCCGCTCGGCCGCGGCGGCGGCGGCCAAGGCCGCGGAATAGTCAGTGCGGCCCACGGACGGCTTTCGCCTGAACCACACCATGCTCCGGGTGCGCGACCCGGAGGCCTCGCTCGGCTTCTACCGCGACACTCTCGGCATGACGGTGATCGACCGCTTCGACTTCGCGGCGGGCAAGTTCTCGCTCTACTTCCTGGGCTATCCGGAAGGGCCGGTTCCGCAGGACGCGGACGAGCGCGTGCAATGGCTGTTCGAGCAGCGCGCGCTGCTGGAGCTGACCCACAACTGGGGCACCGAGATCGACACGGCGTTCGCCTATCACAACGGCAACGCCGAGCCGCGCGGCTTCGGCCACATCGCCCTGACCGTGCCCGACGTCGACGCCGCCTGCGCCCGCTTCGATGCGCTGGGCGTGACCTTCGTGAAGCGGCCGCAGGACGGCACCATGAAAGGTCTCGCCTTCATCCAGGACCCGGACGGCTACTGGATCGAGATCGTCTCCGGCCCGAATTTGCGCAGCCTGATGGCGGGCGTGCGGGCGGCGGCGAAACAGGGCCTCTGACCGCTTTTCGCCGGTTCTCCATCGGTTGCCATGCGGAACGCGCATATTGCCGCCGGTTTGCACCCGTGATAAACGTCCGCGCCATGTCGACGATCAAAACCACGACCACCACGAAAACGACCGCTTCGGCGGGGCGTTCGCTGGTGCGCGCGGGTTAAGGGCGACATCCAGCGGAAGGCCCCGGAGACGGGGATCCGCGAAGGCCGGCCCTGTCTCTCCCACAACAACGGTAGAGAGACGATCATGCAGACCAGTTCACCCCGCCAGATCACGGCCATCGCGCCCGTCGTGGCCATCGTCGGCGCCACCGGCGCCGTCGGCGTCGAGCTCATCCACTGCCTCGAGAGCCGGAACTTCCCGGTCGGTGGCCTGAAGCTGCTGGCATCGGCCCGTTCGGCCGGCAAGACGCTGACGTTCAAGGGCAGGGACGTGACCATCGAGGAGCTGACCGCGCGCAGCTTCGAGGGCGTCGACGTGGCGCTGTTCTCGGCCGGCGCCGGCATCTCGCGCCGCCATGCGCCGGACGCGGTCGGCGCGGGCGCCATCATGGTCGACAACTCGTCGGCGTTCCGCATGGACCCGGACGTGCCGCTGGTGGTGCCGGAGGTGAACGGCGAAACCTTGGCCCGGCACAACGGCATCGTCGCCAACCCGAACTGCGTCGCCGCCATCGCCACCGTGGCGCTCGCGCCGTTGCACAGGGCGCATCCGATCCGCCGCCTGCGCCTGACCACCTATCAGGCGGCCTCGGGCGCTGGTGCGGCGGCCATGGAGGAGCTGCGCCTGGCGACCGCCGCCCATCTGCGCGGCGAAGGCTATGCGCCCAAGGTGCTGCCGCATCCCTACGCGTTCAACTTGTTCAGCCACAACGCCGACGTGGACGCCGAAAGCGGCTACAATGGCGAGGAGCTGAAGGTGGTCGCCGAGACCCGCCGCATCCTGGGCGCGGGCGACCTGCCGATCGGCATCACCTGCATCCGCGTGCCGGTGCTGCGCGCCCACGCCATGGCGATCTCGGTGGAGTTCGACGAGGTTGTGACGCCCGAGGAAGCCCGCGCGCTGCTGCAGAACGGCCAGGGCCTGCGGCTGGTGGATGACCGCGCCGCCAACCACTTCCCCATGCCGTCGGAGGCCTCCGGGCAGGACGACGTGCTGGTGGGCCGCGTCCGCCTCGACACCGCCGATCCGTCGGGCCGAACGCTCGCCCTGTTCGCCGCCGGCGACCAGCTGCTGAAGGGCGCGGCGCTCAATGCGGTGCAGATCGCCGAGCTGCTGCTGAAGCGGTAGAGCGGCCAGAGAACCGCTTCGCGGTCCCCCTCACCTGGCCGCTGCGCGGCCATCCTCTCCCCGTTGGGGCGAGGGGACTTGGCCGGAGCGACGGTACGATAGAGGCCCTTCTCCCCGCCGGGGAGAAGGTGGCGCGTAGCGCCGGATGAGGGCGCCGCGTCAGTGGCATCGGCCCGCTGGCGGAAAACGAGGGTTAATTGTCATTCCCGCCAACCGTCCCCGGCCGTAAGCTCCGGGCTGAAAGGAGAGCGCCATGCTCCAGACAGCCCAACGGCCCAGGAACGTCATCATGGTCGGGTTCGAGCAAGCCCAGCTTCTCGACATCGCCGGCCCCATGCAGGTGCTGTCGGGCGTCAACGACATGGGGCTTCCAGGCTACCGATTGACCCTGGCCGCCGCCGAGCCCGGCGTCATCACCACGACCAGCGGCGTCAGGCTGGGTGTCGACAAGAGCTTCGACCAGATCGGCGAGGATGAGCTCAAATCTCTCGATACCCTGATCGTCTCCGGCGGGCACGGCACCATCGAGGCCGTGCGCGACAGGCGCCTGATGGATTTCCTGCGCCGCGCCGCGCCGCATGTCCGGCGGCTGGTTTCGGTGTGCAGCGGCGTGGCCCTGCTCGCTCAGGCCGGCCTGATCAGGAACAGGCGCGTGGCCACGCACTGGAACGACTGCGACATCATCGGCCGTTCCTATCCCGACCTGAAGATCGACCGGGACGCCATCTTCGTCCGCGACGGCAATGTCTGGACCTCGGCCGGCATCACCGCCGGGATGGACCTGACGCTGGCGCTGATCGAGGACGACTGGGGCCATGACGTTGCCGTGCAGGTGGCGCGCCGCCACGTGCTGTTCATGATCCGGCCCGGCGGCCAGTCGCAGTTCAGCGTGCAATTGGAGGCGCAGGCCGGACAGGACGGCAGGCTGGGCAAGCTGCTGACGTGGATCGCCGACAATCCGGGCGAGGCGCTGACCGTGTCCGCGCTGGCCGAGCGCGCCTGCATGACCGAGCGTACCTTCGCCCGCGTGTTCCGGGCCGAAACCGGCGTGACGCCAGCCGAATTCGTCGAGCGCGCCCGCACCGAGGCGGCGCGGCGCGACCTGGAGCACACCGCGCACGCCATCGACCGCATCGCCTTCGACCGCGGCTTCGGCTCCATGGAGCGCATGCGCCGCACCTTCATCCGCCGCCTGGGCGTGGGCCCCAAGGCCTACCGCGACCGGTTCCGGCGGCTTCCCGTTTCAGCCAGCAAGGAGGTTTCCCATGAATATCGGCATCGTGGTGTTTGACGGCGCGGAGGAACTGGATTTTGTCGGCCCCTGGGAGGTGCTGACCAGCTCCAACGAGGTGTTCGCCTGGCGGAAGACGCCGGCGCCCGACGAGGTGTTCCTGGTATCGGAGGACGGCCAGACGGCGCGCTGCGCCAAGGGCATGCGCGTGGCAGCGGATCATTCCTTCGCATCCTGTCCGGATCTGGACATCATCCTGATCCCCGGCGGCCAGGGCACGCGGCGCGAGATGAAGAACCCGGCCATGCTGGACTTCGTCGCCCGCCAGTCGGCCAACTGCACCTGGGTCACCAGCGTCTGCACCGGATCCTTCGTGCTGGTCGCCGCCGGTCCAGCGAGGGGCAAGCGCGTCACCACCCACTGGGCGGCATTCCCCGAACTGGCCGCCATCGACGGCATCGGCGAGATGGTGAAGGGCGAGCGCTACGTGCGCGACGGCAACCTGGTCACCTCGGCAGGCGTGTCGGCCGGCATCGACATGGCCCTGTGGCTGACCGGCGAACGCTTCGGCGCCGCGCACGGTGCGCTGGTGCAGAAGGCCATCCAGTACGAGCCCGAGCCGCCGTTCGCGGTGGTCTGGTAGGGCTGGAACACGCGGAGGGAACGCCCCTCAGTCCCGCTTCAGCCCCTTCCACGCCAGCGCCTGCAGGTACTTCTCCCACAGCTCGTCCTGCTTCAGGCCAAGCTCGTACAGATAGTCCCAGCTATAGATGCCGGTGTCGTGGCCGTCGTCGAACCGGATGCGGACGGCGTAGTTGCCGGTGGGGACGACCCCGGCGACACCGACATTCTTCTTGCCCGGCACGATGGTCTTCTGGTCGCCGCCGTGCCCCTGCACCTCGGCGGACGGGCTTTCCACCCGCAGCAGCTCGTAGGGCAGGCGGAACCGGCGACCGTCCTCGAAATCGATTTCGAGCAGCCGTTCCGCCTGGTTGAAGCGGAGGTCGGCGGGCCAGGGCTTGCCGTTCATTTCGTATCGAGGCTGCGGGCCTCGTCGACCAGCATGATCGGGATGCCGTCGCGGATCGGGAACGCCAGGCCGGCCTGGCGGCTGATCAGCTCCTGCGCCTGCCGGTCGTAGTCCAGCGGGCCCTTGGTCAGCGGGCAGACCAGGATCTCCAGCAGCTTGGGGTCGATGTCGTTGGATGAGGGCATGCGACAAGGTTCCTACTAAAATAGCCTACTGCAGCGAGCCGCCGGCGCCGCGCGCCTGGGCGATGGCCATCTCGTAGAGCGCGATCAGCGTCTGGTAGCGGCGGTCGATGTCGGGCGCCTCGAGCAGCGCCTGCTTCTCGTTCGGCGCCCAGGGCGCCAACGTCGACGACGCATGGATCAGGGTTTCGGTGTCGGTGTTCTCGATCACGTCCCAGTCGACGTTGTAGCCCTGGATGTCGACATATTGTCGGATCAGCTTCAGGAAATAGGTGCGGTCGGCGCCGGTCGCGGTCTCGGGCTCGAAATCCTGCATGAAGTCGGCATAGTCGACCCGGAACATCCGGTAGGGCGTGGTGCGCGCCATCTCCTCGACGATGCGGAAGCGGCGGATGCCGGTCAGGGTGATGATGTAGCGGCCGTCCTCCAGCTCCTGGAAGGCGGTCAGCCGTCCGGCGCAGCCGATGTCGTAGACCGGCGGCTCCTGGGTTTCGCCCTCGTGGACCCTGGGCTGGACCATGCCGATGACCCGCTTGCCCCTGATCGCGTCCTCGACCATGGACCGGTAGCGCGCCTCGAAGATGTTGAGCGGCAGCGCGCCCCGCGGCAGCAGCAGTGCGCCGGTCAGCGGAAAGACCGGCATGGTGCTGGGCAGGTTGGTCCAGTCCTGGATCATGAAAACAGCAGCGATGAGAGCGACTTGCGGGTCTGCACCGTCAGCGGGTGGGTCGGCCCCCAGGCATCGAACAGGGTGACGAGCTGCTTGCGCGCGCCGTCCTCGTTCCACGCCCGGTCGTGGCGGACGATGTGCAGCAGCTCTTTGGCCGCGTCCTCGTCGCGGCCGGCGCCGGCCAGCGCCAGCGCCAGGTCGAAGCGAGCCTGGCTGTCGGCCGGATCGGCCTCGACCCGGGCGCGCAGATCGGCCACGTCGCCCGCATCGCCCGCCTGCTCGGCGAGCTGGAGCGCGGCGCGCACGCCGGCGAATTCATTCCTGGCCTGGGTGTCGGCATCGAGCGAGGCGAACATCTGCTTCGCCGCATCCAGGTCGCCCGACTTCAGCCGGGCCTGGATGATGCCAGCATAGCCGGTCAGGTTGTCGGGCTCGGCCGCCAGCACCTCGGTGAAGATCGCCTCGGCGTTCTGGAAATCGCCCGCCTCGAGCGCCTCGGCGCCCGCCGCCAGCATCTCCTCGATGGGGCCGGGGCCGCCCAAGCCCGACAGGCGGTCGACGAACTGCTTCACCTGGCTTTCCGGCACCGCGCCCATGAAACCATCGACCGGCTGGCCGTTGAAGAACGCGAACACCGCCGGGATGCTCTGCACCCGGAGCTGGGCGGCGAGCTGCTGGTTTTCGTCGACGTTGACCTTGACCAGCCGGACGCGGCCATTGGCCCCGTTGACCACCTTCTCGATGATCGGGGTGAGCTGCTTGCACGGGCCGCACCACGGCGCCCAGAAATCGACGATCACCGGCACCGTGCGCGACGTCTCGATGACGTCGGCCATGAAGTGGGCGGTGTCCGAATCCTTGATCAGTTCGCCTTGCGGCGCCTGCAACGTGCTCATGCTTGCCTTCCGGTTCGTTAGGGGCCGGTTCGTTATGGGCCGGTTCGTTATGGGCCGGGTCATCGCACCGCCGGCCGGCTGTTCGTGCCTGGCGGTGACCTAGCACAATCAGGTGGTGAAATTAAGCGTTCCGTCAAGGCTCGACGCCTGCGGAAAGCCCGAACGGAGCGTCGATTTCTCCGTCAAGATTGGGGTTGCAAACCCAAAGCCAATGCGTAATATCCGCCGCCTGCACCGGGGCCATGCCCCAGGATGCGAACGGAGCGCGGGCGTAGCTCAGGGGTAGAGCATAACCTTGCCAAGGTTAGGGTCGTGAGTTCGAATCTCATCGCCCGCTCCAATTTACCTTAGGATAATCAATTATTTAAGAGGAGTCCTCCAGGGCTTTTTTTGCTTAGAATGTCCTCCGGGTAGGGCGCTCTGAGCGGAATCAATGCATCTGAACGAAAGCTGGCGGACGCTATGGCGTGGTTTCGGCGGACCGAGAGGGCCACCCTAGCTAGCTTCTCGCAGCGAGATACAGGTAAACTTTCAGACAGGAAGTTAGGAATACCGCGCGCAGCGGTGGCTTTACACGTGTTTGAGTATCGCGATAGTGCGACCCTGATGGCGCAGAGGCTCGACTCGGTGCACCTAGGCCGCGTTGACAAAAGACTTCAACCATAGTCGTGCGGCGGCGAGGTTGAGGAAGCTCTCGAATGAGAGCGCAGTCTTGTCGTATCGGGTGGCAATGCGCCGTTGCAGCTTGAGCTTGCCGAACATGCGTTCGATACGGTTTTTGTCCTTGTAGCGCCGATAGTCTGGATGGATTGGCGCTTTCCGGTTTGATCGTGGCGGGATGATGGGCAGGATGCCGCGCATGAGCAGGTTCTCCCGGAAGCTGTCTCCGTCATAGCCCTTGTCGGCGAGCAGCGCCTTGGGCCTGGGCGACGGCAGCGCCATCAGGTCGTCGGCGGCCGTATAATCCGATGCCTCGCCGCCGGTCAGGATGAAGCCGACAGGGAGGCCCTGATTGTCACAGCGGGCGTGGACCTTGCACGTAAAGCCGCCGCGTGATCGACCAAAAGCCTGCGCAGGAGCCCCCCTTTCCGCCCGCCGCCGAGACATGGCCGCGAACCGTGGTGCTGTCGATCATATGCTGCCAGTCGTCGGTCAGGCCCAGATCGACCAGCGTTTGCAGCAGGGCGTCCCAGACGCCCTGCTCGGCCCAGCGCCTGAACCGGACATAGACCGAGTTCCACTTGCCGTAGCGCTCGTGCATGTCGCGCCAGGGACAGCCGACCCTCAAGACGTGCAGCATTCCGTTGAGAAACCGCCGATTGTCGCCTGCCGGCCGTGCCCAGCGCCCACGTTCAGGTGGCAGCAAGGGACCAATCAGTTCCCACTCCGCATCCGACAAGTCTCCACGGTTCAAGACTGCTCTCCAAAGAGCAGTCTTGAATCACAAACCGGCCCGTTTGGGAATCCCTTTTGTCAACGGGGCCTAGACAGACCAGAGCCCTTGTTTAGGAGCGAACTCAGCTCTTTGTCATGTGATCGCGGTGCGAGCTACTTGCCACTCTTGCTGTCAGATTGGGACGGGTCTTGTGTGCCCATGCCGGGCGTCTCTGACTTGCCGTGATGTGTCGCGGCGTCTCGGTGCGTGTCATCGTGTTTCATTTGAGCCATGCATTTGTCGTGCAGGGCCTTAGAGGTCGGGTCATTGAGGTCCATGGCCCGCAAATCTTTGCCTTCCAAGGAAGAGCAGTCCGCGGGCGGTGACTCCTCCGCGAAGGCTGGCAGCGCGAAAAGAGCGATGAAAAGACCAATCTGAAGACGAGTTTGCATGATGAGATCCTATTGCTGTGGTCGCCGTGTATTGATATCCCATGGCCGTCCTGCGACTAGGCTCTCGACCGGCTATGGTGCGTGCCGGGGATGGAGCAATGAGCAGCGCGATCCTTGCCCGCTCTGCCTTCCATGTCCATATCCTGCCGCCATAGCGCATCCGCCCGTCAGTTCCGCCGGCTTGCAGGGCGCCGTCCGAGGGTGGCGCAATTGACGGTGCTACATCCCGCTGCGATAGTACCTGCAGGCCGAGCTACCGCTGCGGCCTCAGCGCGATATATCCAAGTAGATGACGACATCTCGGGTTCACAGTTCCATTGGGATTTGCCAGAGGCTGGCTAATTCTCGCGTCGTTCGCGTCATCGTGGTCGTCGCTGTCTTAACACTTTTGGGTTTGCGCCTCTTTGACGCGGCATCCCATCAACTCGCGCACTTACGCGTTCCGATATCCGAGCAGCCTCAGAGCGTTGAACACCACTAAAAGCGTCGACCCCTCGTGCATCGCGACGGCTGGGCCGATGCCCAAGCCGAGAATTGTCGCTGGCACGAGCAATGCGACGACACCCAGGCTCACGAACACATTTTGCCGGATAATCGAGCGCGTGCGGCGACTGAGGCCTACCGCAAACGGCAGGTGGCTGAGATTGTCCGCCATCAGGGCGACATCAGCCGTTTCAAGGGCAACATCAGATCCTGCGGCGCCCATTGCGATCCCAACCGTCGCATTTGCCATCGCAGGCGCATCATTAACGCCGTCGCCCACCATCGCTACCTTGGCCTCGGCGCGCAGTTTTTTGATCGCGTCGACTTTATCTTCGGGCATTAGGTCACCCCAAGCTTCCTCTATCCCGACCTCCGCGGCGATCGCATCAGCTACCTTCTGATTGTCGCCCGAGATCATGATCATCCGCTCGATGCCAAGTTTGCGCAGTATCGCAATTGTTTCCTTGGCCGCAGCGCGAGGAGTGTCCATGAGGCCGATGGCCCCAAGGTCACGGTCACCCTGCCGCACGATCATCGTCGTCCTGCCCCCCTCTCGGAGTGCCGTAATTGCGTCTCTCATTTCGGTTGATAGAGCAGCGATGCCGTCCACACCGAACATTTCGGCTTTGCCGATAACGATCTTCTCACCCCCGACGCGCGCGGTGACGCCGCGGCCAGTCAAGCTATTCAGTTCAGTCGCTACGGGTATTGTCAGCCCGGCAAGACGTTCTCGACCGTCCCGCGCGATCGCTCGAGCGAGGGGATGATCACTCAAATCCTCGACGGCTACGGCGATGGCGAGCAGCTGGCTCTGATCAATACCAGCAGCTGGAATAATATCGGTTATTCGCGGCTTCCCTTCCGTTAGCGTGCCAGTTTTGTCGAATGCGATGGCCCGTAGCGATCCTAGGTTTTCAAGCGGCCCTCCACCTTTGACGAGCACGCCGCCGCGGGCGGCTCGAGCCACACCAGAGAGCACGGCGCTCGGCGTCGCGATTGCGAGGGCGCACGGACTTGCTGCAACCAAGACGGCCATCGCACGGTAGAAGCTGTCGCGGAATGGTTCATCGACGACAACCCAAGCGAACAGGAGAACGAAGGCCAGGGCTAGCACCGCCGGAACGAAGATTCGCTCGAAGCGCTCGGTAAATCGTTGGGTAGGAGACTTCTGGGTTTCCGCCTCGCTTACAAGTTTAACGACCTTGGCTAGTGCAGTGTCTGTCGAGCGACGCGTCACCTCAATTTCTATGGCGCCGGATCCATTGATCGTGCCTGCGAACGTACGATGAGCCGCTTCGACCTGGTCAGGATTCCTCCGTGCAACTTCGGGGTTTGGCACTTCGCGTTTATCTACCGGAATGCTCTCTCCGGTGACGGGGGCTTGGTTTATTGCACTGGTGCCTTTAACGACAAACCCATCTGCTGGCAGCCGTTCATTGGGCTTTACGATTACGACGTCGCCTATTTCCAGTTCCTCTACGGGTATCTCCTGCAGGCCACTATCCCGGCGCACCCAGGCAGTCTGAGGGGCGAGTTCTGCTAGCGCTTCGATAGCACGCTTAGCGCGGCCCATCGCGTAGTGCTCGAGCGCATGTCCTAGACTGAAGAGAAACAGTAGCAACGCGCCTTCAGCCCAAGCCCCCAGAGCCACCGCGCCTGCGGCCGCGACCAGCATCAGCGTATCGATCTCGAAGCGTTTGAGGCGTAGATTGTCGATGGCTTCGCGGCTTGTGAAGAAGCCCCCCAAAAAATAGGCGGCTATGTAGAACGCGAGCGGTAGCCAACCGGGAACGGTTTCTAGCAGGCGTTCGATGCCGTAACCCACGCCAAGCGTAACGCCGCACAAGATCGCGAAAATAAGCTCAGTGTTTGCTCCAAAAATCCCGCCATGACCATGGCTGTGGCCGGCGGCCTCGTTCTCATGATCATTTCCGGCCGAGTCCGAAGAGTGATCATGCCCAGCATGATCTTCGTGCCGCGCAGGTGGGCCGGTGCCCTCTTGGATATCCGCCCCCATCTTGCCAAGCGCATCTGTGATCCGCGCTTCCGAGATAGCGGCGCGATCGAACTCGATACGCAAAGCTCCGCTCAGATTCAGCTCCGTTTCGAGCACGCCCGGCAATGCATGCAGACGATCTTCGACAGTTCTCGCTCGGCGCTGATTTGAAATTCCAACAACACGCCAGGAAACGTGGCCGTATCGCGCTGTGATAGCAGCACCCGCGGCGGCAACAATTTCTCTTATCCGGCCGAGGGATACGATAGTGGGATCGTAATGAACACATAGCTTTGCGGCTTGGTCGTCCATGGCCGAAACGATGTGCACATCCTCTATCCCGCAGCGGCCCTCTAGCATCCCTGTGAGGCGCTCTACGCAGGCGTCGCTGTCGTCATTAACTTCCGGCAACAGGACAGGGATATCTAACCGGATTTTGTCAGTCACTGCGGCGCTCCTATTATTCAAGGATTCCGAGATAAGATTTGAATAGCGGTAGGGGAGATCACCTACCGCGTCTGTGCTTATGTTTGGTTGAGTGATGTTGCTGCCGTCTCTCGCGTCTATTTCCCGTGGGAGGCACATTTCCTCCAGCGA
>LNFM01007874.1_pt1 | contig 16407 bp, 15 predicted proteins | sample 596031 | NCBI WGS metagenome assembly LNFM01 (sample SAMN04254537, study PRJNA301005) | activated carbon metagenome | isolation source: dual media filters at the Ann Arbor, Michigan drinking water treatment plant | place: USA: Ann Arbor
ACCTGATGTTTATAGCCGATGAACTTCGGAAAAAACAGGTGCCACACGGAAAAGTGACCTGGCAGATAGACCGGAATGTGAACACCACTAATGTATGTATTGCCAATTGTAAGTTTTGCAATTTTTACCGCATACCCGGACATGCAGAAGCCTACATCACCGATATGCCGACCTACCGGAAAAAAATTGAAGAAACCTTGAAATGGGGTGGCGACCAGTTATTATTACAAGGTGGACACCACCCGGATCTTGGACTTCAATATTATGTGGACACATTCAGCCAGATAAAAAAAGAGTACCCGCATATAAAGTTGCATACACTCGGGCCACCGGAAGTGGCACATATTACTAAACTAGAAAAATCAACACACCGTGAGGTACTGATGGCATTGAAAGAAGCCGGTATGGATTCATTACCAGGCGCCGGTGCAGAAATATTAACCGACAGGGTTCGCCGCCTGATCTCTAAAGGAAAATGTGGTGCACAAGAATGGCTGGATATAATGCATGAAGCACATAAACTAAATATTACTACTTCGGCCACGATGATGTTTGGCCATGTTGAAACGATTGAAGAACGGTTTGACCATTTAGTAAAAATAAGAGAAGTACAAAGTCGGAAGCCCGAAGATGCAAAAGGATTTTTAGCATTTATTCCGTGGACTTTTCAAGATGTAGATACGTTACTGGCAAGAATAAGAGGTGTACAAAATTTAACTACACCAGAAGAATACATTCGCATGATAGCCCTCAGCCGCATTATGCTACCGAATGTAAAGAACATACAAGCCAGTTGGTTAACCGTTGGAAAACAAACGGCTTCTATTTGCTTGCATGCAGGTGCCAATGATTTTGGAAGCATTATGCTCGAAGAAAATGTAGTAAGTGCTGCCGGTGCGCCGCATCGCTTTACGTATAAATCAATACAAGAAGCTATTCGGGAAGCAGGTTTTGAACCACAACTGCGAAACCAGCAATATGAATGGAGAGAAATTCCACAGGCGATAGAGGAGCAGGTGATAGATTATTGATGGTGAATAGTGAATGGTCAATGGAGTAGTTTAATTTGGCTTCGAGTTATGAGATAAAAACACACAATGAAGAAAACATATAGCTGGTTTAGAAAAATAGCATTTGTAGAAGGCATTTCGTTTTTAGTGTTATTATTAATAGCCATGCCATTAAAATACTTTGCTGATATGCCGATGGCGGTTACTGTTATTGGTGGATTACATGGTGTTTTGTTTGTGGGTTTAGCAGTTGCTGCCTACCTGGTGAAAGATCAATACAATAAATCTTTTGGCTGGGGCTTAAAAGTGTTTGTTGCATCTATTATTCCGTTTGGTACTTTTTATATGGATAAGGAGTGGAAGAGGGAAGAGTTAATGGCAAACTAATTCCATTGGACGTTAATTCCAAAAATCAATTAAATTTACTTTGGCAGTTAAAGTTATAAATAGATTTAGCTGTCTCTGTAAACTTCTATGTTCGGACTATTTTCAAAAAAAGAAAACCCTGATTGTCCCATAGACCCAGCAATGCGTCTCTGGATGGAAAATTCCTTTCTTTGGCTAGCAACGCAATTTGGGCATGATAACATTGCTACTAAACCAATGCTGCTTCCAACACCCCAACATTTTCCAATTACTTACAATGGCTCACAAGAATCTTTACTAAAGACAGCAGAAATTGTTGCTACACAAATGGAGATTGATATCAATGAAATAAAAATTGATACTTACGACCAAAACATCCAGGAGTTTAGCGGAGACTTTGGACATAGAATTTGGACCGAGGTTGACAAAGACAGCGATGAAAAGCTCTCCGCAGGTTTATATTTTGGTAAAAATGAAGAAGGCAAATACGAAATACTAATTGAGAAAAAGAGCCTGAATGACCCGGAGAATTTAGTTGCAACACTTGCCCATGAATTTTCGCATATAAAAATTTTGGGTGAAAAAAGACTTGACTTTAATGATGAAGAACTTACAGACCTAACTCCCGTTGTTTTTGGCTTAGGTATTTTTAATGCCAATTCTGCTTTTAAAGAGCATAGATCATTTGACAGCTATAGCCACAACAGCCTTGGCTATTTAAAACAAAGAGAATGGGGATATGCTTTAGCTCTTTATTCATTTTTTAGAGAAGAAGAAAATCCTGATTGGTTAAAATATTTAGCTCCTAACATAAAATCAGATTTTAAAAAAAGTATGGATTTTATAAATGCCAATATTGATAAAGTTTTTATAGAGGAATACAAAGGTGGTCAAACCTGATCGTTTATTTTTTCGAATCCCTATTTTTATCTTGTCAAACCCTCCCCAAATAAATTCCTACCTTCACAACTCCAAATCATCCAGCTATGAAAAATTATATATTGATTCTTTTAGCCTGTTCAGTATTTGTTGCCTGTAATAATAAAGCAGATCAACCAGATGCGGAAGAGGATTCCACAACCATTTCCCCATATACATTTAGCTGGCAAGCCACATTAAATGATTCCACCGGTAAGCTGGAATTAACGAAGCAAGAAATGATAGGACCAGATTCCTTATCACCACAAGCAGTAGTTGATTTTTTGAACAACAGCAATCCTAATATTTCGCTTACACTTCTTAAAACTTCCGGCGATACTATATTTATAAAAATTCCGGAGGCCACTTATCTAACGCAGCAAATGGGCTCTACCGGGCCTACCATGTATTTTGCTTCGGTGGTTTATAATCTTACAGAAATACCGGGTATCCGCTTTGCCCATTTTGATTTTGAAGAAGGCGATCATGCACAGCCGGGAACTTTTACGAGAGAAAGTTTTAAAGAAGAATAAAAAATCTCACAAAGACGCAATGGCGCAAATAATATTTTAGCGATTCTGCTTTTGCAACTTAGCGTCTTTGCGAGAAAAAATTTACTTCGGATATTTTTCTACTTTATTGGTAATTGGTTTCACAGTTCGCAGGTACGCATACACCGCTTTCAATTCTTCTTCCCCCATTTTAGCATACATCGCCCAAGGCATGATGGTGTTCGTTCTTCCCGGATTTTTATTCACCATCTCATCAGACCCATTGTTTTTAAATCTTGCTAAAAACATTTCTTCTGTCCAGGTGCCAATACCGGTTGCAGAATCGGGTGTTATGTTAGCCACTCCAACTTTAAACATTGGTAAGTCAAATACAAAACCTCCGGCAAAAACTTTTGAAAAGTCTGGCCCCTGCGGACCCATCGGCGTATGGCATTCCGAACACACTGCTGCATTTACAATGTATTCGCCATACTTTATTTTATCCGCTTTGTCAGGTATGGTATTATTATCCAGGTTAACCACTGGCAATGGCCCCAGCATACTCATTGGTATTTCCAACTTTCGGGGAGGAGTGGTACGTTCGATTGGTTTTAATGAACGGATATATGCAACAATGGCAAGAATATCATCTTTTGCCATCTTGCTGTAATGCTGGTAAGGCATTATGGGGAAAAGTGTGTCACCTTTCTTATTAACGCCTCCGGTAATGGCCCTGATTATTTCTTCATCAGTCCAATCTTTTAATGCAAAGGGTGTAATGTTAGGTGGCGTTACTTCACCGGGAACTCCTTCCGATTTTCCAAATGGAAAACCAGAACCTCCCCCTTCTGTACCCGGTACAATAGGCATTGAGAACTTACCCGTATCTCTTACACTATGACAGTCCATACACTGTGTAACATAATGCGCCAGGTAATGGCCTCTGTCAACTAATTGTTTTAGGGAATCCGAACCGCCGGAAGCCGGCTTGTCTGCATTATTATTATTACATGCAGAAAAATAAACAGCAGCAATGGTTACAATAAACAACACTGCCACTACAAGAATCTTTTTCATGTTGGTTTGCAGTTTAGATGGTTAAAGGTTGGTCTGCAAAAGGTAAAAAAGTTTCTCGGAAACCGGGCAATAAAATTTGGCCCGAAAATATAGAAGTGAAAATCATTTATTTAAGCACATAGCCCACACTAAGCGTTAGCGGAACTTTTACCCCATTGTTGTCCGGAAAAATATTTCCATTGGAGAAATGGCCGATACGAATACCGGTTTGCAGGTTTTTATTTTTACCGCTAAATATATTCAAGCCCATCTGGTCATGAAACGTAAAATGTCTTCCCGTCTTTTCATCATCAATTAAAGTTCTTGAAATGTACGTGGGTCCTGCCACCGAGTATTCAAAATATAGGTCCGTTTTTTTAGAACGGAAGGCAGCGAACTTCAACACCGGGTAAATAGAAAAAGTATAAAATCCTTCTTTATTGTCTTCGCTTTTCCAATAACCTGCAGTGGTGCCAATATCCAAAGCAAATACTTTTCTTGCATGAAAAACATTGCGTTGGTAGTTTACAGACACACCGGACCGTACATGAGCATCTCCACCCCAGAAGAAGGGTAGTTTTGCAGAAAATAAATCGTTTACTCCATAGCCCAATGCGTTACTCGTATACGCAACGTTAATAAAATGTTTGGGGAAATAGTAGCCGCTTTCAATAACACTTGCTACTTTTTCTTTTGATAATTCTCTTAGGTGATAATTAAACCCGGCTGAGAAAAAAGTTGTTTGTGGTTGCTTTACTTTTCCATGTGCCGGTGAAAGTGTTGCACCCAGCAATAAGTCCCATTTACGATTTAAATGATATTGTAAGCCTGCACCAAATAATCCGGTAGCATAAACGGCACTTTTTACGGCAGGCACATCATTTATATAAATACCTTTTCTTGTTACTATCCCCAGTCCGCCTTCTGCATACAGGGAAAGTTTTTTATGCAGTGGAATATTTCCTACCAATGTAAGTCCACCCACATTCATCCAAACCGTACGAATGGCCTCATCATCATTAATACTTTTATAGCCCACCCAATTAACAGGCCGCATATAGGTAATTTGTGCGGCAATATATTTATTGAATTGATAACCATACAAAACAAGGCGTGGCGCAATATGCGGAACAGTTACTGACTCAGCCGTAAAACCCGGTTCCAATTGTGCAAATGAAAAAGGATAGTTGATATAGCCAAGGCTAACTCCGAAGTAAGCATTTTTTAACCCCGCGGGGTACTGAATTCTTCGTTCCCCAACTTGGGCAATAACCGATACGTTTCCAAAAGGAAATAACATTGCTATTAACAAATAGCAACAAAGCTTCGTTCTCATAGGTATTTATTATTTCAAAGTAGTTGTACGGCTTCCATATTTTTATTCATTACTATTACCTTACTGCTATATCCTTTTTCTATTCTTCCATATTCATGTAGTCCAAATAGTTTTGCCGGATACAAGCTGCACATTCGCAGTGCTTCCCCTAATTCAATGCTTGTGAAATTGACCAGGTTCTGTACTGCCATTGCCATTGTTAATGCAGAGCCGCTTAATATATTATTTGCTTCATATTTATTGCCCACTTGTTGATGCTGATAATCTCCTTGCTTGGTTACTGTTACCGCATCTGTAATTACAAATAGTCTTTCTTTCATTACCTGCTTTGCAATTCGTATTGCTGCATAGTCAACATGGTAGCCATCGGGAATAATACTTGCCATTACCATATCATCGTCCATAGTTGCCCCTACTAATCCCGGTTGGCGATGTTGCAACGGGCTCATGGCGTTATATAAATGGGTAACCATTGTAATGCCATTGGCAAAACTTTTCTTTGCTTCTTCGTATGTTGCATTACTATGCCCTGCGGAAATAAAAATGTTGTGCGAAAGGATTAAATCAATTACTTCTTTACTACAAATTTCAGGCGCAAGGGTTATCATCCGGATAACTCCCTTTCCATAGTTTAATATCTCTTCTACTTCCTGTATCGTGGGCGGGTGAATTAAGGATTCGATATGTGCCCCCCTCTTTGTTGAATTGATCCAGGGTCCTTCAAAATGCAAACCAAGAATACCTTTACCATTGTTTTTCCAATATTCCCGTACTGCATCGATACAGTTATAAAATACCTCGTAAGTATTAGTGGCTACTGTTGGTAAAGAAAATACCGAGCCACCTTTTGCACCGTGTTCCTGCAATATTTGTAAAGAGGAAGGTTCAGGATGGGCAGAGAATAATTTTCCTCCGGCCCCGTAAATCTGTAAATCGATAAATGCCGGCGCTAAAAAACAGTTATGAAATTCTTCGGTCTTTTGTTCAGTGCTTAATAAAGAAACAGGAACTATTTCTTTTATTGTATCATTCTCAACTATCACAGCATGATTCTGTAGCCAGGTTTCTCCTGTAAAAACTCTATCGGCTATATATACTCTAATACTTGACAACAGGGCTGAAAGATAGGTGATTTTGGTCTTTATCGTAACCCAAAATCTTTACTATTGATTGTAAGAATAAAAGGTTGAACAGATTGTAAAATTACTTCTGTTGCCCCGGTGTTTATTGCCCTATTATACTGATGCAGGTCTATACGCCGGGATGGCGGTACCGGAATATAGCTATATCCTGTTGAAGACGCAGCGTCGTTATACCGCACAAATAAATCGGTTGGCTCATCTTCCCTGCTGTATGCACAATAATTAAATTTTACCAGGTAGTGGTTTTTGGCAAAATGATAGGCAGTATCATAACGATAACTATTAGGGTCATTCTCACCCATTCCATCGATTCGGATTTTTAAAAAATCATCGTAATATAAAACCCTGCATAAGTCGTAAATATCTGCTCCCTTTGATGTGTCCAGTATTAATTTCTTATTTACATCTACCAGTACCGGGTCTAATTTCCTCATCTCCTCCTTACCGGCATCTGTTTTAATCAGTATCATGCCATCGCAATCCCATGGGCAATGTTGTGCCGATAAAGCAAAAGAGATTATTAGTAATGAAAATAAAAAGAAGTAACGCATAACTATACTAAAGTTAGTAGAGCTTTTGGAGTAAAGCCTACCTTATTCCGGGTATTTTATCCAGCCACAAAGCGATAACCAATTCCTTTAATAGTTATTATTTCCAGCGAAGGATCATCTTTTAAATAGCCCCGGAGCTTGGTGATATAAACATCCAGGTTGCGGCTATTAAAGAATGAATCATTTCCCCAAAGCAAGTTGAGAATATCCTTACGGTCAATAATTTTCTCCCGGTTTTCGTAAAGCAATTTCAATAGCTCACTTTCACGATAAGAAAGCTTCTTCTCTTCTTTACCATTGCTCAATACCTGCCTGTTCATTTGAAAATTATACCGGCCCATGATGGCTGTTCCGTTGTTGGGCCTGGGTAATCCTTCTTGTTTATTCCGCAATAAGTTTTGAATCCGTACGATCAATTCTTCCATACTAAAAGGTTTCCGGATATAATCATTACCACCTGCCGAAAACCCTTTTACCACATCTTCTGTTTGAACTTTGGCAGTCAAAAAAATTATCGGCACTTCTTCATCCAGTTCTCGTATTTCATCAGCAATTGTAAATCCATCTTTATTTGGCAGCATCACATCCAGCACACAGATATCTGGTTTTGATTTTTTAAATAATTCTGTTGCCTTTGCGCCATCGCTTTCCATCACCACTTCATAGTTGCGGCTTTCCAGGCTTTCCTTAACGATCTTGCCAAGAAAGAGTTCATCTTCTACATATAAAACTTTGATAGAGCTCATGCTGGTTTCTTTGGTAGTGTGAAAGTGAATGAAGTGCCAATGCCGGGTTGGCTTTCTACTGCAATAGTTCCCTTATGTTGTTCAATCACTCTTGCTACATAGCTTAATCCCAACCCATATCCTTTTGCATTATGTGTATCGCCATGCGGCACCCGGAAAAATTTTTCAAATATTTTTTCTTTGTATTCTGCATCAATACCAATTCCATTGTCGGTGACCGTCAATGCGATGGCATTTTCTTTTTCTGTTAAACTGATTTGTACCGACAAATTTTCTTTGCTGTATTTAAGTGCATTATCAAGCAAGTTGAACACTACGCTAAGCAGGTGTAATCTATCAGCCTGTAAAACAAGATTGCCCTCGTTATCAACTGTTATGCTGGCATTATTTTTTTCAAATTGCAATTTTAATGAGCCTACTACTTCATCCACCACCTCTTTCAAATCAACTGTTTCATATTTCAGCTCCACTTCCTTTTTCTCGAACATAGATAGCTTGAGCACTTTATCTACCAACAAGCTCAATCGTTGTAACTCATTTTGAGAAATATCAAGATACTCCCTGGTACGTTTCGGGTCATCGATCGCATTAAAATTTTTCAATGCTTCGATAGCAACCCCAACAGTAGCAATTGGAGTTTTTAATTCATGCGTAATATTGCTGATAAATTCATTTTTCAACGCTGCTAATCGTTGTTGGCGCAACAGGTTTCGATATAATAAAACAAATGAGAGAATTGTAATGCCGAGCAAGAGTACAGAAAAAAGTATCGGCTGTGTTATTTGCCGGAATAAATAAGGAACTGTATTTCCCAGGTTAAGTTGAAAAGAGACCGGTTTTGCAAAACCAACTACTACTTCATTTAAGGGTTGTGGATTATCCAGATCGGGATTATCATTTTTGCTGATTGAAAAAGGAATGCTTAGCTTTTGCTCTTTCAATGCTACTTTATAAGCAGAATCAACTTCTACAATGCGTAATGAATCCTGCAATGAATCTACGCCGTAAAGCATATTGAAAATATAGCTTCCTCCTTGTGACCGTCCGATAATATGTTGTTCCACTTTTACCGGCTCTCCATTTCGTGTTACACTATTGGATTCACTCATTGAAATAACAACCCCTGGCTTTCCGTTCTTGATTGTTTTCAGCGAATCGTTTAACTTATTGCGGATAATGTTGATCGAGGAGATCATTTCTGGCCGGGGACGAATGTTTACATTCATGTGTCGCTGGCCATCCTTATTCATAATAATTTTTACTTTGCCGTCACTACCACTATCCTGTTTATTCCAAACTATTTCACCCAAATTCAATTTTGCTGTTTGCAGTTGCAAAATGGCTTCTCTGAAAGTGGCTTCTGTTTTTATCGCTAAGGATCTTTTCTCCCGGGTATAGTTTTGCTTTAACCAGTACAACTGGAAACCGGTGATACCGATAATGGCCACCCCCATTAATAATGCTAACCAACGGAGTCTGTTCATGCAAATAAATTCCGGAACAAATGTAATTTATTGCTGGCAGCTATTTCGGGGGCATTAACCTTTATTAACCTTAATGATAGGTGGGTTAACCTGTTGAGAAAGATTGGACGCATAGTTTTGGTAAATCAAGTTCTGTGTTTAGTGTTTGTAGTCTTTAGTCTGGAGCCAGCTCCGATGATGAGGGCACTTTGATAAAATTCAGAATGATGAGGATGTACTAAATAGCGATTATATATTCAACTATTTAAAATAAAATTATAACGATGAAAAAAATACTGATTGCTGGTTGTGCTTTTTTGTTAACTGGTTTACTACAGGCACAACAAAAACAAGGTACTGTTACTTATGAAAGAGTTTCGCAGATGCAAATCAGCTTCGGCGGTAATATGCCGGCTGGCATGGAAAGTCAAATACCAAAAACCCGGAAAGATGTATTTGTATTGAGTTTTGGTAACAATCAATCGTTATGGAAAGCGGCAGAAGAAGAGACCAACGAAACAACAGATATAAGCGGCGGCGAAGGTGGTAGTATGCAAATACGAATGGTAATGGCAGGCTCCAACGATGTGTTATTCAATAATTTTGAAACCGGCAAACGGGTGGAGAAAAGAGAAGTGATGGATAAATCGTTTATCATTGATGATAGCATCAAATCATTAAAATGGAAAATGACGGGAGAAACAAAAACAATTTTGAATTTACCCTGTATGAAAGCTACCACATCGAACATCCGTACCAGAACGATGACAAATATGGATAATGGAAAATTAGAACGTAAAGAAGTTACTGATACGGTAGCAATTGTTGCATGGTTTACTACCAGTATTCCTGTTTCTGCAGGGCCAGCAGAATACCAGGGACAACTACCCGGATTGATTTTAGAAATGGATATTAAAGATGGCACCCAGGTTTTTAAAGCTACCAGCATTTCTGAAAAAGTAGATATGGCGGCTATTAAAGAACCTACCGGAAAAAAACGCTATACACAAGAAGAGTTTAAAAAAGAAAGAGAGAAAATGATGGCGGAAATGAATAGGAATAATGGCGGTGGCAACCGGCAGATACGAATTAATTAAGTTTTACTAATAAGTAAAAAAAAAACCTTTGTTGTATAACAAAGGTTTTTTTATTGCCATACATCAGGCAATTTTTATCTTTAAGCAATGAAGATTCAAAAAGATTTTGCCGAAAAGGCGGTGAAGGTTGTTCAAAAAAATGAAAGTATAATCGGCCTGGCAGTGGCAGGCTCCTGGATCAATGATGAGCTGGATGAATATTCAGACTTAGATTTAATTCTTATCACCAAAGAAAAAATTACCGGCGATAAGGAAAAAATGATTGCTTATGCAAAAACCTTTGGCGATTTTATTTCGGGCTTTACCGGTGAACATGTAGGCGAGTCAAGAGTGTTGATTTGTCTGTACGATGATCCATTACTTCATGTTGATATAAAATTTTTAACGCTGCCGGAGTTTTATGAACGGGTGGAAAATCCGGTGGTGCTATTTGAAAGAGAAAATCAATTAACTGATATTATTAATTCCACAAAAGCGGAATGGCCGCAACCCAATTATCAATGGATCGAAGATCGCTTTTGGACCTGGGTGCATTATGCCTGTTTAAAAATCGGTCGTGGAGAATTAATGGAAGCTTTTGATTTTCTTTCTTTTCTGCGGATGACGGTTCTTTCTCCATTACTGCAAGTAAAAAATAATAAACAGGCAAGAGGACTGCGGAGAGTAGAAACACAATTAAGCTTGTCTGATCTCGAAAATCTAAAAATAACTATTGCGCAATACAACCGGGCTTCCATCATCAAAGCATTGGATAATTCCATTAGTATTTATAAATCATTGAGGCGGAAACTATACCCTGAAACTGTGGAGTTACAAACCAAGGCGGAGAAAAAGAGCTTAGAATACTTCAAAAAGATAAAGGGACCCATAAAAGATAAGTAAGAGCATTTTCTTTATAAAATCTTTATACTACAAGACCTTTATTTTACACGACACTTATACTGGCGGTATTACCTTTGTTCTCTATTGTTCAGCACATGTTTCGTCAACTTTCAAAAATCAGTACAGCAAAGCAATTCTTAATCAGCATTGGGCTGGTTTTTTTGGTGTCGGCAGCTTGCTACTTTGCATCTGATTTTCTTGAATACAAAGTTGTTGCTTTTATTCTGCTACTTACTGTTTCCCTTATTGCTATTGTATTTAATATTTTACCCGTGTTGGTAGCGGCCACACTAAGTGCTCTTATCTGGAATTTCTTTTTTATCCATCCGCTGTTTACATTTCATATTGGAGCTCCAGAAGATGGGTTTTTATTCCTGATGTATTTTGTAATTGCATTCATCAACGGAGTGCTTACCAACCGCATCCGGAAAATTGAAAAGCAGGCAAGAGAGGAAGAAGAAAAGGCAAAAACGGTGAGGCTGTATAATACCTTATTGAATTCTTTATCGCATGAACTCAAAACGCCGATTTCAACCATTGTTGGAGCTGCAGATAATTTGCTCGATGCCCAATCAAATCTTTCCACTGATAATAGCAAAGAACTGATAGAAAATATTTCCGTTGCTGCCTTACGGTTAAATCAGCAAGTAGAAAACTTGTTGAGTATGTCACGACTGGAATCAGGATTTATTCAACCAAAAAAAGATTGGTGCGATATAAACGAGTTGGTATATGATGTAGTAAATAGACTCGAACAGCAATTGAAAAATCACAAGCTAACAATCACTATTGAAGAAAATCTTCCCTTGTATAAATTAGATTATGTGCTGATGGAGCAGGTTCTTTATAATCTTTTATACAACGCTTCTATCTATACGCCACCCTATGCAGATATTTTTATTACCGCTAAGAATAATGCTGAAAAGATTTATCAGTTGGATGCGGCTACAGCCAATCACAGTGAAATAAAAAGAGAGAAAAATTATCTCACCATACTAATTGAAGACCGTGGACCAGGTTTTCCAAAGGATGAATTGGAAAAGGTATTTGATAAGTTCTACCGGCTAAGCAATTCAAAAACAGGTGGTACCGGATTAGGTCTATCCATTGTAAAAGGTTTTGTAGAAGCACATCAGGGAACAGTAGTATTAGAAAATGTACCGCATGGTGCTTTGTTTACAATTGAAATTCCTGCGGAAACATCCTATATAAATAATCTGAAAAATGAATAACGCTGCTATATTGGTTATAGATGATGAAGTGCAGATTCGCAGGCTGCTGGAAATTACATTGGAGAGCAACCAGTTCAATGTATCCTCTGCTGATTGTGCAAAAGAAGGATTGCGGATAGCAGCCAGTCATCCTCCGGACCTTATTATTCTTGATTTAGGATTACCGGATGAGCATGGACATAGTGTATTAAAGAAACTAAGAGAGTGGTACACAAATCCCATACTTATTTTATCTGCACAAAGCGATGAGGAAGATATCATAAAGGCGTTGGATAATGGTGCGAATGATTATTTAGTAAAGCCCTTTAGAACAGGCGAATTACTGGCTCGTATACGTTCTGCTTTACGCAGTACATTAACAGAAGATAATAATCCGGTTGTTGATTGTGGCGAGTTGCAGATTGATCTTTCAGCCCGAACAATAAAGAAAAATAACGAGGTAATAAAGTTGACAGCTACCGAATATAAACTGCTCAGTCTTTTTGCACAGCAGGAAGGAAAAGTATTAACGCATCAATATTTATTGCGAGAAGTATGGGGACCCGGCTATATCAATCAATCACAATATTTAAGAGTATTTGTTGCACAACTAAGAAAGAAAATAGAAACCGATCCTAATCGGCCTGCTTATATTATTACAGAGTCAGGAGTTGGATACAGGTTCATTGCCAAGGAATAATCACTGATACATAAAATTTTCAACATGAAATCGAATAGCATTCATTCGAACAGGATAACTATTGCCTCTTTGCTGGTAGCCCTGGGAATTATTTACGGAGATATTGGTACCAGTCCATTGTATGTACTAAAAGCAATCGTAGGTGAAAAACAAATAGACGAAGTGCTGGTGCTTGGTGGAGTGTCCTGTGTATTCTGGACATTGGTTGTACAAACAACGGTGAAATATATCTGGCTCACATTAAAAGCAGACAACGATGGTGAAGGCGGTATCTTTTCTTTATACGCATTAGTTAGGCGCTATGGAAAAAAATTAGTGATCCCTGCTATTCTTGGAGCCACAACATTACTAGCTGATGGAATAATCACTCCACCCATCTCTGTTGCCTCTGCAGTGGAAGGATTAGAAGCTGTAATTCCAAATCTTCCTACGGTTCCCATTGTAATTGTAATTCTTTCCTTGTTATTTTTCTTTCAGCGATTTGGCACACAAAAAGTTGGTCGCATATTCGGGCCGATGATGGTAGTTTGGTTTACGATGTTGTTTGTACTCGGTATTAACCAGATCATGCAGCATCCGGAGATTATAAAATCACTTAATCCCTATTACGCTTATGAATTATTAGCAAGATATCCCGGGGGATTTTGGTTATTAGGTGCTGTATTTCTTTGTACTACCGGTGCCGAAGCATTATACTCCGATCTTGGGCATTGCGGCAGAAAAAATATTCGTATTACCTGGGCATTTGTAAAAATTTGTTTGTTGGTCAACTACCTCGGTCAGGCTGCGTGGATCATGCACCAGGGTCAGCCATTACTGGAAGGCCGCAACCCATTCTTTGAAATAATGCCCCATTGGTTTTTACTCGCCGGTATCGGTATTGCTACATCAGCCACCATTATTGCATCACAAGCATTAATCAGTGGCTCCTATACATTAATAAGCGAAGCGATGAATCTAAATTTTTGGCCAAGGGTAAGGGTTCGTCAACCATCAAATTTAAAAGGACAGATCTATATTCCGAGTGTGAACACCATTCTGTGGATTGGTTGTGTACTGATGATACTCTATTTCCGTAGTTCCACACATATGGAAGCGGCTTATGGTTTTTCTATTACTGTTACTATGATGATGACAACCATTTTACTAAGCTACTACCTTGTATATAAATTAAAATGGAAGAAATGGCTGGTCGTTGCTATTCTCATTTTGTTTGCCACCGTAGAAACGTCTTTCTTTCTTGCCAATGTGGCCAAAATAAAAGAAAGATGGATGTTCCTCTTCTTTGAGCTATTTATTTTTATGGTAATGTATGTCTGGTATTATGCAAGAAAGATCAACAACCGATTTACCAAATTTGTTGACCTCGGAAAATATGCCTCCACTATACAAGAGTTAAGTGAAGACGATAATATTCCAAAATTCTCTACGCATCTTATTTATCTTACCAAAGCCAACAATAGGCACCAGGTAGAAGAAAAGATCATCAATTCCATTTTTACAAAAAAACCGAAACGGGCTGATGTGTATTGGTTTGTACATATAAACCGAACCGAACATCCTTATACATTGTCGTATGATGTGTCTGAGTTGCTCGATGATAAAGTAATAAAAGTTACTATTAATGCTGGATTCCGTGTACAACCAAGAACAGAACTCTATTTTAAAAAAATTGTTCAAGACCTCGTCATTAAAAAAGAATTGAACCTGCATATTCGTCCTGATGGCTCCACCAAATACAATGCACAGCCCGATTTCAAATTCATTGTGATTGAAAAATTTCTGTCCGTAGAAAATGAATTTGCTTTAAAAGACGGCTTGTTATTAAATTCATACTTCCTTTTAAAAAGTTTGGGGCAAAGTGATGAAAAAGCTTTTGGTCTTGATAAGAGTGACGTAGTGGTTGAAGATATTCCATTAGTGTATCATCCTGCACAGCAGGTTGAGTTAACAAGAATAAATAAAGAAACAACTATTGCAAAATGAAAATTATTCTTTTCATAACATCGCTGTTGTTTGCAACTGCATTAGTATCGGGGCAGGACAGTACTGCTAAAAAGCCTCTTATAATTTCTGGCTATGCAGAAGTCTATTATCAGTATGATTTTAATAAGCCTGTTGATGGTAACCGTCCGGGCTTTATTTATAGCCATAACCGCCATAACGAGTTTAACCTGAACCTTGGATTTATAAAAGCGGCGTATGCAGCTGAAAATGTTAGAGCTAACCTGGCTATTGCCGCCGGTACTTATGTAAATGCTAACTATGCAGCAGAGCCAGGAGCACTACAAAATATGTTGGAAGCGAATGTGGGTATTAAACTCAGCAAAAAGAAAAATCTTTGGTTAGATGCCGGTATACTTCCTTCACATATTGGTTTTGAAAGTGCGGTTAGTAAAGATTGCTGGACATTGACGAGAAGTATCCTTGCCGAAAACAGTCCTTACTTCGAGACTGGTGTAAAACTTAGTTACACAACGGATAATAGTAAATGGATGTTTAGCGCAATGGCGTTGAATGGATGGCAGCGTATTTCAAGAGTAACAGGTAATTCGTTGATGAGTTGGGGAATACAATTACAATACAAGCCTTCTGAGAAAATATTACTGAACTACAGCAATTTCATTGGTACGGATAAGCCTGACAGTGCAAGACAACTTAGAGTCTTTCACAATTTCTATGGCATCATTTCACTTAGTGATAAGCTTGAACTTACACTTGGATTTGATATCGGCAGTGAAGAAAAATTAAATTCTACCGGTAGTAATAACTGGGTAGCCCCGGTAGCTATTTTAAAATATGCTTTTAGTCAGCAATGGAGCATTTCGGGAAGAGCAGAATATTATCAGGATAAAAATGCAGTGATCATCCCTACAGCTACACCCAATGGATTTCAAACCAACGGCTATTCTTTAAATATTGACTATTCACCTGTAAAAGATCTAAGCATAAGATTAGAAGGCAGAACACTGCATAGTAAGGATAAGATATTTATAAAAGGAAACAGTTCGTCCTTCAATAACTCATTTATTACTTCTTCTATAGCTATCGACTTTTAGCAGTATTTCAAAAAACAAGAACTATTTTCACCAAAATATTAGCTGATGAAATGGTTCTCTTTCCTTATCTCTTGTTTAGTAGTAATAACAGCTACTGCCCAAGACAGTATGAGTGTTCATTATAAGATCTACGATACCCGTACGCAACAAATTATTACAATCGACAAAATTGTAGCCGATCTCGCCACTGCTGATGTATTGTTTTTTGGTGAAGAACATAACGATAGTGCAGGACATTATTTAGAAAATAAAATATTTCGGGCTTTGCATGCTCAGTATTCCAACCAACTTGCATTGAGTTTGGAAATGTTTGAAACCGACAATCAATTGGTGCTAAATGAATATTTGCAAGGTAAAATTGATGAAAGCCGTTTTTCAT
>LNFM01008471.1_pt1 | contig 16396 bp, 11 predicted proteins | sample 596031 | NCBI WGS metagenome assembly LNFM01 (sample SAMN04254537, study PRJNA301005) | activated carbon metagenome | isolation source: dual media filters at the Ann Arbor, Michigan drinking water treatment plant | place: USA: Ann Arbor
GCTCAGCGCCATCGTCGAATCCGCGCCGCTGGTGATCCGCGCCAGATGCGCCGCCGTCTCGGGCAGGCTGCGCTCCATGAAGAAGCGGGCCGTGACGAGCTTGGTGTTCATGCGCTCGGTCGCGCCATTGGCGCCGGCCTTGAGCTTGTCCTGCGCGACCTTGGCCATCTTCGCCCACATGTAGCCGAGCGAGACGAGGCCGAGCAGGTGCATGTAGTCGGTCGCGCCGGCGCCGGCATTGTCGGGCTTGGCGAGCGCGTTGTTCATGAACCACATCGTCGCCTGCTGGAGATGGCCGAACGAGGCGGCGAGCGGCGCCAGGAGCGGCTTCAGCACCTCGTCCTCGCCGTTCTCCTTGATGAAGCCGCCGACCTCGTTGAAGAAGGCCATGATGGCGCGGCCGCCGTCGCGGCCGAGCTTGCGGCCGACGAGGTCCATCGCCTGCACGCCGTTGGCGCCCTCGTAGATCATGGCGATGCGGGCATCGCGGACGAACTGCTCCATGCCCCATTCGGCGATGTAGCCATGGCCGCCGAACATCTGCTGCGCCTTCACCGCGTTGTCGAAGCCGACATCGGTCAGCACGCCCTTCAGCACCGGGGTCATCAGGCCGAGCTGGTCGTCGGCGGCCTGGCGCTCGGCTTCGTCGCCCGAGCGGTGGGCGATGTCCGACTTCAGCGCGTTCCAGAGCACGAAGGCGCGCGCCGCCTCGTTGAAGGCCTTGATCGACATCAGCGTGCGGCGCACGTCCGGGTGGACGATGATCGGGTCGGCGGCCTTGTCGGGGCTCTTGGCGCCGGTCAGCGAGCGGCCCTGGATGCGGTCCTTCGCATAGGCGACGGCGTTCTGGTAGGCGACCTCGGACTGGGCCAGGCCCTGGATGGCGACGCCGAGCCTGGCCTCGTTCATCATCACGAACATGGCGTTGAGGCCCTTGTTCTCGGTGCCGATGAGCCAGCCCTTCGCCCCGTCATAGTTCATGACGCAGGTGGCGTTGCCGTGAATGCCCATCTTGTGCTCGATCGAGCCGCAGGAGACGTGGTTGTTCTCGCCGACCGCGCCGTCGGCGCCGATCGCATTGCGCGGCACGACGAAGAGCGAGATGCCCTTGACGCCGGCGGGCGCGCCCTCGATGCGGGCGAGCACGAGGTGGATGATGTTCTCGGTGATGTCCTGCTCGCCGGCCGAGATGAAGATCTTGGTGCCGGTGATGGAATAGGAGCCGTCACCATTGGGCACGGCCTTGGTCTTGATCAGGCCGAGATCGGTGCCGCAATGCGGCTCGGTCAGGTTCATCGTGCCCGACCACACGCCCTCGATCATCTTGGGCAGATAGGTGCGCTTCTGCTCGTCCGAGCCATGGACGTTGAGCGCGGCGATCGCGCCCATGGTCAGGCCGGGATACATGGCGAAGGCCATGTTCGCCGAGGAGGAGAATTCGTTCATCACGGCGCCCAGCGTGTAGGGCAGGCCCTGGCCGCCATAGTCCGGATCCATGGCCAGCCCGATCCAGCCGCCCTGGGCATAGGCCTCATGAGCCGCCTTGAAGCCCTTCGGCGTTGAGACGCGGCCATCGGCGTGGCGGGTGCAGCCCTCCTTGTCGCCCGACAGGTTCAGCGGCTGGAGCACCTCCTCGCAGAGCTTGGCGCCCTCGCCGAGAACGGCCTCGATCACGTCCGGTGTCGCGTCGGCGAAGCCGGGGAGGTTGTTGTAGCGCTCGATGGCGAAAACGTCGTTCAGCAGAAACAGCGTGTCTTCGACGGGTGCCTTGTAGACCGGCATGGTGTTCCTCCCTCGCATCGCGCGGCCGCCGACTTGAGGCGGCTTGATTGTTTACATATAAACTATCTCCGCCTGCTTGGCAACGCGGGCTCGCGTTTTTGTGCGCGGGAGCATGCCCGCGCATGACGAAAAACGCCCCGACCGGAGGTCGGGGCGTTCAGACGATCAGGTGCCGGATGGCGTGCTGTCCGGAGCCTCGCCCCGGGTCGCGGTTCAGGCCTTGGCGAAGCGGGCGGCGGAAGCTTCCAGTTCCGCGATCGCATCGTCGATCTCGGCGCGCTGGGTCCGCAGCAGTTCGAGCTGCTCGAGAACCTGCTCGCGGCTGAGCTGGAGGCCGCCGACCGAGGCCGCACCGGTCTCGCCGCCCTTCTTGTCCTCATTGGCCAGCATGGCCCGGATCTCGACCAGGGTGAAGCCGAGCTGCTTGCCCTTGAGGATCAGCGCCAGCCGGGCGCGGTCGCGGCTGGAATAGATGCGCGTCATGCCCGAGCGGGCCGGGGCGATCAGGCCGCGCGATTCGTAGAAGCGCAGCGTGCGCAGCGTGACGCCGAAGTCGCGGGCGAGGTCGCTGATGGTGAAACCACCGGACTGGTCGGTGTCGATCGCGGTCGGGGCGGTGCGGCCATCGGCCAAGGCGGTAGCAGCCAGAGCTGAGCTGTGGCGAGACATCGGGTTCAATCCTTGAATGAAGGGAGCGTCACCGGCCGAGTCGGCGGCAATCATTGACTGCGCCTAACATAGCCAACAAGCTGTCCTTGCGTCAGGTAATGAGCAGCTTCCCTCAGGTAAGTTACCGTTAGCCGGACATGGCGGGGCCGAATCGAGCGACGGTGTTCGCGAAAAATTAACCGATGGGGCCGGAATCTTAACCCGCTGTTTACCACGCCGGCGAAAAGGTCGGGCTTGCGGATCGGCGCCCGGCTTGCGGCAACGTAATCTTCAGGTGTCGCCGAACCGCAGGAAGCCGTGGCAGTTCAGGGGCCTGCGCCTTCCGATCGAGGACAGAGAGCCCCTTAGGCGAGCGTCATCATGGCCACTAGCTTGCCCTGGAGCGTGAAGGGCGTCGATCCCCGCACCCGCGACGCCGCGAAGGCAGCGGCCCGGCGCGCCGGCATGACGCTGGGCGAGTGGCTGGACCACAAGCTGCGCGAAGAGACCCCCTCGGAGCCGAGCCCGCCGGAGCAGCTCGACATCGCCGCCCTGTCCGAGCGCCTCGCGCGCCTGTCCCAGGGCCAGATGGACACCGCCCCGCAGCAGGCCGCTCACGGCCATCGCGAGGCCGACCAGCCGTCCCGCAGCGAGATCGAGGCGCTGATCGCCCAGGCGTCGCAGGTCGAGCGGATGACCCGCGAGTCGAGCGCCAAGACGGTCGGCGCGCTGGATTCGATCGCGCGCTGGATCGAGACGGCCGAAAAGCGCATGAGCTCGGGCGAGCGTGCCGCAGCCGAGCGGCAGGATCGCGCGACCAGCGTCATCGCCGAGGCGATCAAGACGATGGGCGACCGCCTGGCCGAGTTCGAGCGGCGGGCCGCCGAGCCGGCCCGTGGCGGCGTCCGGACGGACCCCGCCCCGCGCCTCGCCTTCAGCCGGGAGGGCCTCGCCGCCGCCGTCACCGATATCCGCACGCGCCAGCGCATGCTCGATCAGGACGAGGCGGCCCCGATCCAGCCCGCCGGCGCCCCCGAGAGCCGGATTTCGGCGCTGCGCAACGATCTGCGCGAACTCAGCGCACGCCTGGCGCCGGTCACCGCCCGGACCGAGCGTCCGACGGCCCCGGTGCGGATGCCCGAGCCCGCCCGCGACGCGCATCTCGACCAGATCGAAACGATGATCGCCGCGCTGGGATCTCGCCTCGACCGTCTCGATCCGCGCGACCGCCTCGAGCCCATCCTGAAGCCGCTGGCGCGGATCGAATCCGAGGTCCAGCGCCTGGCCCAGGACCGCTCCGGCGAGAGCTTCCAGCGCTTCGAGCTGGAGATCGCCCATCTCGCCGCCAAGGTCGATGCGCTGACGGCCCGTGGCGGAGACCGCACCCTGCTCGTCCCGCTGCAGCGGGACATCGCCGAACTGCGCGACATCCTCTCGACCAGCGGCAACGAGGCCCGGCTCGGGGAACTGTCGCACCAGGTCTCGGCCCTGTCGCACGAGATCGGCCGGCTGCGCGACAGCCGCTCCGACGGACGCGACCTGCACGGGCTGACGGCGGCGATCGACGATATTCGCGACGCGATCCTGAGCGATCGCAGCCAGGCGCGGGCGCAGGATCTGGAGCCTCTCTCGGCGCTGTCGCGGCAGATCGACAGCCTCGCGAGCAAGATCGACGAGCGCTCGCCTGATCCCCGCTCCGATCGCCAGATCGAGGACAGGATCGACGCGCTGCAGGCCCGGATCGAAGCGCTGGCGGAAAAGGGACCGACCGCGGTCACCCGCCAGATCGAGGCGCTGGCCGGCCGCATCGAGAACCTCGCCGCCTCGAGCAGCCTCGCCCATCTCGTCGCCGACGGACAGGCCGTCCAGATCGCGCCGGTCGACCTCAGGCCGGTCGAGGAGATGCTGCGCAACCTCGCCGACAAGATCGACGAGGCGGGGCGCCCCGGCGCGGACAGCGGCTCCTTCGACGCACTCGAACAGCAGATCTCCGGCCTGGCGCAGCGGCTCGACGCCGCCGCTGCGACCCGCTCCGCCGAAACCGGCATGGAGCGGACGCTGCAGGATCTCGTTACCCATCTGCGCTCCCTGCGCGAGGAGACGACGGAAGCCGCCGAACGTGCCGCGCGCGCCGCGATGTCCGACCATCTCGGCAAGGCCGCGCCGGCCCAGAGCGGCATCGCCGAGCTGGGGACGCTGCTCTCCGGGCTGCAGGAGAGCCATGCCTCGACCGGGCGCGAGACGCAGGACGCGATCGGCGCCGTCCACCAGACCCTGGAGACGATCATCTCCCGGCTCTCCAGCCTGGAGGCCGAGCTGGTCGCCGACCGGCAGGCCGCCGCGTCCCAGCCCGCACGCACGCCGATGCCGCCCCGCATCGCCGCAGCCGAGCGGGCCGCCGGCAAGGCGCCCACGATGCCCCCCGCCGCCATGCCCGCCAGCATGAGCGTCGCCCTCGAAGACCGGATCGCCGCCCCCGAGCGCGCGCCCCAGCCGAAGAGCGAGGCCCCCGCCGCGCCGGCTGCGGCTGCGGCCAACCCGCTGAGCGCGGCACTCGACGTGCCGCTCGAGCCGGGCTCGGGCCGGCCGCGTCCGGATGCTCCGCCGGCAGGCGGACACGACACGCAGTCGATCCGGCAGAACCTGATCGCGGCGGCGCGCCGCTCGGCCAAGGCGGCCACCGAAGCCGCCGCGGCCACTCCCGCCACCGCGCCCGAGGCCGCCAAGGGCGGCGGCCGGCTCAAGGAGATCATGGAGAAGCGCAAGCGCCCGCTCCTGCTCGGCCTGGCTGCGCTCGTCCTGGCCCTCGGCACGGCCCATCTCGTCACCAACGCCCTGAAGGGTCCGCGCACGGCTGCGACGGGCGAAGCCGTCCAGACCCCGATCACGCCCCGCGAGGACGCCACGCCTCCGGCCAAGGACCAGTCCTCCGCCCTGCCGCCGGCGTCCACCGCCGCGCAGCCGGCCGCGCTCGCCGCTGCCACACCGGCGGCCGCCGAGGTGACGGGGTCGACCACCCAGCCTGCGGCGCCCGAAGCGAAGGCCCCGGTTTCGGCAGAGCCCGTGCAGGCTGCGACCAATGTGGGCGACCTGCCGCCGACGCTGGGAACCGCCGGCATGCGCAAGGCCGCCCTGGATGGCGATGCCCGCGCCGTCTACGAGCTCGCCAGCCGCGCGGCCGATGGCCCCGCCGCCTCGCGCGACCCCAAGCTGGCGCTGCGCCTGTTCGAGCGGGCCGCCGTCGCCGGCCTCGCCCCGGCGCAGTTCCGCCTCGGCAACATGTTCGAGAAGGGCATCGGGACGGCTCGGGACCTCTCGCTCGCCCGGGTCTGGTACACGCGCGCCGCCGAACGCGGCAACGCCAAGGCGATGCACAATCTCGCGGTGCTTCATGCCGAGGGCGTCTCTGGCAAGCCGGACTATGCCACGGCGACCGAGTGGTTCCGGCGTGCGGCCGAGTTCGGCGTGCGCGACAGCCAGTACAACCTCGCCGTCCTGCTGGGCCGCGGCCTCGGCGCGCCGACCGACCTCGCCCAGTCCTATCTCTGGTTCGCGGTGGCCGCCGGCCAGGGCGACGAGGATGCCGGCCGCAAGCGCGACGAAGTCGGCCAGCGGCTGAGCCCCTCCGATCTCGCCGCGGCCAAGGCCGAGGCCGCCGCCTGGCGCCCGCGGACCGCCGCCAGCGGCGCCAACGACGTGACGCCGCCGGCCAAGGGCTGGGACGAGGCGCCGACGGCTGCGGTCAAGCCGGCCAAGCCGGCCCGCAGCTGAGGGCCGGCACGAGGCAAGCCCCGCGACAGCGGAGGCCGTCATGGTTTCGACGCGTTGCCACGGCATCACCGCCGGCAACGGGCCGTTCCTTGCCTCTTGCGATTGCCGTCTCGGCTTCCCGTCGGGATCGGTGCATCATCGGCACCGTCGGCTCCGGGTCTTCCGCCGGCCTGGCGGCGCGTGAGGAGTCGAGGTGCAGATCTATCTCCCGATCGCCGAGCTGCCGATCAGCGTCCTGATGGTGCTGGGGCTGAGCGGCGCGGTCGGCTTCGTTTCCGGACTGTTCGGTGTCGGCGGCGGCTTCCTGCTGACCCCGCTGCTGATCTTCCTCGACATTCCCCCGGCCGTCGCGGTCGCGACCGTGGCTGCGCAGGTCGCCGGGTCCTCGACCACGGGCGTGCTGACCTATTGGCGCCGGCGCGCGCTCGACTTCAAGCTCGGCGGCATCCTGGTGGCGGGCGGCATCGCCGGCACGCTGCTCGGCGTGCTGTTCTTCAATTCGATGCGGCGCCTCGGCCAGCTCGAGCTCGTCATCACCTTGTCCTATGTCACGCTGTTCACGATCATCGGCGGGCTGATGCTGTACGACGCGCTGCGCGCCATGCTGCGCGTGCGGGCGGGCAAGCCGGCACGGCTGAAGCGGCGGGCGGGCACGCATCCCTGGTGGATGGGCCTGCCGCTGCGCATGCGTTTTCCGGATTCGCAGCTCTATTGCAGCGTCATCCCGATCGCCCTGCTCGCCGTCGTGATCGGCTTCATCGGCGCGGTGCTGGGCGTCGGCGGCGGCTTCATCCTGGTGCCGGCGCTGATCTATTTCTTCCGCATTCCCACCGCCGTCGTGGTCGGCACCTCGCTGTTCCAGATCCTGATGACGATGACCGGCGCGACGCTGCTGCATGCGCTCACCAACCAGTCGGTCGACATCATCCTGGCCGTCCTGCTGCTGCTCGGCGGGGTGATCGGCGCGCAGTTCGGGGGACGGGCGGCGCGCAATCTCAACGTCGAATCCTTCCGCCTGCTGCTGGCCTTGCTGATCCTCTCGGTTGGGCTGCGCTTCGCGATCGAGCTGTTCATCCCGCCGAGCGAACCGTTCTCGGTCGTGATCTCGGAGGGCTCGCGATGAGCCTGCTCGCGCGCATCGCGGCCGTCCTGGCGCTGCTCGCGGGCGGCACGGGCGCGGCGCGCGCGGAGACGCTGATCGCGGCGATGTCGAGCCACCAGATCCTGATCACCTCCAACTACACGGGCAGCCAGCTCACGGTGTTCGGCGTGGTCGAGCGCGACGGACGGACGGTGGCGCGTGGCGACCCCTATGACATCGTCGTCACCGCGCGCGGCCCCCGCCGCATGCTGCTGGTGCGCGAGAAGGAGCGGCTCGGCCCGATCTGGATCAACCGTACGCAGCGGCGCTTCCCCGACAGCTCCTTGTTCCTGACCGTGGCGAGCAACCGGCCGCTGAGCGAGATCATCAGTCCCGAGACGGCGCGTCGCGAGCGGGTCGGGCTCGAAAACGCCCAGCGGTCCCGGGATGCGGCGCTCGACCTCGACGTGACCACCGCCCGTTTCCAGGAGGGCCTGATCCGGATTCTCGCCGCGAAGGATCTCTACACGGCCAGGGAAAGGGGCGTGACCTTCCTCTCCTCGACCGTCTTCAGCGCACCGATCGAGGTTCCGGCCACCGCCCCGACCGGCTCCTACGAGATCGAGATCGTGCTCTATGCCGGCGGCGTGCCGCTGGCGCGCCAGACGACCAATTTCGAGGTGGTCAAGAGCGGCATGGAGCAGAGCCTCGCCACCGCCGCCCACGACCTGCCGCTGGTCTACGGGCTGGTCACGGTGCTGATGGCGCTGCTGCTCGGCTGGCTCGCGAGCGTCGTCTTCCGTCGGGACTGAGGCCGGAGTCTCAGCCGAAGAGCAGGCCATAGGCCAGGAAGGGCACGACCGTGCCCTCGGCGATCTTGGTCGTGTCCTCGGCCAGTTCGACCAGCCCGTCGGTGCGCGTCAGCGAGGTCAGAACGCCAGCCCCGTCCTGCGGGTGCTTGCGGGCGACCATGATCCCGTCCGCACCGGGTTCGAGCGAGACGCGGACATATTCGCGGCGCCCTTCCTTCTTCCGATAGGGGAAGCCGAGCCGCACCGGCAGGGCGGCCGGCCGGACCGGGGCGGTGCCGGCCAGCCGGGCGATGAGGGCGCGCGCCACGAAGGCGAAGGTGACGAAGACGGCGACGGGATTGCCCGGCAGGCCGATGAAGGGCACCGAACCGATGCGCCCCAGGGCCACCGGCCGGCCCGGCTTTATGCCGATGCGCCAGAAGGCGAGATCACCGACCTGCTCGAGCGCCGCCTTGACGTGGTCTTCCTCGCCCGTGGAGACGCCGCCCGAGGTCAGCACCAGATCGCAGGAGGCGGCCGCGTCGGCCAGCGAGCGGGCGAGGCGGGCGGGCTCGTCCCTGAGGATGCCGAGATCGACGACCTCGGCCCCGGCGCGCGTCACCATCGCCCGCAGCAGGGCGCGGTTGGCGTCGTAGATCGCGGCGGGCCCGAGCGGCTGCCCCGGCTCGGTCAGTTCGTCGCCGGTGGAGAAGATCGCGACCCGCGGCCGGCGGCGCACGGCCACGTCGGTCAGGCCCAGCGCCGAGAGCAAGGCGAGATCCTGCGGGCGCAGGCGCTGGCCGGCCGCAGCGGCCGGCGCGCCTCTGGCGATGTCCTCGCCTGCCGGGCGGGCATTGGCGCCCTTCGCCAGACCGGGCGGCAGCACCGCGACGGGGCCCTCCAGCACGACGTCTTCCTGCATGAAGACGGTGTCGGCGCCCTGTGGCATCGGCGCGCCGGTGAAGACGCGGACCGCAATGCCCTGCACCGTCACGCCCGCCGCATCGGCTCCGGCCGCAACGCGGCCGCCGACGGGCAGGCGGCTGGCGCCGGCCGGTGCAAGATCGCCATGGCGCACGGCGTAGCCGTCGACGGCGGAGTTGGCGAAGGGCGGCAGATCGAGCGGCGCGGCGATGTCGCGCGCCAGCACGCGGCCGTCGGCTTGCGCCAGGGCAACCGTCTCGATCCCGGCGACGGGCGCGGCGAGCGTCGCCACACGCGTGGCGGCCTCCTCGAGCGTCATCAGAGGGCCGAAGGCTTCGTCGTCGCGGCTCAGTTGTGCCATGGCGCCCTCACCGTCCGGTGCCGCAGCGGGCCAGCACCTCGGCGAGCGGCTGGGCCTGCGCCAGCATCAGCGCGGCGATGCCCTGGATGTCGTCGATGTCGATGACGGGACGGCCGGCGTCGGGGAAAGCGGTATCGCTCGCCACCGCGACGATGGTGGGATCGCCGGGATGCAGCGGCGGCTTACCGTTGGCCGCACGGTGGATCTCGAGCTTGGCGTGAGCCTGGCGCTTGAAGCCCTCGACGATGACGAGATCGACCGGCGAGAGCCTCGCCAGCAGATCCGGCAACTCCGCCTCCGGCTCGTCGCGCAGCTCCCGCATCAGGGCCCAGCGCCGTTCCGAGGAGATCAGCACCTCGCGCGCGCCGGCCTCGCGATGGGCATGGGAATCCTTGCCGGGCGTGTCGAGATCGAAGGCGTGGTGGGCGTGCTTGAGCGTCGAGACCGAGACACCACGACGCCCCAGTTCCGGAATCAGGCGGGTGACCACGGTGGTCTTGCCTGCTCCGCTCCACCCCGCCAGGCCGATCACACGCATCGAATGTCTTTACCCCAAACGAAAACCGGGCGCCGAGGCGCCCGGTCGTCATCCGTCAGGAGCCCCTGACGGTCAAGCGGATCATTCAGCCGGCTGGAGCCGGTTGTCGGAGCCGGCACGGGCCTTCTGCATCTCTTCCTCGACCCAGAGCGAGTGATGCGCCTTGGCCCAGTTCAGATCGACCTCGCCGGAGCCCATGGCGTCGAAGGCGCCCTCCATGCCGATCGAGCCGATATAGATATGGCCGAGCATCAGCGCGATCATCAGCACCGAGACGATGCCGTGGACGACGTTCCAGAACTGGAGATTGAGCACGCCGCCGGCATAGAACGGGAACAGCAGGTAGAAGCCCGACACCGACAGCGCCGCACCGCCGAGCACCACGCTCCAGAACACGATCTTCTGGCCGGCGTTGAAGCGGCGGGCCTCCGGATGGCCGTTGCCGATGATGCCGCCGCCGGCCGCGAACCAGCGCAGGTCGAGCAGGGTCGGAATGTTGTCCTTGATCCAGATGACGAACATCAGCGCCACGCCCAGCATGAAGGGCCAGGCCAGGAAGTTATGGGCCCATTTGGCGGCGATCGAGAGGTTCGTGAAGGCCTGCGGGCCGACCAGCGGCAGCAGGACCAGCTTTCCGAAGGTGACGTTCAGGCCCGACAGCGTCAGGATGATGAAGCAGCCCGCTGTCAGCCAGTGCACGAAACGTTCGAAGGCGTTGAAGCGCGTGATCGTGGTTCCCGCCGGCCCCGCCTCGTTCATGATCCGCCCGCGGATCAGGTAGAACGCCGTCAGCGCCAGCAGCGTGCCCAGCACCGCGATGGCGGCGATGCGCAGCATCGTGCCCTGGTGGAAGGCGCGCCAGTCGCGGCCCGCGGGACGCTCCAGCGTCGCGGCCTTCTGGTCGGGGATCGAGATGCGGCCCTGCAGCTCCGCCTGGGGATTGCCCTTCAGGGCATCCAGGAACTGCCGCTCGCGAACGGCATCGGCCGTCGGATTGACCTGCTGGGCACTCGCGGGAACGGCGAAGGCGACCGCGAAGGTCAGCAGCAGGCCGGTCACCAGCAGGCGGATATGGGCGCCAAAACGCATGGCTGTCTTTCCTTGTTCTCGACTCTCGCGGCGAGCCGCCGACCTGTCCGTAAGCGGTGCCCCGAGGAGCCGGACGGGCCGGCTTGCCTTCGGAACACCCTGTCCTGGGCGCCTCGCGAGGAGGCCCCGGTCCGTTGCCGGACAGGCGCCTAGATGGCGATGTTTTCCTTGTAGGCCGTCTGCCAGCCCCAGGCGCCCGAGCCGTAGCCGCGCTTCACCACCCGCTCCTTGTAGATCTGGGCGATGATCTCGCCGTCACCGGCCAGCAGCGACTTGGTCGAGCACATCTCGGCGCAGAGCGGCAGCTTGCCTTCGGCGAGACGGTTCGAGCCGTACTTCTGGAACTCGACCGGCGAGAGGTCCGCCTCGGGGCCGCCGGCGCAGAAGGTGCACTTGTCCATCTTGCCGCGCGAACCGAAGTTGCCGACCTTCGGATACTGCGGCGCGCCAAACGGGCAGGCGTAGAAGCAGTAGCCGCAGCCGATGCAGAGGTCCTTGCTGTGCAGCACCACGGCGTCCGCCGTGGTGTAGAAGCAGTCGACCGGGCAGACCGCCGCGCAGGGCGCGTCGGTGCAGTGCATGCAGGCCATCGAGACCGAGCGCTCGCTGGGCTTGCCGTCATTGATCGTGACGACACGGCGGCGGTTGATGCCCCAGGGCACCTCGTTCTCGTTCTTGCAGGCGGTGACGCAGGCGTTGCACTCGATGCAGCGATCCGCGTCGCAGAGGAATTTCATCCGGGCCATGGTTCAGTTTCCCCCTTACGCCGCTGCGATCTGGCAGAGCGTGACCTTGCCTTCGTGCATCGCCGTGACCGGGTCGTAACCATAGGTCGTGACGACGTTGACCGACTCGCCCAGCACGATCGGATCCGTGCCCTTCGGGTAGTTCCCGCGCTGGTCCTGGCCCTGGTAGAAGCCGCCGAAGTGGTACGGCATGAAGGCCACCCCCTTGCCGACACGCTCCGTCACCAGCGCCTTGACGCGGGCCTTGGAGTTGTTCTCGGGGCCGGACACCCAGACGAAAGCACCGTCCTTGATGCCACGCGCCGCCGCGTCCGCCGGATTGATCTCGACGAACATGTCCTGCTGCAGCTCGGCCAGCCACTTGTTCGAGCGGGTTTCCTCGCCGCCGCCCTCGTACTCCACGAGACGACCCGAGGTGAGGACGATCGGGAAGGACTTGGCGATGCCCTTCTCGACCGCGGCCTTCTGGACCGAGGTGTGGAGGTTGGGGATGCGCAGGGTCCGCTCGTCGGGACGGGCCGGCCACTTCGCGACCAGATCGACGCGCGGCGAGTAGATCGGCTCGCGATGGGTCGGCACAGGGTCGGGCAGGTTCCAGGCGTTGGCGCGGGCCTTGCCGTTGCCGTAGGGCACGCAGCCATGCTTGAGCGCGACGCGCTGGATGCCGCCGGACAGGTCGTTCGCCCAGCTCACCGAGTCGATGTTGTTGCCACCGATCCAGGTGATGGTCTCGAGCTCCTTGGGCGTCAGCTCGGCATCCCAGCCGAGCTTCTTCAGCACGCCCATGGTGAACTCGGGATAGCCGTCCTTGATGTCCGAGTTCAGCGAGTAGGAGCCGTTCTCCGCCAGCAGCGTGTCATTGACCTTGCTGCCGTCAGCGAGCGTGCGCTCGCGGGTGAGGCCGAAGCGCGGACGGAAGGTGCCGCCGCCGTTACCCGCCTCGAGCGAGGTGTTGTAGAGGATATGGGTGCCGGGGTGCTTGAGCTCCGGCGTGCCCCAGCACGGCCAGGGCAGACCGTAGAAGTCGTTCTCGACCGGGGAGCCCTTGGCGCCGCGCAGGCTGACCAGGTCGAACTTGTCCTGATGCTCCATGTGCAGCTTCAGGCGCTCGGGAGACTGGCCGGTGTAGCCCGTCGACCAGCCGCCGCGGTTGATCTCGCGCAGGATCGACTCCGGCGACGGCTCGGGGCCGTACTTGCCCTGCACCATCTCGAAGTTCTTGTGCATCTGCTCGGCGAAACCGAGCTTCTGCGCCAGCTTGTAGATCACGAAGTAGTCGCTGGCGGCCTCGAAGATCGGCTCCACCACCTTCTCGCCCCACTGCACCGAGCGGTTCGAGCAGGTGCGCGAGCCGGCGCATTCGAACTGCGTGCCGATCGGCAGGATATAGGTGCCGTTCTTGCGCCCGCCGAGCGAGACGAAGTTGGTCGGGTGCGGGTCGGCGACGACGAGCAGCTCGAGCTTCTCGAGGCCCTTCACCGCATCAGGCATGCGGGGGATGGTGTTGCCGCCATGGCCCATGACGAACATGGCCTTGAGGTTGTCCATCTGGTCGACCTGCTCGGCCGGCAGATTGGCAGCGTCGAACCAGCGGGTCGAGGTGTGGCCCGAGGTCTCCATGTTGGCCTTGCGGGTCCGCGCCGGACGGCCGCCCTTGGCCGGCACTTCGTCGAAGCGGGTGACGAAGTAGTCGTACGGCACGTCCCAGACGCGGGCCCAGTGGCGCCAGGCGCCCTCGACCAGCCCGTAGTAGCAAGGCAGGTTCGAGATATCGAGGCCGAAGTCGGTCGCGCCCTGCACGTTGCAGTGGCCGCGGAAGATGTTGGCGCCGTTACCCATGCCGCCGACGTTGCCGGTGGCCAGCAGCAGGTTGCAGATGGCGCGGACGTTGGCGGTGCCGACCGAGTGCTGGGTCACGCCCATGCACCAGATGAACGTCGCCGGCTTGACCTTGGCGAAGGTCTCGGCCGCGCGCTTGAGCTGCGCCTCGGGCACGCCGGTGATGTCCTCGACGGTCTTGGGGTCGTATTTCTCGACCTCCTTGCGGACGTCGTCCATGCCGTGCACGCGGGCGGCGAGGAAGGCCTTGTCCTCCCAGCCATTCTTGAAGATGTGCCACATCATGCCCCAGATCACCGCGATGTCGGTGCCCGAGCGGATGCGGATGTAGTCCGTCGCATGGGCCGCAGTGCGGGTCAGGCGCGGATCGAAAACGATGACGTTGGCGCGGTTCTGTTCCTTGCCGACCAGGATGTGCTGCATCGAGACCGGATGGGCCTCGGCCGCATTCGAGCCCATGAACAGGATCGTCTTGGAATTGCGGATGTCGTTGTAGGAGTTCGTCATCGCGCCGTAGCCCCAGGTGTTGGCAACACCCGCGACCGTGGTGGAGTGACAGATGCGCGCCTGGTGGTCGACGTTGTTCGTGCCCCAGAAGGCGGCGAACTTGCGGAACAGGTAGGCGCCCTCGTTCGAGAACTTGGCCGAGCCGAGCATGTAGACGGAGTCAGCGCCGGACTTCGCGCGGATCTGCATCATCTTGTCGCCGATCTCGTTGATCGCGACATCCCAGGAGATGCGCTGCCACTGACCGTCGACCAGCTTCATCGGATACTTGATGCGGCGGTCGCCATGGACCAGCTCGCGCACGGACGCGCCCTTGGCGCAGTGCGAACCGCGGTTGATCGGGCTCTCCCAGGCCGGCTCCTGGCCGACCCAGACGCCGTTGGCGACCTCGGCCTTGACCGTGCAGCCCACCGAGCAGTGGGTGCAGATGTTCTTGACGATCTTCGTGCCCGTCGCCGGGCCAAGGCCAGCGGCCTCGGCCTTGCGGACCGACCCGATCTGCAGGGCGCCCGCGGCGGCGACGCCACCGGCGACGAGGCCGGAGCGGCGAAGGAAGGCACGGCGGTCCATGACGCCCGAGGACAGGCCGGCGATCGCCGCCTGGAGCCTGCCGCGCTGGACATCGGCGGTTTTGCGCTTGATCAGCATGGTTTGGCGCCTCTCAGAAACGGTTGACGCGGTAGAAGGCCTTGACGTGCTCCGACTCGCGGTAGCGCGCCTTGGTCTCTTCCTTGCCGGGATCGACGGCCGCGGCGGGCGTCACCATCGCCGGCGTCGCCGCCAGCGTGGCGCCCGCGCCGAGCGCCTTGAAGAAGCTGCGGCGATCGACGGCCGGTTCGCCGGTTTCTTTGGTTTTCGACATCGTCGTCTCCCACGCGTCGGGTTGTGCGGTGTGTCTGGACTGGATCATGCGGGCAGCCTCGCGGCCTGTGTCTCGATCGAGAGGAACAGGCTGCCGAGCCGGCCCACGGCCTTGTAGAATTTCGCCGCCTTCGCCACCTCGAGGTCGGCGAAGAAGCGCTCGCCCCAGGGCTCGATGTGGCGGGCGTAGAAGCGGTCGGCGTCGATGCCCTCGGCCTCGACCTCGCCACGAAGCAGCTTCGCCATGATGTCGAGCAGCACGGCGATGTGGTCCTCGGGCTCGCCGGCCCGGGCGTCCCGCGCCAGGCCGAGCGCGCCCATGTCCTCCCGCACCAGGGCCAGCGGCCGCTCGTGCAGGAAACCGGTCAGGTAATAGGAGGCGTAGGGCAGGAGTTCGCCGCGACCGACGCCGATGAAGAGCTCGAAGAACTCGTCGCGCAGGCTTTCGGGCGTCGCCGCATCGGCGGCCTCCGCCAGGGCGAGATGGGCCATGCCCAGCGGCGAGGCGTCGCCCTGCAGGTCGCGCAGCGCCGCCAGCGTCTCGGCCGTCGGCGCCCGCCAGAGCAGCGCGCCGACCAGTCGATCGGCTGCGAGATCATGATCTGCGACTGCATCGCCGCGGCAGGATCGGGGCGGGGGTAGAGGTCGGGCCGCAGCTCGGAGCGCGGAATGCCCGTCGTCGCCTCGACCGAGAGGACGCGGTCGGCGGGGACCCGCTTCCAGCTCGAGATGGCGGGCTGAGAAATGCCGAGGCTGCGCGCCAGAGCCCTGACGCCACCAACGCTACCGATCGCTTTTTCGAGTGCCGGGTCGCGCATTTGATTAAGGTCAAGGTCCTCGAGGCGCGGGGCATTCAGATTGCCGCCCCAACTGCGGGTGATAACGACTGGTTATTGCCCAAAAATAAAACGATTCCAATCTCCCTTCAGATTGGAACTGCGCCACCTCCACGCTTGCGAAGACGGGGGGTGGCAGCCTCCTGAGGCGCCTCCTGTTGCGCTGCAGCATAGACCGAGAGAGGCGGCATCCCCGGCCCGATCTCGTTCATGGCGGTGTTTTCACCCTCGTCAGACAAACGCAACGCCACCGGCTCGGGCTCGCCGCGCGCGTCTTCTTGCGCTGCAGCATGAGCCGCCTCACTTTCGTCGTTAGACGAAAGGGGGTGCGGCAAGCCGTCGCTCCCTGCCTCCTGATTGACCAGCGTGGCCTCCGGAGGGGTCGGCGGCTCTCCGAAGATGCCGCGAACGAGCTCGGCGACGTCATCCGATTCCGTCAGTGGCCCATAGCCGGGCGCGCCGCCGGGCGTGTTCCAGTCGAGCGCGTAATCGCGCGCCGGGTTCTCGAAATTCGCGATGGCGGGGTCATTCTCCCAGGCGCGCCGCATCGCCGCCAGCTTCCAGGCTTCCGGCACATTCTGCTTCAGCCAGGAGGCGAGATCGAAATCCTTGTCGATCAGGT
>LNFM01006315.1_pt1 | contig 16391 bp, 11 predicted proteins | sample 596031 | NCBI WGS metagenome assembly LNFM01 (sample SAMN04254537, study PRJNA301005) | activated carbon metagenome | isolation source: dual media filters at the Ann Arbor, Michigan drinking water treatment plant | place: USA: Ann Arbor
GCTGGGAGAGCGCTTGCATGGCATGCAAGAGGTCAACGGTTCGATCCCGTTTATCTCCACCAAATTTGTAGCAGCAGCAACTGCCACGGGGCCGGCGAAAGCGGGTCTTGTTACTCGAAGGTTTCGTCCCCTTCGTCTAGTGGCCTAGGACACCGCCCTTTCACGGCGGTAACAGGGGTTCGAGTCCCCTAGGGGACGCCAGTTTTACCCGTACTGCGGGCTTTGAAGGGTCATTCCTAGGAATGACCCTTTTGTTTTTTCTGGCACCTCAAAATCTGCCACCTCAACCGATTTCAGGTTTCGCTCAAGGCGTGGTCGGGCGCGCGTTCGACACGGTTTCGCCCGGCGCTCTTGGCCCTGTAAAGCGCCATGTCGGCGTGGCGCAGGTACAGGTCGCGCTGTGTTGCGCTGCGTGGAATGCCCGCACATATCCCGATGCTCAGGCTTAGCGTAATGCGCTGCCCGTCATACAGGCAGGGGTGTGCGGCCAGGTCTTCACACAATTGCTCGGCCAAGGCTTGCGCGCCCGCTGCGCTGGTGTGGTCGAGCAGTGCGACAAATTCTTCGCCCCCAAAGCGTGCAAGCAGGTCGCCACTGCGCAGGCGTTGCTCAAGGCGCCATGCCGTGTGCTGCAGGCAGGCGTCGCCGGCGAGGTGGCCGTAGTGGTCATTCACCTGTTTGAAGAAATCCAGGTCCATCATCAGCACCGCCACCGACGTCTGGCTGCGTGCGGCCCGGGCCACTGCGCGATCAATTTCATTGTCCAGGGTGATGCGGTTGAGCAGGCCCGTCAGGCTGTCGCGCCGGTTTTGCTCATTGAGTTGATGATTGGCATTGGCGAGCGCGCGCATGGCTTTTTCCAGCTCAAGGGTGCGCTCGCTGACACGACTCTCGAGTTGTTCGTTGGCGTGGCGCTGCAGCGCCAGGTTGCGCTCTTGTTCGACGCGCAGCTGGTGGGCTTTTTCGAGAAGCTGGGCTTGGGCTAGCGCTTGCGCCCGCTGACTTTCGCGGATGCGCGCAGCCAGGGCGATAGAGAATATGACCAGCTCGACCAAGCTGCCGATTTGCTGCGCTTGCAGCGTGATGAGTGAGTACGGCAGCAGGCCGGTGCCGCTGAGGATGCTGAACAGGCTGGCAATGATCAGCATCGACCAGCCCAGCGCAAACAGTCCGGCCGGCCGGTAACCCGCTCGCCAGCGCAGCAGTGTGACCGTCCAGGCGGCCACGGAGCAGGCGCCCAGTAGCGCGAAGCTGCCCATCAGCGCCAGACGGTAGGGGCCCAGAAGAGCCAGCCCCATCACCAGCAAAGCACCCAGGGCCAGCGCCCGGCAGGTATGGGTGTATAGGCGGTGGCAGTGCTTCAGCTCAAGCACACCGTAGGTGAACACCACTGCCATGAGCGTCGCCAGCGCCGAGCTGAGAGGGAAGCTCAGCTGCTGCCAGGTCAGGGCGTTGGGCCATAGCCACTGCAGGGCAAAGCCCAGCTGAATGAACTGGTAGAAACTGAAGCTGCCGACGAACAGGCTGTAACTGAGGTAGTTGCGGTCGCGGGTAATTGCGAAGATCGACAGGTTGTAGATCAGCATGGCCGCCAGCGCACCGAAGAACAGACCCTGCAGGAGCAGGTTGCGTTGTTCATGGTGCTCGAAGGTGGCGCGCGTCATGAGGCTGGCGCTGAGGTTGGCCGATCCTTCTGTGCGCATGCGCAGCAGCAGCTCGCGTGTTTCCCCGGCCTTTAGTTGCAGGGGCAGAGCCAGTTGACGGTGGGCGATCCAGCGGTCGGCGAACGGTCGCTGGTCACCAGCGCGGTAAACCCGCTCTCCATCAAGGCCGTAGACATCCAGTTGATCGAGCAGCGGGTTGCCGACCAGCAGAATCCAGTTACCGCTGTGCGGTGTCGGGTTATGCACGCTGAGTTTCAGCCAGAACGCGCTGCGGCTGTAGCCAAAGCTGGCGTCACGGCGTGCCACCGGTTGCCATGCGGTGGTGGGGAGGTTGCGCACCTGTGCTGCATCGGCCTGGCCACTGGGGTCCTCCCACACGAACATGGACGGCGCCGGCAGCACGCGCTCACCATCGGGCGGTAGGCTCAACGCTTCAGCCTGGGCCAGCAGGGGCATGCACAGCAGTATCAGGATGCGAAGAGCTACCTGCACAGGCTATTCTCGGGCAGAGGACGATTTAACGTTGCGTCGCATTATCGCGTGCAAGGCATCAGCGCGATAGCCGCTGATGAATGCGGCCTCGGGAGGGGCGACAGGTGCGCCCATTCTTGTTTAATCAGGCATGCCGCCGCCCTATGCCGGCGTTGGCCTTTCTATATGCAACTCACCCGCTTGGCAATGAGTGACCGGAGTACGAATGAACTGGGACCTGGCAACACCTTTCGTCATTGATATTCAGGTGGCGGCCGATGATATCGACGGCCTCGGCCATGCCAACAACGCGGTGTACGTCAGTTGGCTAGAGCGCTGTGCCTGGCGCCATTCCCAATACCTGGGGCTGGATCTGGTCGAGTATCGGCGGCTTGATCGAGCGATGGCCGTGGTGCGTCATGAGATTGACTACCTGGCCAGTGCCTACGAAGGGCAGGCGCTGCAGATGGCGACCTGGATTGTTGAGTCCGACCAGCGTTTGAAAATGGATCGATGCTTTCAGTTAGTGCGCCCCGAGGATGGGCTGACCTTACTACGCGCGCGCACCACGTTCGTCTGTATCGAGTTGTCGACTGGCAAGCCCAAGCGCATGCCGGCTGAGTTTGTTGAGGGCTACGGCCGCGCATTGCTGCCGGATTCATCGTCGACTGGGGCGAGAAACAGCGCCTCGTTGTCGTAGACCACCTGCAGGTGGCGCCGCTCGCCAGGATTGATCACGATCGATTGATCACTGCCCAGCGTCAACGTACCGCAATAGCCCGCGCGCGACAGGCGCAACCGTGCGACGTGCTCGCCCGGTGGCAGCTCCAGTTCCGTCTGTTTGCCTGCGGCCAGGGTCACGACCTGGCGTTCGCCCAGCTGTAATTCCACATCGCACGCGGTAGGTGCATCCAGGCTGCGGCTAAGCACCAGGCGCGCGCTTTGTGCGGGTACTTCATCGGGTAGCTGGAGCGTGGGCGCGGGTTCGGCTTGCGCGGCAACAGAGGCGCTGATGAGCAGGCCGCACAGCAGGACGGGGAGACGCATGGCACAAGCTCCTTGGGTTTGACCGCCTTTTGACCCCATGCGAACTTTCCTCGTTCCCTGTGCCGGCGCGCCTGTTTAAACTGCCGGCCTGTGCGTTCGCCGCGCCTCCTTTGTTGAAGAGATCACTGTATGCAGATTGCCCTGGCCCCCATGGAAGGGTTGGTCGATGAAATCCTGCGCGATGTGCTGACCCGGGTGGGTGGCATCGACTGGTGTGTAACCGAGTTCATTCGGGTCACCGAGCGCGTATTGCCGGCCAGCACCTACCAGAAGCTTGCGCCTGAACTGTTCAGCGGTGCGCGAACGGCTGCGGGTACACCGGTGCGGGTGCAGTTTCTCGGGTCCGATCCCGCCTGCCTGGCTGATAACGCGGCCTATGCTTGCACGCTGGGGGCACCGGTGATTGACCTCAACTTCGGCTGCCCGGCCAAGACGGTTAACAAGTCGCGCGGTGGCGCGGTGCTGCTCAAGGAGCCTGAGTTGCTCCACGCCATCGTGCGTGAGGTGCGCCGTGCAGTGCCGGCGGCGGTGCCGGTCACCGCGAAGATGCGCCTGGGCTTCGACCACAAGGACTATGCCTTGGACTGTGCCCAGGCGCTGGCCGAAGGCGGCGCCGGGCAAATCGTGGTGCACGCACGCACCAAGGTCGAAGGCTACAAGCCGCCCGCGCATTGGGAGTGGGTCGCGCGGGTGCAAGCGGCCGTTAAGGTGCCGGTGTACGCCAATGGTGAGGTCTGGACGCTCGACGATTGGCGCCGCTGCCGTGAAGTCAGCGGTGTAGAGGACATCATGCTGGGTCGGGGGCTGGTCGCACGGCCTGACCTGGCTCGGCAAATTGCCGCCGCCAGAGCCGGGGAGGCGGTTGTGCCCATGAGCTGGGTCGAGCTGCAGCCCATGCTGGCCGACTTCTGGCTGCAGGCGCGGCGCAAGATCTCCCCGCGTTACGCGCCTGGCCGGCTCAAGCAGTGGCTGGCAATGCTCACTCGCAGCTATCCCGAAGCCACCGAGCTGTTCAATCTGCTGCGTCGGGAAAGCGATTGTCAGCGTATCGATGCTCTGCTCGGTATCGAATTTGCCGAAGCTGTGCGTGTCGAGCAGGCGAGCGCCTGAGTGCATAGGGGGGGATCACGCTGTACCGATCCACCCTGTTCTCAACATTTGGTGGATGAAAAAGCGTCATCCACCCTACGTGCTTCGCACTGCCACTTGCGACTAACGTCCGCCGCTGACATCCAATAGCGCGCCGCTGGTGTAGGACGCCTGATCGCTGGCGAGCCAGAGAATAGCGCTGGCTATCTCATCCGGCAGACCACCACGGCCCATTGGAATGCTTGGGCTCACCCGTGCGACGCGCCCCGGCTCTCCGCCGCTGGCATGGATGTCGGTCTGGATGATCCCAGGCCTCACCGCGTTGACGCGAATACCCTCGGCGGCTACCTCCTTGGCCAGGCCCACGGTCATGCTGTCGATGGCGCCCTTCGCCGCGGCGTAGTCGATGTACTCACCCGGGGCGCCGAGCCGGGCGGCAATCGAGGACACATTGACGATCGCGCCGCCGTTGCCGCCCAGGCGCGTCGACATGCGTTTGATTGCCTCACGGCAGCAGAGAAAACTGCCGAACACGTTGGTGGCGAAGACGCGCTGCCACCGGCCCAGGTCCATCTGCGCCAGGGGCATCTGGGTTTCCAGCATGCCGGCGTTGTTGACCAGCACATCGAGACGCCCCAGCTGCTGATCGATGCGGGCAAACAACTGCAGTACATCCTGTTCGTTAGCAACGTCGGCCTGCACGGTAATGGCTCGGCCTCCTGCGGCGATGATCGTTTCAGCCAGTGCCTCGGCCGCCGCCTGTTGCCGGTGATAGGTGAGGCACAGCGCGTAACCCTGGGCCGCCGCTAACCTGGCGGTGGCAGCGCCAATGCCGCGACTGGCACCGGTAATCAGCATGACTTTATGCATCACCTCGCTCCCTGTAAGAAATGTTTACGACCGCTTGAAATGCGTGGGGCTGTCCACATGTTCAGTGCTGTGGGATGCCGAAGTCGGGTCCCTTGATCACTCGCTGATAAACCAGGAGAGCACCATGAGCACTGCATTTTCCATGACCCCACTGTTTCGCCAGTCGATTGGCTTTGACCGTTTCAACGACCTGTTCGAGTCGGCGATGCGCAACGAAAGCGGCAGCAGCTACCCACCCTACAACGTCGAGAAGCACGCTGACGACCAGTACCGGATTGTCGTGGCTGCCGCCGGCTTTCAGGACGATGACCTCGACCTGCAGGTCGAACGCGGTGTGCTGACCGTGACGGGCGGCAAGCGCGCGGACGCAGGCGATAACGTGACTTATCTTTATCAGGGTATCGCCCAGCGCGCCTTCAAGCTGTCGTTCCGCCTTGCCGACCACATCGAGGTCAAATCTGCCAGCCTGATCAACGGCCTGCTGAACATTGAGCTGGTGCGGATCGTGCCGGAAGAGGCCAAGGCCAAGCGCATCCCCATCGGCAGCGGGCGCCCAGCCTTGCAAGGTTGATACACCGGCCGGCGCTCCGATAACGGCACCCTCTGGGTGCCGTTTTCATGTCCGCTATCTAACCCGTCAGTCGAGTCGTGAATCCACAGGCCCGTGCTCGTCCATGGGGTTAGGGTTCGCCCGGGCCGATCAGGCTGGTAGGCTTCAGGGCATTGCCGCTTGATCAGGAACCACCATGCTCTGCTCGTTTCGTCCGCTACTCGCCGTGCTGGGGCTGTGGTTGGTCTGCCAGGTCAGTGTCGCCAACCCATTACAGCAACGGCTCGACGCCAGTGTCGCCCCCGTAATGCAGTCTTATGATATTCCCGGCATGGTGGTCGCTATCAGCCAGGGCGGACGGCAGCAGTTCTTCGCCTATGGCGTTGCGTCGCGCGACAGTGGCGCAGCTGTGGACCGCGACACGCTGTTCGAGCTGGGCTCGGTCAGCAAGCTGCTTACCGCCACCCTGGGCGCTTATGCCGAGGCGCGCGGTGCGCTGCACTTGCGCGATAGCGCCAGCCGCTACCTGCCGGATCTCGAGGGCAGCGTAGCTGGGCAGGTCAGCCTGCTGGCGCTGGCAACCTACACGGCCGGCGGCTTGCCGTTGCAATTCCCGGATGCGGTGCACAGTCGGCAGCAGATGCTCGATTACTACCGCAACTGGCGCCCCCTTTACCCGCTCGACAGTCGGCGTCTGTATTCCAATCCCAGTATCGGTTTGTTCGGCCATCTGGCTGCCATCAGCTTGAAGGCGCCTTTTTCACAGGCATTGGCAGAACACGTATTAGCGCCACTGGGCATGACCAGCAGCTACGTTCAGGTTCCGCCGGCGCAGATGGCGCGTTACGCCTGGGGTTATCGTGACGCCGCACCTGTGCGCGTACAGCCGGGCACGCTGGACGCAGAAGCCTATGGGGTTAAATCGAGCGCCGCCGATATGCTGCGCTTCGTCGAGGCCAATCTGCACCCGGACTCAGTGAGCAAGCCTCTGGACCAGGCCATCCGCGCCACGCATCGGGGGTACTACCGCGTCGGCGACATGACCCAGGCATTGGGCTGGGAACGCTATGAGTACCCGATCAGCCTGGAACGGTTACAGGCGGGTAATTCGGCCGAGATGGCCCTGCAGGCGCAGGCGCTCGAACGCTTGCCGGAGCCTTCCGCTGCCGAGGGCGATCTGCTGCTGAACAAGACCGGGTCGACCAATGGCTTTGGCGCTTATGTGCTGGTGTTGCCAGCGCGCGATATTGGCCTGGTGATACTCGCCAACCGCAATTACCCCAACGCTGAGCGTGTGCGCCTTGCGCTGCAGATCTTGGACGCGCTGGCGCACTGACTCTGCACAGGCTCAGGCGTCCTGGCCGCGAACCGGGCGTTGGCGCATGTGCGCCAGCAGTGCACGAAATTCCCCCAGCGGTAATGGCTTGCTGAACAGGTACCCCTGATAGAGGTGGCAACCCTCCTGTTCAAGAAAGTCCAGCTGCTCTTGTTGCTCCACACCCTCGGCGATCATCGACAGCCCCAGGCTGCGGGCCATGGCGACGATGGCGCGGATGATTTCCGCGTCGTTGGCGTCCTGGGTAGCGTCGCGGACGAACGACTGGTCAATCTTCAGCACATCCACCGGCAGGCGCTTGAGGTAGGTTAACGAGCTGTAGCCTGTGCCGAAGTCGTCCATGGCGAAGCTGACGCCGAATTTCTTCAGGCGGTTCATCTTGGCAATGGTGTCGTCGATGTTCTGAATGACGATCCCCTCAGTGATTTCAAGCTTGAGCATGCGGTGGGGCAGGGCGCTGCTGCGCAGGCTGCCTTCGACGCGCTCGACAAAATCACCCTGACGGAACTGGCGAGGGCTGATATTCACGCACAGGCTGAAGGTGTCGGCATGAATCAGCCCTTCGCTGATCATCTCGGCGCAGGCATGGCAGGCTTCGGCCAGGACCCAGCCGCCGACTTCCAGAATCAGTCCACTTTCTTCCAGCACATGGATGAACGCCGCAGGTGATTGCGCGCCCAAGGTTGGGTGCTGCCAGCGCAGCAGCGCTTCGGCACCAATCACCTGGCCGCTGCGGGCGTCGACCTGGGGCTGGAAGTACAGCTCGAACTCGCCGCGGGCCAGCGCCAGGCGCAAATCGTTTTCCAGGCGTAAACGTTCGCTGGCCGCTTCCTGCATGGTGCTACGAAATACCTGGATGGCATTACGGCCCGAGTCCTTGGCCCGGTACAGCGCGATATCCGCACGTTTAAGCAGGTCGGCTGGGGTGGCGCCGTGGTCCGGGATCAGGGCAATGCCGATGCTGGGCGTGACCTGCAGCCGATGGCCGTCGAGCAGCATGGGCTCGGCGATCAGTTTACGCAGTTTTTCTGCGGTGCTGCGGGCCTGGCGCGTGACATCCGCTCGCCGTCCTTCTAAGCCCGAAAGCAGCACCACGAATTCATCGCCGCCCAGGCGCGCCACGGTGTCTTCCTGGCGCACGCTGGCTTCAAGGCGCGCGGTGATGAGCTTGAGTACCGAGTCGCCAACTGGGTGACCCAGCGAGTCGTTGATGTGCTTGAAGTGGTCGAGGTCGAGGAACAGCAGGGCACCGCGTAATTCGTGGCGTTTGAGCAGGGCTATCTGCTGGGTCAAACGGTCCATCAGCAGGGCACGGTTGGGCAAGTTGGTCAGCGAGTCGTGATAGGCCAGGTGCTGGACCTGGGCCTGAGCGTCCTTGAGTGCGCCAATGTCGCGCGCCGTCAGCAGCAGGCAGGCCTGGCCGTCGAGCTCTATCTGCTCCACCGAGATTTCCACCTGCAGCAGGTGGCCGTAACGATTGCGCCCGAGCACTTCCAGGTGGTGAACGCGGCCATCGCGCTGCAAGGCATCGACAATCAGCTGGCGCTGGCCGGCATCCGCCCAGATATTCAGCTCGGTGGCCGTACGGCCAATGACCTCATCAGCGCTGTAGCCAGTCAGCCGCGTGAACCCCTCGTTGACCTCCAGGTAGCGGCTGGTCTCACGCTCGGTGATGGTGATGGCATCCGGGCTGGACTGGAACGCTTTGAAAAACTTCTCCTGGCTGGACTTGAGTGCTGCCTCGGCTTGCTGGCGTTCGGTGATGTCACGGAACGTGGTCAGGATGCACGATTGCCCGCCCACTTCGATGGGACGGCACGAGACGACGCAGGTAAAGCAGCGGCCGCTACGGTCACGAAACTGCGCCACTGCATTGTTCAGGCCTTTTTGTGCAGTGAACTGGGCATACAAAACCGCGCGCTGTGTGATGTCAGCCCAGAAGTTGATTTCCAGGACGCTGCGTCCTATGACTTCTTCGGGTTGCCAGCCGAAGGCTTGGCTAAAGCTTGGATTGATCTCCAGCACGTTCCCGTGCGAGATGCTGGTGACCGCAATCGGATCGGGGCTGGCCTGGAACAGGGTGATGAATTTCTCTTCGGAGTCCTTCAAGTGCTGCTGGCGCATGACGCGTTCGGTGATATCGATCAGGATGCCGGCCATCCGCAGGGGCTGTCCCTGGGCGTTGCGGTAAAGCTTGGCGGTACTTTCCAGGTAATGAGTGCGCTGCTGGTCATCGACGCTGCGGTAGGTGACCTGATAGTCCTGGCGAATGCCCTGCACCAGCTCTTCGTAGGCCACGCGTAGCCCCTTGCGGTCGGCCATGGGGACGTTGTTGAAGAACGTGCGGAAATCACCCTCATAAGGTGCCTGGGGCAGCCCGTGCAGGCAGGCCGCGCGGGCTGAGGTGAACAGGTGATCAGTGGGGATGTGCCATTCCCAGGTGCCCAGGTCCGCCGACTCCAGGGCCAGGTTCAGGCGCTCCTGGCTTTCTTGCAGAGCACGCTCCTGCGCGCGTTGGCGGGTGATGTCGCGCACTGTCAGAACCAGGCAGGTCCGCCCATCCAGTTCGATTTCACCGCCGGATATCAGATTGCAGCTCAGGCTGCCATCACGGTTGTACATCTCCACTTCCAGCGCATCGAGGGCGTCGCGTTCAATCGCTTCGAGCATGCGTTGGCGGTCGTTGGGATTGGCCCACAGGCCGAGCTCCAGTGAGGTGCGACCCAGTATCTCGGCGCTGCGCCAGCCAAACTGCCGCTCGAAGCCAGGATTGACCTCAATAAAGCGGCCAGTGGCCTTATCGGTAATCACCAAGGCGTCGGGGGTGTGTCGGAATGCCTGGGAAAACTTGTCTTCACTGCTACGCAATGCCTGCTCGGCACGTTTGCGTTCGGTGGTGTCGAGGAACGAACTGAATATATGACCCTGGCCATCCAGGGTGATGTACTGGCTGGACATCACACCGTCCAGCACCTGCTCATTGCGGGTGCGTACCTGCACCTCCTGAAGCACCGGCTCATCACGGTGGTAGACGGTACGCCGCAGGTAGTCGCGTTGCTGCGGGTGCACCCAAATGTTCAGGTCCAGTGCCGTACGGCCAATGACCTCTTTGGCGTCCCAGCCAAAGGTGCTGCAGAAATGACGATTGGCCTCCACGATGACACCGGAGTCGTACTTCACTAGCAGCATGACGTCGGGGCTCAGGTTGAAGAGGTCGGAGAAGCGTTTCTCCGAATTGAGCAACGCCTGGGCACGTTCCTGCTGGGTCGTGATATCGCGGATCACACCGAACATCTTGGCCTGGCCGTCATGTTCGGTCTGCAGGCTGCCGCTGATCTCCAGCCAATGCAGGCTGCCGTCAGGCCAGCGAATGCGGTGGCGCAGCGGAATGGGGGTCGGCTCGCCGCGCAGCACGGCCTGGAATTTCTCATGTATCTCGGCGCGCTCGTCCTCGGGGATCAAGGCGAAGTAGTCGACGGTTTCGCTCAAGGGTTGGCCTGCATCCAGGCCAAAGAGTGCCTGGGCGCCGCGTGACCAACTTACGCGACCGCTTTTGACATCCCAGAACCAAGCGCCCAGGTGTGCGCCATTGAGCGCAGCCAATAGGCGCGGCGCATCGCGCCAGGTCTGCTCAAAAACAGCAGGATCAAGTGCAGGAATATGAGGCAGTGGCGGGTGGTCACTGGAGTGGGCCATGGCCGAACCGTCCTGCGCGCTTTTCTGTGGTAGCGCGTTTGTGGGAATGGGTGACATACATGGCGATGCCTTTCTTATCGTTATGACCCCACGTTAGCCCCGATATCGCCGCCTATGCAAGACAATCGGCGTGCACATCCAACAGATTCATAAACGCTCGTGCCGCATTCGAGAGCGTGCGTTCCGTGTGGCTGATATAGCCCAGCTGACGGGTCAGCTGGATGCCCGGTAATGGCAGGCGCGCGACCTGATCATCGAGCATGGTGCGTGGTAGCACACTCCAGGCCAGGCCGATGGAAACCATCATCTTGATGGTCTCCAGGTAGTTGGTGCTCATGGCGATATTCGGCGTCAGCCCTTGGGCCTCGAACAGGCGTCGCACGATATGGTGGGTAAAGGTGTTGCCGCCGGGGAATACTGCCGGGTGATGTGCTACATCGGCCAGGCTGATCGCCTGGCTGCGTGCCAGCGGGTGCTCGGGCGCGGCGACGAAATCCAGCGGGTCGTCCCATACGGCCACGGCATGCACCGGCTCGCGGGTTTCCGGAGCCAGTGTGATCACCGCCAGCTCGGCGCGGCCATGCAGCACTTCTTCATAGGCCACCTCGGAGTCGAGAAACTGGATGTCCAGCGCCACCTGCGGGTGCGCGCGTGTGAAGGCGCGCAGCAGCGGTGGCAGGCGGTGCAGGCCAATGTGATGACTGGTGGCCAGGGTCAGGCGGCCGCTGATCTCGCCATTCAGGTTGGTCAATGCGCGGCGCGTATCATCCAGCACATTGAGTATCTGGTAGGCCCGCGGCAGCAAGGCGCGGCCGGCTTCGGTCAGGCTGACCTCGCGGCCCAGGCGGTCGAACAGGCGCACATTGAGCTGCTGCTCCAGGCTGGCGATGCGTTTGCTCACCGCCGGCTGCGTCAGGTGCAGGCGTTCCGCCGCCTCGGAGAAGCTGCCCAGCTCGGCGATGGCGATAAAGGCGTTGAGGGTGGCGAGGTCCATAGGGCTGCTCCTGGCGGTGGCGACGTGCAGTGTGTGCAATTCAAGCGTGCTTGTATTCCGCTGGGGAATGCTTTGAATGAAAAATATGAATTTGAGTAATTTAATGCAAGCCCATAGGATTACCCCATAAGCCAAAGGGCTATTTGCCCAGGCATAGAAAAGGGCACCGCTAAAAACGTAGGCGAGGCAGCCAGCGCAAGGCAAAAACAGGCGAAGAAGCGGAGTTTACGTGTTGTAAATGAGCATTCTGAGCCTGTTTTTAACGCCGCGATGGCAACGCAGGTAGTTTTTAGAGGTGCCCGAAAGACGTTGATGAGGAAACCGCTGATGGCCGGCAAAACGCTGTACGACAAGCTCTGGGAAATGCACGAAGTGAAGCGCCGCGACGATGGCTCGTCGCTGATCTACATCGACCGGCATATCCTTCACGAAGTGACCTCGCCCCAAGCCTTTGAGGGCTTGCGTCTGGCCAGCCGTAAACCGTGGCGCATCGACGCCAACATCGCCACCCCGGACCACAACGTGCCGACCACCAAGGCCGAGCGTCAGGGCGGCCTGGAAGCCATTGCCGATGAAGTGTCGCGGATTCAGGTGCAAACCCTGGATGAGAACTGCGATGACTTCGGCATCCTCGAATTCAAGATGAACGATATTCGCCAGGGCATCGTTCACGTAGTTGGCCCAGAGCAGGGCGCGACCTTGCCGGGCATGACCGTGGTCTGCGGCGACTCGCACACTTCGACCCACGGCGCATTCGGCGCGCTGGCCCATGGCATCGGCACCTCCGAGGTCGAGCATGTGCTCGCCACCCAGTGTCTGGTGGCCAAGAAGATGAAAAATATGCAGGTGCTGGTCGAAGGCAAGCTGCCGTTTGGCGTGACCGCCAAAGACATTGTGCTGGCCGTGATTGGCAAAATCGGCACCGCCGGCGGTAACGGTCATGCGTTGGAGTTTGCTGGCAGCGCAATCCGCGATCTGTCGCTGGAAGGGCGCATGACCATCTGCAACATGTCCATCGAGGCCGGTGCCCGCGTGGGCCTGGTGGCGGTGGACGAGAAGACCATCGCGTACGTCGAAGGCCGTCCGTTTGCCCCGAAGGGCGCCGATTGGGCCGCCGCCGTGGCGCAGTGGCAGGACCTGGTGTCCGACGCCGATGCGCATTTCGACACCGTGGTTGAGCTGCGCGCTGAAGACATCAAGCCGCAAGTCAGCTGGGGCACTTCGCCGGAAATGGTCTTGGCCGTCGATCAGAACGTGCCGGACCCGGCTGCTGAGAGCGACCCAGTTAAGAAGGATTCGATTACCCGCGCCCTGAAATACATGGGCTTGCAGGCTAACCAGGCGATCACCGACATCCAGCTGGATCGCGTATTTATCGGCTCCTGCACCAACTCGCGGATCGAAGACCTGCGCGCCGCTGCTGAAGTGGCCAAGGGTCGTAAGGTCGCCAGCACCATTAAGCAGGCAATGGTGGTGCCGGGCTCCGGTCTGGTTAAAGCCCAGGCGGAACAAGAAGGGTTGCACCACATCTTTATTGAGGCCGGTTTTGAATGGCGCGAGCCGGGCTGCTCCATGTGCCTGGCGATGAACCCGGACAAACTTGGCAGTGGCGAGCATTGCGCCTCCACCTCCAACCGTAACTTCGAAGGCCGTCAGGGTGCCGGTGGGCGTACTCACCTGGTCAGCCCGGCGATGGCTGCGGCGGCGGCGGTGACTGGTCGTTTTATTGATGTGCGCGAATTGATCCAGGCCTAAGGAGCTGACGATGAAAGCCTTTACCCAACACACCGGCCTGGTTGCACCGCTCGATCGCGCCAACGTCGACACCGACCAGATCATCCCCAAGCAGTTCTTGAAGTCGATCAAGCGCACCGGCTTCGGCCCGAACCTGTTTGATGAGTGGCGTTACCACGATGTCGGTCAGCCGAACCAGGACAACTCCAAGCGCCCGGTGAATCAGGACTTCGTGCTCAACTTCCCGCGTTACCAGGGTGCCAGCGTGCTGCTGGCGCGGGAGAACTTTGGCTGTGGTTCGAGCCGCGAACACGCGCCTTGGGCGCTGGAAGAGTACGGTTTCCGCACCATTATTGCGCCGAGCTTTGCCGATATCTTCTTCAACAACAGCTTCAAGAACGGCCTGCTGCCGATCATCCTCAAGGAAGACGAGGTCGATGCACTGTTCCAGCAGGCCGAAGCCACGGTTGGCTACCAGCTGACCGTCGACTTGGCCGCGCAGACCGTGACCCGTCCGGATGGCGTGCAGTTCAGCTTCGAGGTCGATGCCTTCCGCAAGCATTGCCTGCTCAATGGCCTGGACGATATCGGCCTGACCCTGCAGGACAGTGACGCGATCAAGACCTTTGAAACCACCTATCAGCAGCGCAGCCCTTGGCTGTTCGGCGCTATTAAGTAATCAGTGGGCGAGTGCATGTGTCACTTGCCGATTTAATGAGTTGAGAAAAGTATGTCCAAGCAGATTCTGATTCTCCCCGGCGACGGTATCGGCCCGGAAATCATGGCCGAAGCGGTCAAGGTGCTGAACCTGGCCAACGATAAGTACAACCTGGGTTTCGAACTGAGCTTCGATGACCTCGGCGGTGCGGCCATCGACCGTTATGGCGTGCCGCTGGCCGATGAAACGCTGGACCGCGCCAAGGCCGCCGATGCCATTCTGCTCGGTGCTGTCGGTGGCCCGAAGTGGGACGCTATTGATCCGGCGATCCGCCCGGAGCGTGGCCTGCTGAAAATTCGCTCGCAGCTGGGCCTGTTCGGCAACCTGCGTCCGGCGATTCTCTATCCGCAACTGGCCGATGCCTCCAGCCTCAAGCGCGAAATCGTTGCCGGCCTGGATATCCTGATCGTGCGTGAGCTGACCGGCGGCATCTATTTCGGTCAGCCGCGCGAAAGCAAAGTGCTGGAAAACGGCGAGCGCATGGCCTACGACACCCTGCCGTACAGCGAGAGTGAAATCCGCCGTATCGCCCGTGTCGGCTTCGACATGGCCCGCGTGCGTGGCAAGAAGCTTTGCTCGGTGGACAAGGCTAACGTGCTGGCTTCCAGCCAACTCTGGCGTGCCGTGGTGATTGAAGTCGCCAAGGATTATCCGGACGTCGAACTCAGCCATATGTACGTGGACAACGCCGCCATGCAGCTGGTGCGCGCGCCGAAGCAGTTTGACGTGATGGTCACTGACAACATGTTCGGCGACATTCTTTCGGATGAAGCCTCCATGCTCACTGGCTCCATCGGCATGCTGCCGTCGGCTTCCCTGGACGCCAACAATAAGGGCATGTACGAACCGTGCCACGGCAGCGCGCCGGATATCGCCGGCCAGGGCATTGCCAACCCGTTGGCGACCATTCTGTCGGTGTCGATGATGCTGCGTTACAGCTTCAATCAAACGGCTGCAGCGGATGCCATCGAGCTGGCTGTGAGCAAGGTGCTGGATCAGGGCCTGCGTACCGGCGATATCTACAGCGCGGGTACAACCAAGGTCGGCACGGCGGCGATGGGTGATGCGGTAGTCGAAGCGCTGCGTAGTCTGTAATCTTCCTGGCCCGCCGGAGGTCTCCGGTGGTCAGCTTATATAGGTGTAGTGGTTATGAAACGTGTAGGTCTGATCGGTTGGCGCGGCATGGTCGGTTCCGTGCTGATGCAACGCATGCTGGAAGAACAGGATTTCGACTTGATCGAGCCCGTGTTCTTCACCACCTCCAATGTCGGCGGCCAAGGCCCGGCGATTGGCAAGGAAACGGCGCCTTTGAAGGACGCCTACAGCATTGACGAGCTGAAAAGCCTGGACGTGATTCTCACCTGCCAAGGTGGCGACTACACCAGCGAAGTGTTCCCCAAGCTGCGCGAAGCCGGCTGGCAGGGTTACTGGATTGACGCCGCCTCGTCGCTGCGCATGGATGACAGCTCGGTCATCGTGCTCGACCCGGTTAACCGCAAGGTGATTGATCAGCAGCTGGATGCTGGTACCAAGAACTACATCGGCGGCAACTGCACCGTCAGCCTGATGCTGATGGCGCTGGGCGGTCTGTACGAAGCCGGCCTGGTCGAGTGGATGAGCGCCATGACTTATCAGGCGGCCAGCGGTGCTGGTGCGCAGAACATGCGTGAGCTGATCAAGCAGATGGGCGCGATTAACGCCTCGGTAGCCGATGAACTGGCCGACCCGGCCAGCGCCATTCTGGATATCGACCGTAAAGTGGCCGAAGCCATGCGCGGCGAATCCTTCCCGGTCGATAACTTCGGCGTGCCGCTGGCCGGCAGCCTGATCCCTTACATCGACAAGGAGCTGCCGAACGGCCAGAGCCGTGAAGAGTGGAAGGGCCAGGCAGAAACCAACAAGATCCTCGGTCGTTTCAAGAACCCGATCCCGGTTGATGGCCTGTGTGTGCGTATCGGCGCCATGCGTTGCCACAGCCAGGCGCTGACCATCAAGCTGAACAAGGATGTGCCGCTGTCGGACATCGAAGGCCTGATTAGCCAGCACAACCCCTGGGTCAAGCTTGTGCCGAACCAGCGTGAAGCGAGCATTCGCGAGCTGGGTCCGACTGCTGTAACGGGTACCCTGAGCGTACCGGTCGGCCGTCTGCGTAAGCTCAACATGGGCTCGCAGTACCTCGGCGCGTTCACCGTTGGTGACCAGCTGCTGTGGGGTGCGGCCGA
>LNFM01007880.1_pt1 | contig 16389 bp, 16 predicted proteins | sample 596031 | NCBI WGS metagenome assembly LNFM01 (sample SAMN04254537, study PRJNA301005) | activated carbon metagenome | isolation source: dual media filters at the Ann Arbor, Michigan drinking water treatment plant | place: USA: Ann Arbor
TCGATATGAGAAAAAAGCTGTTAATTACATGGGTATGCTATCTTTTGCAGCGGTACTTTTGTGGCTGAGATGAAACGTCAACAGAACCTAGGGCGTCTTCATACGATAGGTTTTTTTTGAAATACTGAAACGTCATTATGATTGCACCGTCGCGCTCCTCGCGTTCAAGATAAAGTAGCCTCGGCCTGCCATTGTTTTTCTTTTCAAGCCATTCTGCCAGCCTGTCCCTCGCCTCCTGCGTAAGTGGTTTCTCACTGCGAAGCAACGCTGCTATGGCTACCGGGTCGCGCCTGTGTATAAGCTTCTCCAGTGCAAAGTATTCGTCGTAGTCCATCGTTTGTATTCCTTCAAATACGCCTTACAAAATAAAAACCCCGTCAGGCCTCGGGCTAGGCGGGGCAGAAACGCTGTTAGTTCTGCTTCAATCCTTCAAGTATGTCTCTTAGCGCGTAGTAATTCGCCGCGTCCTCGGCTAAACCTTCAATCACCCGGAATAACGCAATAACCCCCAAGTCTGCATCTCCATCGCGGGCTTTCACCGAGTCCATCGCAGCGCTAGCAATGGCGGAAATCTCATCCATGGTGGTGGAAATACCCTCTAAATGGTAAAGCGCCATATCGGGATAAAAGGGTCTCGTTGCCGTGCAGGCGGAATTATCTTCAATCATGATGTGAACTCCCTATCTTTGTTGCGTTGTGGTTTGGCGGGGCTGGTATCGTGTCGCCCGCCGCTTTCGCCTGATACCGTCAGGCACGGTAAATATGCGGTCTTGCCGTTTAACTCGGATGCACTTGATTCAGCGTGCAGTTGAACCTCAGCCGCCCATTTTTTGGCATACTCGCAAGCCTAGCTTTGCTGGCACAAACTCAATTCCGGCTTGCTCTAATATCCACGCTTCGATTTTGACGTGCCACATGCGCAACAGGTCTAGTGGGCGTCGGATATAGTTTTGCTCACGTACACCTTGCGGCGCGTGTCCCTGTATCTGTGCGGCGATTCCGGCGGGTGTTTCTGTCCACTCGCACAGGCTGGCGAAGCTTCGGCGCAACCCGTGCAAAGTTATATCCAAGCCAGCAACCGCACAGGCTTTATGGTGGGCTGCACGGGGGTCTGTAAGGCGTCCAGATGCAGCGGTGGGGCTACTGAATACCCATGCACTGCGGCGCGGCAGGGCGGCCAGCAGGTGCGCCACATAGGGCGTTAATGGCACCACGCGCAATCCTTCCACCTTGTCTTTAATGGTCAGGCTATTCCACTGAAAGTCCACGTCATCCCATCGCAGTTTTGCCAGTTCTTCCCGGCGTGAACCGATGAGCAAGAGGGTTTGCAAGTAAGCACTGATTACCGGGTTTCCGATTTGTTTAACGGCGGCAAACCATGCCGGTAGTTGTTCCCGCTGTAACACGTCATTTTTTGGCTTTGCCTTGCCTAGACTTTCGCTGGCATCCCTGCTTTGCGCGGCGTTGGTCGTGATGATTGCCTTATAGGTGGGGTGTCTGGCGCACCAGAATAAAAACGCCTTCAATAAACGCAACGACAAGCGCGCGCGTGTCGGTCTTTTCGCACTTTCGACTTTCGCCCATTCAGCCAGCCTGTCGGGTGTCAGGTCAACAAGGCGAACCGCTGCCAGCGATGCAAGCGTGCCGGGTGTTGTCAGCTTGGGGCTTCTGGTTCTTTGTTTGCCACCAGCCTGCATGGACTTTATGTGGTCATGATGATGTGCTTCGCTCCATCGCGGTTTCCGTGCGTTGATATATTCAGGCCATGCCATGCCAAGCGTTACCGATTCGCGGGCTTGCTGCACCACCAGCGTGGCGGCTTGCGCTTCCTGGGCCAGTTTCGCCGCTTTCTTGCGGGCTTCATTATCGGCTTTTACCTGGCGCGGGTCATTGCCCTGGTCAATCTGGACTTGAAGGCGTCGGGCTTCGGCCTGGGCGGCAGAAATACTCCACACTCTCACATCGCCAATTGTGACGCGCATGGATTGCCCATTAACCTTGGCCTGGAATATGTAGGACTTGGTACCCTTGGCGGTCGCGCGCACGGCTAACCCCGCCGGGTCAATGCACCAAAGGAAGGCTTGCGCCTTGTCCTTGGGGCAATAAAAGTCTGCAATGTTCCCGGCGGTCAATTTGACTTTTACCGCTTTGACTATCATTTTTGCCATACTGCCCCGCTGGTATTGATTCTGTCATGTAACCGCCATGTAACCAGTATGTAACCACGATTGCAGTATACAGAAGAATGCTAATCAACACAATCAACAGGGGAATTGTCTTATAACTTGTTGTTTTTATTAAAAACAGGCGGTTTAATGAATGGCAATCAACAGGCCAAAATAGGTTTTAAGCGGGATTGAAAATCCCCGTGTCGGCGGTTCGATTCCGTCTCTGGGCACCAATTATTTTCATAGCCTTACCTCCTTCCACTTGTTCAGCGAGAACTTGCTCGCCTTGATCAGCGCCATCAAGTGCCTGGAGAAGAAGTTTCAGGGCACTCAACGGGGTCAGTTACATTTTAGTGTCTTTTTCTTTCCATGCAATGGCTTGTTCATACACTGCCAAATATTTTTTGGCGCTGTGTTTCCAGCTGAAGTCCTGTTTCATCCCAGTACCCACGACTTGTTGCCAGAGCGCCGGTTTTTGATATAGCGCAAGTGCGCGTTCGAAGGCGGTGAGCAGGGCGGGTGGAGTGGCTTCATTAAATACGATGCCAGTGGCCGTGCGGTTTTTTAATGTTTCTGCTGTGGCATCGACTACTGTGTCCGCGAGGCCGCCGGTGCGGCGCACGATGGGCACGGTGCCGTAGCGCAGGCTGTAAATCTGGTTGAGGCCGCACGGTTCGAAGAGCGAGGGCATGACAAACAAGTCTGCGCCGCTCTCGATGAGATGTGCGAGTTCCTCATTGAAGCCGATTTGGGTTGCGACTTGCGTGGGATGTTGTGCTGCAAGTGTGCTGAAGGCGCTTTCAAGGCGCGGCTCGCCGTTGCCAAGCATGATGAACTGGATCTTGTGATGTAATAATTCAGGCAAGCTGCCGAGCAGCAGATCAATACCTTTTTGTTCGACGAGGCGGCTGATGATGGCGAACACGGGAATGTCTGCCGCGACAGGTAGGCCGACACGGGTTTGCAGCGCGGCTTTGTTGGCGGCTTTATTTTGCAGTGATTGTGCATTGTAATGATAGGGGATAAGCGTGTCGTGCTGCGGATCCCATTGTGTGTAGTCGGCGCCGTTAAGAATGCCGGTGAGACGTTCTGCGCGGTGGTTAAGCAGGCCTTCCAGTCCACAGCCGTAGGCAGGCGTGCGGATTTCCTGTGCATAGGTGGGGCTGACGGTGCTGATCATGTCGGCATGCGCCAGGCCACCTTTGATGAAAGACACCTGCCCGTAAAATTCCAGGCTGTCGGTAGTCCATAGAGACGCGGGCAAGTTGAGCGCTGCAAATGTTTCTGCCGGAAACAATCCCTGATATGCAAGATTATGCACGGTGAACACTGTGGCAGGCCGTGTGGCTTCGAGTGACAACAGTGCCGGGATAAGTCCGCATTGCCAGTCGTTGCAATGCACGATATCCGGTTGCCATGCCAGGCCTGCCTTGTTCATGGCCACGGCGGCAACGACGCGTGAAAACAGCGCAAAGCGTTGCGCGTTGTCGGGCCAATCGGTGCCTTGTGGATTCAGGTAAGGATTGCCGGGACGATTAAAATAATCGGGAGCATCTACCAGCCATAATTTTATTTTACTGTTGGGTAGCGTGCCTTCAAGCAGGCGCACGCCCTTGGGAAAACCGGCCAGCATGGGATGGATGCGGGTGAGTTTTCCCGCGCGTATGATTAAATCGTGATAGGCGGGCATGATAAGGCACACCTCCTGGCGTTGTGCCTGGAGTGCGATCGGCAGGCTCCCCGCGACATCGCCGAGGCCACCGGTTTTAATTAATGGATGCGCTTCGCTGGCGGCGAATAATATTTTATGGGTTGGCATGGTTTGTCTATAAATTAGGAAAAGATTTCTCGCTATGCTCGAAATGACATGAACTTCTTAATCATATTTCTTGATCTTATCGCGCCATTGCCGCGTGTTTTCCAGGATCGCATGTTCATCGAGTGTCGTCAGCACGCGTTCTTTTAACAGGTGTTTTCCTGCTACCCATACATCCGTGACTTTATCGCGGCCAGTAGCGTAGACCAGTTGTGAGATGGGATGATAAATGGGCTGGGTTTCAATGCTGCCCAGATGCACGGCGGTGATGTCGGCGGCTTTGCCAGGCAGCAATGAGCCGATCTCTTCATCCAGCCCCAACGCCTTGGCGCCATTGAGTGTGGCCATGCGCAGTGCAGTGGCGGCGGAGACGGCGCTGGCGTCACTGGCGACCGCTTTAGCGAGCAGAGCGGTGGTGCGCATTTCGCTGAACATGTCGAGGTCGTTATTGCTGGCGGCGCCATCGGTGCCAATGGCGACATTCACGCCCGCGTCGATGAGTTTCTGCACCGGGCAAAAACCGCTGGCAAGTTTCAGGTTGGACTCGGGGCAATGGACGACATGCGCGCCAGTGGCGGCATAGCGGCTGATTTCATCATCGGTGAGTTGTGTCATATGTACGCCGATCAAGTGTGGCGACAGCAAGCCGAGTTGGTCAAGACGTCGCAAGGGGCGGGTATTGTAGTGTGTCAATCCATGATTGATTTCATCGACGGTTTCGTGGATGTGCATGTTGATGGGAATATCAAGTTCATCGGCATAGGTGCGGATTTTTTCCAGCGGCGCATTGGACACCGTGTAAGGCGCGTGCGGCGCAAACGCAGTGCGCACCAGCGGATGGCCGCGATAACGATCATGCAGCGCCAGGCCTTTGTTAATATATTCTTCCGCACTGGCTGCCCATACGGTAGGAAAGTCGATGACAATCAGCCCGATTGTGGCGCGCATCTGACATTCTTCGGCAACGCGTGCAGTTTCATCGGGAAAAAAATACATGTCATTGAAACAGGTAGTGCCGCCGCGCAGCATTTCAGCGATGGCAAGTTGCGTGCCGTGGCGCGCGAACTCCGTGCTGACCCACGCGCCTTCCGCAGGCCAGATGTGATTGTTCAGCCATTCCATGAGCGGCAAGTCATCCGCCAGGCCACGAAATAATGACATGGCGGCATGGGTGTGGGCATTCACCAGGCCGGGAATCAGCGCGTGTTCGTTCAGGGTGAGCGTGGTGCTGGCGTGATAGTTTGCAATGGCCTGCACCGTGGGCAACAGCGCGACGATGCGCCCTTCGTGGATGGCTATGCTGTGATAATCGAGTACGGTGTTGTCAGGTTCAACGGGAATGATCCAGCGCGCGTGGATGAGCGTGTCGATAGCAAGCATGAGAATACCCAGTAATTATACTTGAGTATCAGTATACCCAATATTGCTCAGTTTAGCCGTTCGTGGTGAGCTTGTCGAACCACCCGCTCCGCATGCGGAACCCTTCGACAGGCTCAGGGCGAACGGGGGGATGTATTAAGCGAACAGTATTGTCGGCATACCGCTATTCACGCATCACCGCGAAGATCTCCACCTGCCGGTTACGTTCACGGCCCGCGCGGCTCCACGGTTCGTCGACCGGCTGATCCTTGCCGTGACCTGCAAGCTGAATCAGGTCGGCGGGCACGCCTTGGGTAATCAGATAATTGCGCACAGCGGTGGCGCGACGATCGGACAGTTGATAATTCTTGTTCCGGTGGCCGGTTTCGTCGGTATGCCCTTCAATCAGGACACGTTGCAGCGCCAGATTATTGCGCAAATATCTGGCAGTATCATTGAGTAGGGTTTTCGCATCGGCCTTAAGGTCAGCTTTGCCGATGTCAAACAACACCGCGTCCAGCGGAATAAACTGAAACGGCGGCGCGCTATTGGCGTGCAGCTGTGCTGCAGACGCAGTGCCGCACAGCCAGGCGACGCAGGCGATTTTTGTGAAAATAGTTCTCATTCTCATTTTTGGTGGTGCCCTGGCTGTGTAATATCAAGGGGGGATGTTGTGTACTAATAGCGGCGTCCGTGAGTATTTTTTTACCCAAAAACACCGTAATCCATTTATCATGCACACTTTAAACATTACTAACGGCCAACAACTATGACAAATCATCATCATGACTCGATACGCGCAGTGGAATGGGTCAATGGCACCCTGAAATTACTGGATCAACGCTTATTACCGCAGCAACGCACTTACGTGGTGCTGGAAAATGCCCGTGACACGGCCCAGGCGATTACCGATATGGTGGTGCGCGGTGCGCCTGCCATCGGGGTGACGGCCGCGTATGGCGTGGTGCTGGCAGCGCGCGCCTGTTATGCGCGTTCACCTGCGAGCTGGAAGCACGACATCGAGATTGATCTGGAGGTGCTGGCACGTTCGCGTCCCACGGCGGTCAATCTGTTTTGGGCGCTGGATCGCATGCGCGGTCACCTGACCAATGTGAGTGGCGACCCGTATGAACCCCTGCTCGCTGAAGCGCGACGCATACATGAAGAAGATATTGCGGCTAATCGCCACATGGGACAGCTTGGTGCGGCGTTAATTGCCGGTTCAAGCCAAAGGCCGTGCGCCGTGCTCACGCATTGCAATACCGGCTCGCTGGCGACGGGTGGCTACGGCACGGCTTTGGGCGTGATCCGCGCGGCGTATGCGGCAGGGGGAATCAACCAGGTATTTGCCGACGAAACCCGGCCGTGGATGCAGGGCGCACGCCTCACGGCATGGGAGCTGGTGGAAGATAATATCCCCGTCACCCTGGTGGTGGAAGGGGCGGGCGCACACCTGATGAAGCAGGGTGCAGTACGCTGGGTGATTGTCGGTGCTGATCGCATTGCCGCTAACGGCGACACCGCCAATAAAATCGGCACTTACAATTTGGCAGTAGTGGCGCGGCATCACGGCGTCAAGTTTATGGTGGTGGCGCCAACCTCAACGGTCGACATGACGTTAAGCAACGGCGAAGGCATTCCCATCGAAATTCGTTCGACCGATGAAATATTAAGCCACGCGGGAAAACGCGTCGCGGCGCAAGGTGCTGCTGCCTGGAATCCGGCCTTTGATGTAACGCCTGCGGAATTGATTGACGCCATCGTCACGGAGCGTGGCGTTGTACTGTCGCCCACGCCGCAAAAAATGGCCGATATGATGAGCGGGATATAACCGCTCAGTGGAAACACTGCCGCTCTATTTACTGCTAGGCGTATTTGCCGGAACCCTGGCGGGTCTGCTTGGCGTAGGCGGTGGATTAGTGATGGTGCCGGTGCTGGTGTTTATCTTTCAGGGCCAGGCCATGTCGGGCGCGGTCATCATGCACATGGCGCTCGGCACCTCGCTTGCCATCATCATGCTCACTTCGCTGTCGTCCATACGCGCCCATCATCAACGCGGTGCCGTGCTGTGGTCAGTGTGCGGGTGTTTAACGCCCGGCATTGTATTGGGCGCGCTCAGTGGCGCGGTGGTGGCAGACGCACTGCCCGACGCCGTGCTAAAGCCGCTATTCGGAATTTTCGAGTTACTGGTGGCGCTGCAAATGTGGTTAGGAGTGCGGCCATCAATGCAACGCAGCCTGCCCGACTGGCCGGGTATGAGCGTGGCAGGGTGGGTGATCGGCAGCGTCTCGGCGATTGTCGGCATTGGCGGCGGCACACTCACCGTGCCGTTTCTTACCTGGTGCCGCATCGGTATTCATAACGCTGTAGCAACCTCTGCGGCATGCGGTTTGCCGATTGCCGTGGCAGGCACGCTTGGTTTCATCGCCACCGGATGGAATGAAACCGGCCTGCCTGACATGAGCAGTGGCTACGTTTACTGGCCGGCATTTGCAGCAGTAGCCATCACCAGCATACTGTTTGCACCCCTCGGCGCACGGCTCGCCCACGCGTTGCCTGCCGACAGGCTCAAAAAGTTTTTCGCAATTTTTCTGGCGATTTTAGGCGTCAGGATGTTGGTAGCTTGAAGCTTGACCTTTGCGCCAGATATTGTGGTGGTCGTTCTGCATTTAACAGCGCTTCCAGTTCCGCGAAATTCTGCACCCTGCCGGTAGGCTGAATTTCAACGCCCAATTGCCTGCCAATATGTGACGTGGAAAAAATGCCCCTCACAATTTCGCTGTTTGGCGCATGGGAACCAATGGAGTGCGTAGAAGCCGCCGCTTCAACCACCAGCGCATGCTGGCGACCCGCCTCTTTGAGTGTGAGAATAATATCGCCGATGCTGGCACGCAACACATCGCTGATTTTCAACACCTGCATATGCTCAGCGGGTGTCATGATGTGCTCCACCAGCACCGCATCCCGCGGCACGCGCGATTCCGCCGCATAATTTACGGGTTTTTCACCCATAATGTCACGCGCCGTAATCACACCGAGAATGATGTCATCTGCATCGGTCACCAGCAGCAACCGCACCTCAGCATAAATCATTTTTTGCAGCGCAGTATTGACGGGCGTAGTAGGGGCAATAGTCACGGCTTTAACGCGCCGCAAATCAGTCATGGCATCCAGCGCCGGACTAATCAAACGCACCGTTTCCGGCACACCTTGGGAGTTACGGTAAAACGAAGTGAAGGGACGGAACTTGTAAGACGGAAGAACATGATAAGGACTTTGCATAGCGGCACTCCTCCCTCATGAATAGGAAGGCAATTATATCATTTATTGCCGGGTTTTTATAGTGAGAGTTTCTTCCAACGGCATATGAGGCTGAAATAAGGGTTTTGGATCGATCATCTACCCAGGGTGATCGATATGAACGTATCAAGACTCGAGACGATCGAGCAAATCCGGGAATTCCTGAACGGCGCCCATGAGGTCGCCTTCACCCATCCCGCCGACGAATCCACGCTACGCACCTTCGTTGTGACCGTGATCCGGCGATACCGGTATTTCAGTCTGACGAAGGGGCAACGCGGTGTACTGTTCGTGGATAGGCGGCGCCTGACGGGGTAGTCACGACAGCACCTGTCCGGCGCGTCGCCCCATATCGCAAAACCAAGTCGCTTAGGCCTGTGAAACGCGCCAGCCGCACCCGCTTTGCGTGCCGCTATGGACCGGAGGATGTGGCGTTACTCGCCGAGACCGACCACCTGCATGATACGCTCTCGGGGCCGGCAACCAAGGTATTGTTGATCCGGGCCTGTGCGGCATTCGGCGATTCGCGTTTTGCCCGTCTGTCGCAGGTCCCAGTCTCCCCTCTGTACAACCTGCGTGCCAGCGATCTGTATGGCAAGTACCCTATCAACGCTGCCGATATTGCCACCCAGTGGGAGTTGGTGGCTTCTGTAGAGCGGATTAGCGAAGCCTACCTGCTGCCGGTGATTGCGCTGCTCCTCGACGGCTTCCCCTTCGCCATTCGCGGATTCCATTCCGGCTCAGGATCCGGGTACGTCAATCACAAGACCGCCGAACTGCTGGGGAAACTCCGCGTCGAATCCACCAAGTCGCGCCCCCGCCAAACGAACGACACTGCGCGCGCCGAGCGCAAGAACGGCGCCATCGTCCGCAAGACCATGGGATACAGCCACATCCCGCAGAAACACGCCGCGGCCATCAATCGCTTCCATAGCGAAGCGCCCAACCCTTACCTCAACTTCCACCGGCCCTGTTACTTCGCCGTCGACACAATCAACGCCACAGGAAAGATCCGAAAAACCTATCCACACGACCAGATCATGACCCCTTGGCAGCGGCTGAAATCCATCCCGGACTACGATAACTATCCCAAGCCCGGCATCACCCCCCATCACTTGAAACACAGTTGCTCACTTTTTCAAGTGGGTGTCAGATCAAGTCGAGACTTCTACACATCAGAATTTCCAATATTCACAACAGTAGTGGTATATTTCCGTTAGGGAAACGCCGTTTTATTGCTGCGCCGTCATTTCGCCGCGCCTGCGCATCCTGGCAACTGCTCCTGCGTTGCTCTACCTGTGGCGGTCGCATGCGCTCACGCCGCTCACGCCGTGGAGGGATGCACAAATGTCGCCAGAGGCAGGATGCCGAAGCGATCAGCACTTGTGCATCGGTGCACATCGAACTGCAGGGAGAAATCCTTGTCTCGAGTCTCGAACGAAAGAGAGAGAACTTTGAGAGATCTTCCAGGATTTTTCCCTACGGTCGAAATGACAATAAATCACCGTTTTTGAGATAAATAAAATATTCTAATATGATTGAGGGGATTATATGCGAATTAAGGGTCTGGGCTGGTGGCTGGTTGGCGTGAGTGCGGTGTTCCTTGCCGGGTGCGGTGGGGGAGAAGACAACTTGCCTGACGTGCCCCACGCAGTATTGCAACATCATGCCTATGATCCACAGGTGGCATTTGATGCGACAGGTAATGGCGCCGCAGTGTGGAGCCAGTTTGATGGGCTGCGCAAGAATCTATGGGCGAGCCGCTATACCGCCAGCACCACGGCGTGGAGCGCGCCGGTATTGATTGAGGCCAATAACGGCGGCGATGCCGATTTCCCGCAGCTTGCGCTCGACAGCGCCGGGAATGCGCTGGTGGTGTGGGAACAGTCTGACAGCACGCGCCGCAACATCTGGGCGAATCGTTACACGGCGGCGAGTCAGGGTTGGGGCACCGCTCAATTACTCGAAACCGATGATGTCAGCTTTGCCAATTCACCGCATATCGCGCTTGATGTTAATGGTAATGGTATGGTGGTGTGGGAGCAGTCAGACGGCACTCGTAAAAGCATCTGGTCACGCCGTTATAATGTTGCAAGTGGCCAATGGGAGGCCGCCAGTGTCATTGAGGCCAGCACAGAAGACGCCAATGCGCCGCACATTACGGCCGCCGATGCCAATGGTAACTTCGTTGCGGTATGGCGTGGTTATGATGGCGTAGTGCGCCAGCGTTATAACCTGTGGGCTAACCGTTATGTGGTGGGCGCAGGGTGGGGCAGTGCATCGCTGATCAGTAACAACACTACAGACCCTGCGGCGATTTCTGATGCGTTGGTGTCGAGAAATGCAGACACACCGCATGTCGCCATGGATGCCGCCGGCAATGCCCTGGCGGTGTGGGTGCAAGACAACAGCATCTATGCTAATCGTTATACGGTGGGTGCGGGGTGGGGCGCGGCGCAACTGATAGAGAGCGATGTGAATTGGACCGCCGCAGCACCGCGCATCGCCATGGCGGCGGATGGCAATGCCTATGCAGTGTGGGAACAGTACGCCGATGGCGTGTTGGGTGACGCCACGCCACCGTTTAAAAATATCATGGTCAATCGCTATGTGCCGGGTTCAGGCTGGCAAAGCGCCACATTGGTTGAAACCGATAATACCGGCCATGCCCAAACACCTCAGGTGGCGGTGGATGGCTTTGGCAATGCAACGGTAGTTTGGCGTCAGTGGGATGTCACATATTACAGCGTATGGAGCAACCGTTTTTTTAGAGCGAGCGGACAGTGGGACACGGCCGCGCTGATTGAATCAGATAATAGCGGTGATGCAGTTAATCCGCAGGTGGCGGTGGATGTGGCAGGCAATGCGCTGGCAGTGTGGAGCCAAAGTAACGGCACTCGCAGCAGCATTCGCGCGAATCACTATACTTTTGGTCGCGCGTGGGATACGGCGCTGATTCTGGATAGCAATTAATCTGTCATTTCGAGCGTAGCGAGAAATCCTGGAAGATCTCTCAAAGTTCTCTCACCTTCGTTCGAGACTCGAGACAAGGATTTCTCGCTACGCTCGAAATGACAACCCATCAGTGGCCTCTTGAGTGTGCGCGTCTTATGCTCACCCCGTATTCCGCATACCCGCCGCAATGGCGTTAATCGAACGCAATAACGGGTCGAGCCAGATAGCGCGCTCATGTTCGTCAAGCTCCAGGTCGCGATAACGCTTCAGCAATGTAGTCTGAATGTGATTCAGCGGATTCAGGTACGGGCTGCGGCGCTTCAATGACAATGCCAGTGTCGGATTTTCTTCCAGTAAGGAATCCAGTTCGGCAATATCAAGAATCTGCTGCACGGTTTTTTCATATTCATCACGAATCGTTGCATAGACGCGCTCGCAGGTTTCGGCATCATTGCATAAGCCCGCATATTCGTGCGCGATTGACATGTCCGCCTTCGACAGCGCCATCTGCGTATTGCTCAGCATGGCGCGAAAAAATGGCCAGTTGCGATACAGGGCGCGCAATTGAGTGAGGCGTTTCGGGTTGCCCGCACGCCAGGTCGCCAGCGCCGTGCCAAGACCAAACCAGGCGGGCAGCGTGTGGCGTGATTGTCCCCAGCCAAACACCCATGCAATGGCGCGCACCGAGGATTTGGAACGGTCTGCCTTGTTGCGATGCGAGGGCCGCGAACCGATGTTGAGCAAACCAATTTCGCGTACCGGCGTGGCCTCATAAAAATAATCGAGAAACCCCGGCGTGCGGTCGGTGAGCTGGCGATACGCGCCTTCACCAGTGTGCGCCAATTGCGCCATGATCTCGCTGTTATTGCCCTCTTCATACGAAGAGTCATCACCGTCTTCACGTGCAGGGCGCGTGATCATGTGACGGCTGGCTTTCAGCAGACCCGTGACACCCATCGACAATTCATAGACGGCTGTTTCAGTATTGCTATACCGGTACGAGAGCATTTCACCTTGTTCAGTAAACTTGATCTGGCCAAACACGGTGCTGGAAGGCTGCGCAAGAATCGACTCATGCGTGGGGCCACCGCCGCGTCCGGCGGTGCCGCCGCGCCCGTGAAATAAACGGCATTCAATATTACGTTCAGTAGTGATAGCGATAATCTTTTTCTGTGCTTCATAAAGATACCAGGACGATGCCAGAATACCGCCGTCTTTACATGAATCAGAATACCCCAGCATCACTTCCTGATAATTGCCGGATACCTTGAGCAGTTGGGCGTAGGCCGGATTATCCAGCAATTCAGTAAGCACCTGTTCAATGTGCGCCAGGTCATTAATGGTTTCGAAGAGGGGCGAAATACGAATATCGCAAAACCACCCTGAATTTTTGTAACCCGCTAATCCACATTGATGCGCGAGCCACATCACTTCCATCACATGGCTGGCAGCATGCGTCATGGAAATTACATAACAGCCGAATGCCTGCGCACTGATTTCATGGCGCATTTTGGCCATGACGGAAAATACTTCAAGTGTCTGGCGGGTTTCAGCCGTCAGGCAGTTCTCGCGGAACCCTTCGCTGGCGCTCTTCCCTGCGCCCACTGCACTTGGGCATCCTGCCCGGCGTGCGTCAGCAGTAACGCCGGGCGCAGCGTCGGAATCACCCGGCTGGAACGCCGCCTGGTTAAGCGCTTCCGCCAGCACCTGCATGCGCTCTTTTTCAGAAAGGGATTCATAATCAATAGGGATTGATTGCCGCGCGAAAAGCTCGCTACAGGCGCGGGTGTGCCGTGATGATTCCTGGCGCAGATCCAGATGGCACAGGAAAAATCCAAATGTTTCTACCAGGCGAATCAGGTCTTTCAGATCACCGTGGGCAATCGCCTCATCACCATGGCTGATTAATGAATCACGGGTAACGTATAAATCATCAAGCAGTTCCTGCTCGGAGTTGTAACCGGACATCAGGGGTTTAATTTCTTTATTGTCCAGCCGCGCCTTGACGGGGATGAGGTTGCATTCAAGGCGATGGCGTATCACATACAGTTTACGGCGATACGGTTCATTGATAAAACGCAACGGCGTATCATGCAGGTTGGCGGGGGCAAATTGTTCATCGCGTTTCAGGCTATCGAGAAATTCCGGTGAAGGCTGGCACAGCAACACAGAATGGGTCAGGCCACGGCTGAGGTGAATGACGCGTCCGATGTACTCAAGCAGAATCGCACGTGCTTGCAAACGCAGCGCAAGAACAGTGGTTTCGGGCGTTACATTGGGATTACCATCACGATCACCGCCGATCCACGAACCAAAACGCAGGAAGCTGGGAACATGGATGGATGCCCCTTCATTGCCATCCTCTGTCGCGGCGTAGGTTTTTTTAATGGCCTTTTCGAGGTAGCGGTACATGGTCGGCACGGCCTTGAACAAGCTTTCCTGAAAATAATACAGGCCATTTTTTATTTCGTCCGACACCGTGGGCTGGTTAACCCGCACCTCATCGGTTTTCCATAGCACCTGAATCTGGTTTTTGAGTAACTCAATAATTTCTTCGCGCTCACTGGGGCCGACGCGTGGGTCATCAAGACGTTCGCTGGTGACAAAGATGCGACGCAATGCCTCCATGATAGTGCGGCGTTTTGATTCCGTAGGGTGCGCGGTAATGACGGGAATATAGGCAAGCCGATCGAGTACATCCTGCAATTGTTGAGGGGTAACGCCCTGATCATGAAGCTCATGCAGTGTGGCGTCAAAAGAACCCGTCCATAACGCACCCCCGGCACGCACTTGCAGGCGCCGTTGGCGGTGCTGGTAGGCTTCTTCGGCAATATTCACCAGACTGAAGTAGGTGCTGAAGGCGCGCACCACATGGGTAAGGGTGTCGGGATCAAGTGTGCTGATGAATTCCGCAAGCTCGCGCCGTTTGCGCGCGCTGTCGTGGCGTTGCAGCCCGATATGTCCCGTGCGCAGTGTTTCAACTGCAAAAAATACCTGTTCCCCTGCGTGGGCATGCAAAACATTGCCCAACAGGTTGCCAAACAGCTTGACGCGAGCCCGTAGTTCTTTGTCGCTCATAATAGTCGTGGTGGTCTTTCTTTTGGAGGGCATAGTCGGTTAGCTAGTAAGACACAAAGCTTTTTATTATAGCCGATCTTTGGTTATTTATTTAAAATTTGTTGTTAATTATATTATTAGGATGGAAATGTAAAGCTTTGTATAAAGATGGTTGGCATCCTGCACTTTCCCCACCCCCACCAACGGGAAGGGGGAAAGCGAGAATTAAGGCTGTTTTTAAGTTAACCCAATTTCTTTTTGGAAAAATACCAGTCAGTAATCTGCAGGCCGGGTGTGTTGACGCGCTCTTCAGCAGCTTGCACGGTGGCGGGAGGTGGCATGATGACATCTTGTCCAGGTGTCCAGTTGGCAGGGCAGGCCACGCCGTACTTGTCGACGGTTTGCAGCGCATCAATCACGCGGGTGATTTCATCAAAGTTACGGCCGACGTTGAGTGGGTAATAAATCATGGCGCGCAAGTTACGTTTCGGATCAATGAAAAATACGCAGCGTACGGTGGCTGTGGCAGCGCTGGGAGTATGCACCATGCGGTAAAGTTGAGCTACTTTCTGATCAAGATCGGCAATCACCGGAAAGCGGATTTTAACGCCGAATTTTTCTTCTATATTACGAACCCATGCGATATGGCTGTAAACGCTGTCTATGGAGCAGGCAATCAACGCGACGCCTTTGCTTTCCATTTCTTCGTGGCGTTTGGCAAACTCAATAAATTCCGTGGTGCATACCGGCGTAAAGTCTGCCGGGTGGGAAAATAAAATTACCCATTTATCTTTTTGCCAATTGGAAAGACGAATCATCCCTTGGGTGGTTACAGCTTCGAAATCTGGCGCAGGGCCGTTTAATTCGAGGCGCGGTATTGGGGGTGGAAGTGATTCTTCGGATAATATTGGGGTATTCATGAGAAACCTCCTGTGAATTTGAAAATGGCAGGCAGAACTGCCCGTGCCCTGATATTAACATTTTTTACTTAAGAAAAAAGCCTAACAAGGCTTGAAAAAGCAGGGTTGAATGACCATATAATAAATGTAGAACGTAACTCATACATAACAGGAGGTTAATATGGCAACACGTACAGAAACTCATCCGCTTACTGATCAGGTTTCAAAATCGGCGTATGAAAGTCTGGAGAAAATGTCAGACTCAGCGGGGCATGCGGAAGAACGTCTGCGGGACACAGCATACAAAGCGCAGAATAATTTGAAGACTGCCGCTAAAAAAGTTCAGGAAAATACCCGTGAAGTAACCAATTCAATGGCGGGATATATCCAGGAACATCCTTTTACAACGGTAGGGATTGCTGCGGGAATAGGGCTAGTGATTGGGGCGCTGTTACGGCGTCCGTAGAGTCTTATTTTTGCGGTTGCAGTTGTAAGGCGTAATATCATGCTGAGTGACGCTTCCCCTGTTCGGCAGAAAATCGAGCAGGGGAAGCGTCAAAAGTTAAGGCGTCATTACTATTTTGCGGCAATTGTCCATTTTCAATCTCGTTCGGGTTTGGATCCCTCGCTATGCTCTCCCCGCAGCTTGCTGCGGGGATTTTTATTTTAGTTACGTCGGCTCCCAGTTCTAGTGTCATGTCACGCGTCAAATGTCGATATAGTCGTTTCAGCTTGACCCGAGCATTATCCGTCGTGAATTGCCAGTTCACCTTGGCGTGAATCTGGTCGCGGCGTGTTTGCCAGGCGGTAACTTCTTCGCCTAGTTTCTCCATGC
>LNFM01005960.1_pt1 | contig 16388 bp, 13 predicted proteins | sample 596031 | NCBI WGS metagenome assembly LNFM01 (sample SAMN04254537, study PRJNA301005) | activated carbon metagenome | isolation source: dual media filters at the Ann Arbor, Michigan drinking water treatment plant | place: USA: Ann Arbor
TGATTATGCTTCTTTTAAAATGGAAGTTGCCAGTATTTGAAAAAATCACTTACTCGCCGGGTATTGAGGTAGAATTAAACCTGCCTGAAGAACCCGAACCTCCTGTGGATGGAGGCGGAGGTGGTGGAAACCCCGTGCAAGCAGCCGGTGCAGCCGGAATTGCAGCTCCAGCTCCTCCAACTCCGGGTGATAAAGAAGATTCCAAGGCATTGGATGATAATGATGATAAAGACAATACAGAAGTAACAAAACCGGTTGCTACTAAACCAAAGGCTACCACAATTACTAATACATCGGTAGCCAAAGTGGAACCTAAGGTGGTTACCCCACCTGCTCCTCCCCGCCCTAAAGCGGTGCTTGGAAAAACTACAACTGGAGCAGGAAAAGGTGGCGGAACTGCCGATGACTATGACAGAGCTGGTGGATCAGGAACTGGCAGCGGTGTTGGAAACGGTAGCGGTACTGGTGGTGGAAGCGGAACCGGCAATGGCGGGGGTAATGGTTCTGGCGGCGGAAGTGGTAGCGGACCCAAAGTAACAAGAGGTGATAGAAAAATTGTTCGCCACTATTCTTTTACAGGAGAGTTAGATAAAGCAACTGTATATGCCTTTATCAAAGTATCGCCAGAGGGAATTGGTAAGTTTGAAAGCATTGCAAAAGGTTCTACCAATAGCAGTAATGCGTACAAACAAGCTATACAACAGTATTTGCAAAATATAAGATTTGATAAAGCTGACCATGAATCAATGATTACGGTTCAGTTTAATTTCAGAGTAAACTAACAACTAAGGACGGACAAATAAAGGGGTGTTATGATTGAATCATAGCATCCCTTTTTTGTTACTTTGCAGGCAATGGATTACCAAGAGACCACAGAATATTTATTCTCCCGCCTACCCATGTTCAGCCGCATGGGTGCTGCTGCATACAAAGCCGACCTTACAAATACGATTAAGCTATGTGAGTCATTGGGCAATCCACAACAGGCATTTAAAACTGTACATATCGCCGGCACAAACGGTAAAGGGTCTACCAGTCATATGCTCGCCGCTATTTTACAAACTGCAGGATATAAAACAGGTCTTTACACTTCACCACATCTTAAAGATTTCAGGGAACGAATAAAAGTAAATGGCGAAATGGTAAGCGAAGATTTTGTGATCAGCTTTACCGAAAACATTACGCCATTAATAGAAGAAATAGAACCGAGCTTTTTTGAGATCACCGTGGCTATGGCATTTGATTATTTCAAAAAGCTGCAAGTGGATATAGCCATTATTGAAACTGGTTTGGGTGGAAGATTAGACAGTACGAATATTATTACTCCGGAAGTTTCAGTAATCACTAATATTGGCTGGGATCATATGAATTTATTGGGAAATACTTTGGAAGAAATTGCATTTGAAAAAGCTGGTATCATAAAAGAAAATATTCCGGTAGTTATTGGAGAAACATTACCAGAAACATGGCCGGTATTTGAAAAGAAAGCTAAAGAAGAAAATGCTCCAATATTTATTGCCCCGCAAATACGACAGGCCGCTGACTGGAAATGGGAAAAGCCTGCCCGACAAGGTCATTCAGGCGGGAATGAATTGATCGTTGAAGTAACAGAACAACATCATACCGATCATAAAGTATATCATCTTGATCTGCCCGGTATTTATCAAACAAAGAATTTGCTGACCGTTTTGGAAGCTTGTTCGCAACTACAACAACGAGGCTGGAAAATTGATGATGCGATAATTCATAAAGGTTTACGGGAAACAAAAAAACTGACTGGCTTGCATGGCCGCTGGGAAACAATTCATCATTCCCCGCAATTAGTTGTTGATGTAGCGCATAATGTTGAAGGTATGAAGCAACTGGTGCAGCAAATTGAAATGACAGAGCATAATGAGTTGCACATCATTGTAGGTATGGTAAAAGATAAAGATGTAGATAATGTACTGAAGCTAATGCCAAAGAATGCCCGTTATTATTTTACCAAAGCACAAATTCCCCGTGCATTGTCTGAAGATGAATTAGCCTCTAAAGCAAAGCAACTAGGCCTGGAGGGAAAATCATTCAGCAATATTAATTTTGCATTACTGAGTGCAGCCCAAAAGGCACATAAAAAAGATTTGATTATTGTTTGCGGCAGTGTATTTCTTGCAGGCGAGGTTTCACTGGTAGCTGTTAAAGAAATATGGGGAAAAGAAGGCACAGGAATTTTTGATCACTTCTGGGATTATTTAGGCCATCAGTAAGATAATTCTCCCAATTTTTCCAATGCGTACATTATACAGCTTAAATGCATAGACTGTACAATTTTATGTTCCCTTACCAGTGCTTTTAACTCAGCTATACTAAGCAGTACAATTTCTATCTCTTCATTCGCATCTAACTTTTGATGAGCTACCTTCTTTCCGCCTCTTGCCAAATACATGTGGAGGAAATTTGTGTTGGTAGAAGGATTGGGCGAAATTTTGCCGAGGTAATCGTACGAAGAAAAAGTATAGCCGGTCTCCTCTAATAATTCTCTTGCTGCAGCGGCTTCACAATCTTTATCTGTATCATCTACACAGCCTCCGGGAATTTCAATACATACTTCGCCAATAGCATGACGGTATTGTTTTATCATCACCACTTTACCTTCTTCTGTTACCGGAACAACCCCCACCCAAGTTGGAAATTCGTACACATAGTAAGGCTCTACTATTTTACCGGTAGGCGTTTGGTAAGCTTCTTTTCTAACTTTGAACCACTGGTCGTTAAAAAGATATTCGGAGGAAAGTGTTTGCCATTTAGAATTCATGAAGAATTGTTTCTTTTTTCCAGTCACCATTTCATCCTTTCCCGCAATGATGTAATATGTGCCACATGATGTTTGCCATGCCATGCATACATACCCAGCAGATACCAAAGACGCATTGTTTTTTTATGCTCCGGATGAAAAACGGTACGGTTGTTCCATTCATCATCCGTTACATATTTTAATGCTTCAAACCATCGGGCATGTAATGCATGCAATAAGGTGATAGAAATATTAACTGGCAATTTTTCTACATCATGTAACTCCGCCCACAGTTTTTCTTCATAAGGTTTTATAACAGGATTGTCTTCTGTCAACGCCAATTTAAATCGTATATAAGCATTCATATGGCTGTCGGCCACATGATGTACCAACTGGTGAACCGTCCAACCTCCATCCCGATAAGGTGTTTTTAATTGTGCCTCATCCAAATTTAATATTGCATTTTCAAGAATGACGGGCAGAAATTTTATATCTGCCAGCCATTCTATTTTTTGCTCAATAGAAAATGGCCTTGGTTCATAACTCCCTATCGGATAGCGAAAGTCTGCTGTAAGGGTTGGCATAGAATTCTATTTTACAATTTCTAAAAGTTCAACTTCAAATATCAAGGTAGCACCACCCGGAATATCGCTACCTGCGCCTCTGTCGCCGTAAGCCAGATCAGATGGTATCCATAAACGCCAATGACTGCCTTCACTCATTTCCGGTAATGCAATTTGCCAGCCTTTTATTAAAGCTGTAAGCGGTGCACTAAAAGGTTGCCCTCTTTTGAACGAATTATCAAACTCTTTTCCATCAAGCAAAGTTCCTTTGTAATGTGCTTTTACTTTATCTCTCAATTCCGGTTTTGCACCTGTTCCTTCTTTTATTACTTCATATTGAATTCCACCGGGAAGTTCTTTTACATTTTCTTTACTGATGTTCTCTGTCATGAAAGCAGCTCCGGCTGCTTTTTGTGCTTCAATTTTTCCTTGCATATATTCTCTTAATTTATTTTGTGTACTCATTTTGTAAATAGTGAATGCCTAATATTCAATTAGTCTTCTCGTAATGAATGGCCTGTTAGTTTGATAAACACATCTTCCAAATTAGCTAACTTCATTTCTTTGGGTCGTTCAAATCCTGTGGCAATTAAGTTGTCAATTAATTTATCTGGTGTATCTAATGCAATAATATTTCCGGAATCTATGATGGCAACCCTGTCACAAAGATATTCTGCTTCATCCATGTAATGTGTAGTGATGATAACCGTTGTTCCTCTTTGACGGATATTTTTTATCAGCTCCCATAAACTTCTTCTGGCCTGTGGGTCAAGCCCGGTTGTTGGTTCATCTAAAAAAATTATACGTGGCTCGTTAATCAATGTGGTAGCTACGGAAAATCGTTGCTTTTGTCCACCGCTGAGTTCTTTTACCTTTGCCTTGGCTTTATCTTTCAAATTCACCGTTTCCAATAGTTCCATCGGATCAACGTTGCGATTGTAAAGGCCACAAAATAATTCTATCAATTGCAATAAGTTTAACCCCGGATAATATCCACTGGTTTGTAATTGAACCCCAATTATTTTTTTGATCTCATTCGGGTCCTTATCCAGATCAATACCATCTACAATTACCTCGCCGCTTGTTTTATCTCTTAGCGTCTCAATTATTTCCAGGGTGGTGGATTTACCAGCTCCGTTTGGCCCTAATAATCCAAATATCTCTCCTTCCTGAACGTTAAAGGAAATCCCTTTCACTGCATTGAATTTGCCATAATTCTTTACAAGATTCTTTACTGATATTATTGTGTGCGACATAAATTAATTTATATACTAAAGATAAGTTTCCAATTCTTCCATCATCTGAGTACTTCCTATAAACATGGGCGAACGCTGATGTAATTCTGTTGGCTGAATATCTAAAATATTCTCTTTCCCGTTCGTGGCTTTGCCTCCTGCTACCGTTACTATGAATGCGAACGGGTTGCATTCGTATAACAATCGTAGTTTCCCTTTTGGTTTATCAATTGTACCCGGATACATAAATATCCCACCTTTGATCAGGTTGCGATGCACATCCGAAACCATGCTACCAATGTAGCGCTGTGTATAAGGGCCTCCGTTTGTTTTATCCTTTTTCTGGCAAATTTGAATATAATCTTGTATCGCTTTTTCGTATTGGAAAAAATTACCATGATTAACGGAATATACTTAATGTCCATTCTCCAATAGAAGGGTCGAGTGTGAAACCATTTACACCTCTTCTTGTAGCGTATACCAACATCGTAGAAGATCCATAAACAATATAACCAGCAGCTACCTGCTGGTTACCGGGTTGTAAAAAATCTTCTTGTGTTACAACAGTTCCAACTTCAGTTTTTCGACGATACACACCAAAGATTGTTCCGATGGATACATTTACATCAATATTACTACTACCATCCAACGGATCGAACAAACAAACATATTTCGATTTGGCACTTTTAGCATCATCAAATGCTACAAAATCATCCAACTCCTCGCTGGCAATACCGGCGCAGGCAATGCCATGCTTTAGTACGCCTGTAAACTGATCGTTGGCATAGATATCAAGTTTCTTAACTTCTTCTCCCTGTACATTCACTGTTCCAAAATCCCCAAGAATATCAACTAAGCCAGCTTTGTTTACTTCTGTATTTACCCGTTTTGCCGCCAAACCAATATTTCTAAGCAGGTGTGATAACTCGCCGGTAGCCTGCGGAAAATCCCGCAGCTGCTGGATTGTAAACTCATCTAAGGTTTGAACTTTACGGTTAACATTCATACAAGGCATTGAGCGGTAGTTGAAAAGTTAGCGATATGGCAAGATTATTCCGACATTTGCAAACTTAATTATCAGATAATTGGAAGTTGCCCGTTACCGGTTTTCAATTGATATTTCTAAAGAGGAAGAATATTACAGGCTACCCTAAAACAAATCAACGAATTAACTAATTAAACAATCAACTAATCCCCCGATGAAGGTCTTCAAATTTGGTGGTGCTTCTGTAAACAGTACAGAAAGGATAAAAAATCTAGGTGAAATATTACGACTCTTTCCGGATGAAAGAATTGTAGTGATCATTTCTGCAATGGGCAAAACCACCAATGCCCTTGAAAAAGTAACGGATGCTTTTTTTAACGGTAACACAGAAGAAAGTCTTCAGATGTTTGAACAGGTAAAACAACAGCATCTTACCACTGCAAAATATTTATTGGTGACAGGATACCTTGCTTGTGAAGCGGAACTTAAGAACTTTTTTACCGAAGTGGAATGGCTCTTGCATGATAAACCTGTAAAAGACTATGATTATTATTATGACCAGATAGTTTGTTCCGGAGAATTATTTTCCACTTCCATTGTTAGTGCTTATCTAAATGAAGCTGGTATTACTAATAAATGGCTGGATGTGAGGGACATTTTTAGAACGGATGATGATTTCAGAGATGCAAGTATTGATTGGGATTATACAAGTAAACAGATTGAAAATTCAGTAGTACCTGAATTTGAAAATGCTGATATTGTATTGACTCAGGGCTTTATTGGTGCTACTGATGAAAATGAAAGTACAACGCTGGGCAGAGAAGGGAGTGATTATAGTGCCGCTGTATTTGCCAATATATTAAATGCTGAAAGCCTTACCATTTGGAAAGATGTGGAATCAGTGATGAATGCAGATCCCAAACAATTTCCGGGTGCTGTTTCCATTGCTGAATTGAATTACAATGAAGTAATTGAGATGGCTTATTATGGCGCACAGGTGATTCATCCTAAGACCATCAAGCCACTACAGAATAAAAACATCCCTTACTTCCGGGAACTGCTATTCATAACAAACCGGTACATAACCTTCCCCCGATAATCGTATTGAAAGAAAAACAGGTGATCCTGGAAATGAGCTCCAAAGATTTTTCTTTTATTGGGGAGCAACATGTAGGACATCTTTATAATTTGTTTGAAAAGTTTCATATCAAACCTAACCTAACGCAAAATGGAGCTATCAGTTTTATTTGTGTATTAGATGACAGGACAGATAAAATTGAAAAAATAGCATTGGCTGCATTTGATTTTTTGGATGTGCAGGTAATAAAAGGATTATCGCTGCTAACTATCCGGCATTATACAAATGAAATGCTGGAGAAAATTACCGAAGGGAAAAGCATTTTACTAAGACAACAAACTCAGGATACAATACAATTATTATTACAATAGTATTTATTATTGCGACACTTCGATAGTAACTGTTTGTACCATTTTTTTTGCTACAGGTTTATCATGCAACAAAGCAGGTTTCCAGGAACCCATTTTTTCCAGGCGGCTAATGAGTTCATCATTTAGATCTTCGCCGTCTTTAATACTCTTTAATATTTTGAAGTTGACAGGAACACCATCTTTATCCACTACAAACTCCACTTGCACATACGCTTTATTCAATCCTTTTGGAAGATAGCTTACCATATCTTTTCCCAACTGAGTGAGATAGTTCATAAATGCATTTCCTCCTCCGGGGAACTCGGGCCATTGATGCACTGCATCAGCTAACACTCCAACTGTTCTTGTACGATGCTGCACCGGTGCCTTCTTTACAGGTTTCACTTCTTGCTCTTTTACTTTTTTGGGCGGCACATCATTTATTATATACTGACCTTTATCACCAATCATTACAATTGGTAGTTGTTTGTATTTTTCAAAATAGTCAAAGGCATCTTCTAATCTATCAGCAAATTTTTTCAAATCCTGATCATCTTTGGTAATACTCTCCAGGTATTTTACACTTTTCTCTTTATTAAATCGGATAGGGAAAATATGTACAGGAATAAAATCTTGTCCCTGATTTTTTGCATGAGCTGCTAAAATATAGAGCTCATCAATTTGCTCATCCCGGATGGGAATGCAGCCAACCGTTACGCAACTTCCATGAATAAAAATGGCACTACCCGGTCTTAAAGAATCACTCAATATTCTGTCGGAAACATTTGGGTAGTTAAGACCCAGCGATAAATGGTAATTACTCTTAGGATTGAATTCATTAATGGCATAAAAACCTTCCGGCACCTGGTAATCTCCTTCCATTCTTTTTGGGCCCAGTGAACCTGCCAATGCACAAACTTTATAAGTTTTGAAAAGTTGAAACTGTTCTTTGATGTCATTTTTCACCCACACTTCTAGCTGGCTATCGTATTTAAAAGAACGGATATAAATATAGTTGGCAGGCCATGTTAATTTCTGCGCTGCAAATTGTTTTTGGAGTGTATCTTCTTTTCTCAACAATGCTTCGCTGGGACGGGGAAAAGTTCGCTGGTAATCTATAAATGAAAAAGAGTTACCTCCTTTTTGAGAAATAGGTTGCGCTGTTGCAGTAACAACAAAAATGGTATTAAATAAAATGAATATGAACAGGTTTCTCATCATAAATACTAAAGGTACTAACGGGAGGTAACGGATTTTATTATAGCTCTCTAGCTAAACTACAAATAAAGATAAGAATTCAGTGTCAAAAGCTGAATATAAGCCGCCCAAACCGTAAATTTTAACGACCCGGCTACTGACTCCAGACTGTCGACTCCCGTCTCTTATAGATTCCCTCTTGCATCCTGCTCTCTTTCCAATGCTTCAAACAGGGCTTTAAAATTTCCTTTGCCAAAACTTTTAGCCCCTTTGCGTTGAATGATCTCAAAAAACAAAGTAGGCCGGTCTTCTAATGGCTTACTGAATATTTGTAATAAATAACCTTCATCATCCCGGTCTATTAATATTCCAAGCTCTTGCAGGGGCTGGAGATCTTCGTCAATCTTACCTACTCTATCTAATACTGTTTCATAATAACTTGGCGGAATATTTAAAAATTCAATTCCTCTTTTTTGTAATTCAGTTACGGTGGCCACAATATCTGCTGTAGCAATGGCCACATGCTGTACTCCTTCCCCATTATAAAAATCAAGGTATTCTTCTACCTGGCTTTTCTTTTTGCCCTCTGCCGGTTCATTGATCGGGAATTTTACATAGCCGTTGCCATTGCTCATCACTTTACTCATCAATGCAGAGTATTCGGTAGAAATATCTTTATCATCAAAACTTAAAATATTGCGGAAGCCCATTACGTCTTCATAAAATTTTACCCAGGGATTCATCTGGTTCCAGCCAACATTTCCAACGCAATGGTCAACATATAACAACCCGGTTGAAGTTGGATTATAATTAGTTTTCCATTCCCTAAACCCGGGCATGAAAATTCCATTGTAGTTTTTTCTTTCGATAAATAAATGAACCGTATCTCCATAAGTATGAATACCACTGATCACTACTTCGCCAGTATCATCTTTCAACGAAGTTGGCTCCATGTATGATTTACCACCTCGATTAGTTGTTTCTTCAAATGCTGATGTGGCATCCTCTACTTTTAAAGCAATTACTTTTACTCCATCACCATGTTTATAAATATGATCTGCAATGGGATTATCCGTTCTCAACGGTGTAGTTAAAACAAATGTGAGTTTATTCTGTCTTATTACATAGCTCACTTTATCCTTCATACCTGTTTCCGGACCGGCATAGGCTAATGACTGAAATCCAAAAGCGGTTTTATAAAAATGGGCAGCTTGTTTGGCGTTGCCTACATAAAATTCTACGTAATCTGTTCCTTGCAGCGGTAGAAAATCAGTTTGCGTAGATTGCAAATTATTAGTACTTGTAACTGTATTCATATTTTTTTGATTAATAAGATGAAAGATAAATACAGGGAAATTTAGCAACTCCCCTTTAAGGGTTGGGGGTATCCATAGCCAGTGTTTCCATCAGCAAGTTGAAATTGCTGCGTTGGTCGGCAAAAAGTTTATGTGGATAGTCGGGAAGCATGAGGCAAATTTAATTAAAATAACGACCTCAATTCTTAATCTTCAAAAACTATCTTTGCTCCCATGTTAAAAATTGGTATCCTCGGTGGTGGACAACTCGGCAGAATGCTTTTACAAGCTGCGGCTAATTATCCGGTAGAAACTTTTATTATGGAAAGTGATGAGGAATGTCCAGCAGCTCATCTTTGCCACCATTTTACAAAAGGAGATATTAAAGATTTTGATGCTGTTTACAATTTCGGGAAAGGATTAGATGCCATAACCATAGAAATTGAAAACGTAAATGTGGAAGCATTGGAAAAACTGGAGGGAGAAGGAATAAAAATTTATCCCAAACCATCAGTATTAAAAACAATCAAGAATAAGATTCTTCAGAAAGATTATTACAAGAAGAATGAAATCCCAAGCTCAGAATATATAATTACAAATTCACTAAACGAACTACAAGAACATCAAAATTTTCTCCCAGCTGTTCATAAAATTGGCGAAGGTGGTTATGATGGCAAAGGTGTTCAACTGCTACAAACAAAAGAAGATATTGCCAAAGGTTTTGATGCACCAGCTGTGTTGGAAAAAATGTTCCCGATCAAAAAAGAAATTGCACAAATGATCGCCGTTAATGATAAAGGGGAGACGGCGTTGTACCCCGCAGTGGAAATGCTTTTCGATCCACAACTAAACTTACTCGACTACCAACTCTGCCCCGCTGAACTGGAAGAAAAAACAAAATGGAAAGCCGAAGCAATTGCTTTATCGGTGGTAAGAAATTTTAACTCCCCTGGCATTTTTGCGGTAGAAATGTTTGTTGATAAAGAAGGCAATGTCTCAGTAAATGAAACAGCTCCCCGTGTTCATAACAGTGGGCATCACACAATCGAAGCTCATTATAGTTCCCAGTTTGATATGCTTTGGCGGGTTATGCTTGGCTACCCTTTGGGGAATACAGATGCAATTTTACCTTCAATCATGGTAAATATTATCGGTGCAGAAGGCTACTCCGGCGATGTAAAGTATGAAGGCCTGGAAGAAGTGTTGAAAATTGAAAATGCCTTTGTTCATCTCTACGGCAAAAAACAAACAAAACCCGGTCGTAAAATGGGACATGTAACCGTTCTAAGTAAGGAAAAGCAGGAATTAATTCATCAATCGAACAAAATAAAAAGGCTATTGTTCCCAAAGGCATGATAGTTGAGAATTTATTCTTGAACATTGAAAACTGCCGGACGCTATTTCCTGAGAAGAAATTACCTGCATTTTAATTTCATTTTAATATCAATTGACCCGAAGGCCTCCTATCAGCCTGATTAGCCGCTTATAATTGCTGAAAATTTAATGCAAGGATTCGTATGCTTTTGACGTCCAAAAGCTTGCAAATATCAGCTACCTTTAGCAACCCATTTTTTTACCATTTTAGACCAAACCATGCGAATACGTAATATTTCTCTTTTGCTGATTTCCCTTTCAGTATTAACAGCCTGTGGCGGAAAGAAAAAAGAAGCTACCCAGCAAAAACCCGGAGGATCAAATCAACCTCCCATGAGGGTAGATGCGTACATTGTAACCCCACAATCTTTTCAGGAAGACATTGAAGTACCAGGCACTATCGTTGCCAACGAAAAAGTTGAGATACACCCGGAAGTTTCAGGCCGCATTGTTCAATTAAATGTTGTGGAAGGAAAATATGTTAGAAAAGGTACTTTACTGGCAAAATTATACGATGGGGATTTGAGAGCTCAATTGAACAAAATTCAAATACAATTAGCACTGGCAAAAAAAACGGAAGAAAGACAAGCCCAGCTTTTAAAAATACAAGGCATCAGCCAACAGGATTATGACATTAGCTTGTTGCAGGTAAATAGCCTAAATGCAGATATTGGAATTCTTCAAACAAGTATTGCTAAAACGGTAGTAAGAGCACCCTTTAGCGGAAAGATTGGATTGAATGCTATTAGTCCGGGTGCATATGTAACACCTGCTACTGTAATTGCAGTGATCAACCAGACCGACCAATTAAAGCTTGACTTTACCGTTCCGGAAAAATATACCGGGCAGATAAAAATTGGACAACTGGTTAGTTTCACATTTGAAGGTTCTTCTAAACAATTAGGTGCCAAAGTAATTGCCACGGAAGCGAATGTGATGGAAAACACCCGAAGTCTTACTGTTAGAGCAGCTGTTGTTGGATCTGATAATGGTTTATTACCAGGTGCATTTGCAAAAGTGAAATTGAGTTTTGATCCTGATCCTAATGCAATCCTCATTCCTACACAAGCTGTATTGCCACAGGCAAGAGGCAAAAAAGTTATTCTATATAAAAGTGGAACAGCGGTATTTGCTGAGGTAACTACTGGTATAAGAGATTCGGCAAGAGTGCAAGTGCTTGATGGATTACAACCGGGGGATACAGTTGTTGTTACTGGTTTATTAAGTGTGCGGCCCGAAGGAAAAATTCAAATTGGAAAAATAGTCAATGGTCAAAAGTGAAAAGTCAATAGAGAATAATCTATTTATTCAATGTTGAAAATTAACCATTCACTATTCACAACAATATTTATATGAACATATCAGAACTCAGTTTACGTAGGCCGGTACTTGCAATTGTAATGAATATTATTATTGTTGTGTTCGGTCTTATTGGTTTCAGATTTTTAGGGGTACGGGATTATCCGGCTATTGATCCACCAAACATTAGTGTTCGTACTTCTTACCCGGGTGCCAATGCAGATATTATTGAAACAGAGATTACTGAGCCATTAGAAAAAGCAATTAATGGTATTGCCGGCATTAAAAACATGACTTCCAGCAGCAGTAATGGCAGCAGCAACATCAATGTGGAGTTTGATTTAAGTATTGATTTGGAAGCTGCCGCCAATGATGTAAGAGATAAAGTATCACAAGCTCAACGTTCATTACCTACTGACCTTGATGCACCACCCGTTGTTTCCAAAGCCGATGCAAGTTCTGACCCCATACTTGCGATGACGGTGCAAAGCAATACCCGCAATCAATTACAAATGTCGGAGTATGCCAATAACGTATTAGTTGAAAGATTGCAGACAATACCCGGAGTAAGTGGTATACAGATATGGGGTGAAAAAAGATATGCGATGCGTATCTGGATTGACCCTACTAAATTAGTGGCTTTTAATATTACCGCAAATGATGTACAAGCTGCATTGTTGAGAGAAAATGTAGAACTTCCTTCGGGAAAAATTTCTGGTAGCAATACCGAATTAACGGTCCGCACTTTTGGAAAAATAAATACAGAAGAAGAATTCAATAACCTGATCATTGCCAATGTTGGAGGTGCCGATATCCGGTTATCAAATATTGGCGAAGCAGTATTGGGCCCAGAAAACGAAGAGACAGTTTTAAAAGGTGACGGTATTCCAATGATCGCATTGGCAGTTATTCCACAGCCGGGTTCAAACTATGTTTCCATCTCCGATGAATTTTTTAAAAGACTGGAGCAAATTAAAAAGGATGTGCCGGAAGATGTAAAGATCAATATTTCATTAGACCAAACTAAATTCATTAAAAAATCGATATTAGAAGTTGAAGAAACATTGATAATTGCATTTTTACTGGTAGTAATGATCATTTATGGCTTCTTCCGGGAGTGGATCATTGCTATACGTCCCTTAATTGATATTCCTGTTTCGTTGATTGGTGCATTCTTTATCATGTACATGATGGGATTCACCATTAATGTACTATCCTTATTAGCAATTGTTTTAGCAACCGGGCTAGTGGTAGATGATGGCATTGTAGTTACAGAAAACATCTATAAAAAGATGGAGAAGGGAATGGATAAATGGCAAGCCGCTTTGGAGGGAAGTAAAGAAATTTATTTTGCCGTTATCGCCACTTCCATCACATTGGCCGTTGTGTTTCTTCCCATTGTATTTATGGAAGGATTTACAGGCCGATTATTCCGGGAGTTTGGAATTGTGGTAGCAGGTGCGGTATTAATTTCTGCATTTGTATCATTAACGCTTACACCGGTACTGAACGTAAAGCTTTCAAAAAAGAACCCACACAAACATTCCTGGTTCTACAATAAAACAGAACCATTCTTTAGAGGGATGGAAAATGGGTATCAATCTTCTCTAAGAAAATTTATGAAAATAAGATGGATGGCATTTGTTATAATAGCTATCTGTATTGTTGGTGGGGTTTTTGTTTTCAAACAATTAAAATCTGAATTGGCTCCCATCGAAGATCGCAGTCAATTTCGTTTACAATTAAGTGCACCTGAAGGAACTTCTTTCGATGCCATGGATACATATGTAAACAGGTTGAATACTTTTATGCTGGATTCAGTACCGGAAAGAGATGTGGTTTTGAGTGTTACATCACCAGGTTTTAGTGGCACCGGTAATGCTAATACGGGTTTTGTAAGAGTTACATTAGTACCTCCTACAGAAAGAGATCGGTCGCAGAAAGAAATAGTGACAATGGTAAACAAGAATATGTCGAAGTTCAACGAAGGCCGTGCTGTTGCTATTGAAGAACAAACTATTTCTGTAAACCGCCGCGGCGGTCAACCTGTGTCATTTGTTATTCAAAATAATAATTTCGATAAGTTAACAGCTATACTTCCAAAAATTTTAGAGGAAGCAAGACAAAGTAAAGTGCTGTTAAGCCCGGATATTGACCTCAAGTTCAATAAACCAGAATTAAGAGTTGAAATTGACAGATTGAAAGCAGCACAATTAGGTGTAAGTGTAGAAGATATTTCTCAAACATTACAATTGGCCTATAGTAATCGCCGCTTAGGATATTTCACCAGGGAAGGAAAACAATATTCTGTATTAGGTCAGGTGGCCCGTAATGACAGAGATGATCCAAATGATCTAAAAATATTATTTGTCCGCAACAGTCGGAGTGAATTAATAAGTTTGGATAATCTTGTAACAGTAACAGAATCAAATACACCTCCTGCTATTTATCACTTTAACCGATATAAATCGGCAACCATTTCGGCTGGCCTTCAACCCGGTTTTACCATTGGTGATGGCATAGAAGAAATGGAAAAGATAACTGATAAAATGCTGGACGAAACATTTGCAACTTCTTTATCAGGTTCATCAAGAGATTTTAAAGAGAGTGGCGGTAATATTTTCTTTGCATTGATATTGGCTTTTGCTTTAATATTCCTTATTCTCGCTGCGCAATTTGAAAGTTTTATTGATCCATTCATAATAATGACAACCATTTTGCTGGCTATACCGGGTGCTTTTTTGTGCTTATGGATTTTCGGCCAGACATGGAATATTTTTTCGCAGATTGGTGTTATTATGCTGATCGGTTTAGTAACCAAGAATGGTATCCTGATCGTGGAATTTGCTAATCAAAACCAGGAGAATGGAATGAAAAAAGTGGAAGCGGCTATTTTTTCTGCAACACAACGTTTACGTCCGATATTGATGACAAGCCTTGCGATGTCGTTAGGTGCATTGCCACTGGCATTATCATTAGGCGCATCCTCTACCAGCCGTATACCGCTGGGTATTGTAATCGTGGGGGGGATTATGTTCTCGCTGGTACTAACATTGTACGTAATACCAGCTATGTATTCATTCTTATCTACCAAGAAAAAGAAAAGTGAAATTGACAAATACACGAACCCATCATCACAACAACAAGCAACTGTAGCCCATCAAGCTTAAATACGGATTATGACGACTAAAAGAATTTTGTTAGCCCTATCATTTTTTATCACTCTTTCTACTTCGGCACAGCGAATGCTTACTTTAGAAGAGGCGATTGCTACTGCATTAAAACACAACTACGATATTCAATTATCAAAAAATGATTCTGCCATAGCAGCTTTGGATTACTCTTATCGCAACGCTGCATTTTTGCCTCGTTTAAATGCTACAGCAGGAACTACCTGGAACAGTAATAATCAGCGGCAAACATTAGCAGATGGCACTAAGAGGGAACAAAATGGGATCAAATCAAGTAACATCAATGCGGCACTCAACCTCAACTGGACATTATTTGATGGATTAAAAATGTTTGTGACAAGAGACAAAGCGGAAGAATTGATAAAGCTTGGAGAGTTAGGCATAAAAAATCAAGTGATCAATACTGTTGCAGTAGTTATTACCACATATTATGATATTGTAAGACAGAAGCAGCAACTAAAAGCAACTGAAGAACAAATGTCATTGAGCCTGGAAAGAGTAAAAGTGGCACAATATAAATTAGACATTGGGGCAGGTGCCAAGCCGGATGTACTGCAGAGCAAGGTGGATAACAATGCACAAAAAGCTCTTCAACTGGATCAGCAGGCTACTATTGCTCAATTGAAAGAACAATTAAACCAGGCGATGAATATCAGAGATGCAGCTCCTTATGATGTGGCCGATTCTATTCCATTGAATATGAACTTAGCTCTTGGAGATATTCAAAACAGTATAGTGTTGACGAACCCCACTATTCAGATTCTAAAGAAAAATATTGACATAGCCGGACTTACTTTAAAAGAAAGAAAAGCAGAAAGATGGCCAACAGTTTCTTTTAACTCGGTTTATAATTTTACCCGTACCAATAATCAATCCGTTATTAATCCCTTCTCTCCTCTTTTTAACCAAAGTAAAGGGTTCAATTATGGCGTAACCACCAACATCCCGATTCTAAATAATTTCAATGCAAAACGCCTTGTTCGCCAGGCAGCGCTGGACATACAATATCAACAATTAGTATTGGAGAGCCAGGAAACTCAATTGAACC
>LNFM01007881.1_pt1 | contig 16387 bp, 13 predicted proteins | sample 596031 | NCBI WGS metagenome assembly LNFM01 (sample SAMN04254537, study PRJNA301005) | activated carbon metagenome | isolation source: dual media filters at the Ann Arbor, Michigan drinking water treatment plant | place: USA: Ann Arbor
GGGTTGATCTCGAGCAGGCTCATGTCCTTCTCGACGCACATCCGGTAGAGGTTGCCGATCATCGCGACGCACTGCTTGATCTGGTCGCCCTTGAGACCGAGGGCGAACGCCACCTTGCGTCCGTGAAACTCGGAATACCCGGAAGCCGGATCGATCGAGAACGTCATGATTTTGTCTGGCGTATCGTGTGCGACCTTCTCGATGTCCATGCCGCCTTCGGTCGAAACGATGAACGAGATCCGCGACGTCGCACGATCGACCAGCGCGGAGAGGTAAAGCTCGCGATCGATCTGGCTGCCTTCCTCGACGTACAGCCGCTTCACGACGCGGCCGGCGTCCCCGGTCTGGATCGTGACGAGCGTCTTGTTCAGCATCTGCTGCGCGAACGTCCGCACCTCGTCGATCGACCGCGCGAGCCGGACACCACCCTTGTCGCCCGCGTCGGCCTCCTTGAACTTGCCTTTGCCTCGGCCGCCCGCATGGATCTGCGCCTTCACGACCCATACCGGCCCGGGCAGCTTTTTGGCCGCTTCGACCGCCTCTTCCACCGAGAACGCAGGATAGCCGGTCGAGGTCGGAACCCCGTACTGACGATAGAGATCCTTGGCCTGGTACTCGTGGATGTTCATGAGAGGTCCCTCTTCGGCGCTGCCACACCCTTCGGCACTGACACCTGGTGGGCTTCGGTCTGATGTTGCGATGCTTCCTTAGCCCGCCCGAACCCGCGTGACCAGTATGGCTTTGGTGCAAGTCTCGCAACCGCACGGCACCGCAGCCGGCCCCTGGACTAGTCGGGGCAAACCATGCGAGCCAATGGGCGCTTACCGATCTCGTTCAGTCAGGGGGCAGCCACCTATTCGACGCTGGCCTCTTGCGCCTTCTTGACCACTTCTGGCGGTGACTTCAGGAATCCGCCGAAGATTTCGGCCACGCGATCGCCACTCATCGGCTTGAAATCGACCGAGATGCGCCTGCCGTCCGCAAGCATATCCGGATCCTTCATGGTTGCGTCGAAAGCCTTCTTCAGCGCCGCGAGCCGTTCAGCGGGGACCCCAGGCGGGGCCACGATCGGGCGCGTGACTTCGGTCGGCCGGTACACCAATTCCGCAATCTGGCGCAGTTCCTCTCCTTTGCCTGCGACCAGTTCGCCGATCGATGCGGCATCGCCGAAGGTCTTGACCTTCTCTTCGAAAGCCGTTTGGAAGATGATCTTCAGGTCGCCGGAGTCCACGTACTGGCGGAAGGGCCCAAGGATAGTGGACTCGTACATGCCGCATGTCGCGTCGGCTTCGCCCTTCTGCATCGCGAGGTTTATGGCGTTGGTCCCCTTGTAGCCGTTGACCACCTTGACGGGCGCATTGAAGACCTTCTTGAAGAACACAGGATAGCGCGATGTCACGTTTTCAGGCGACAGCGCGCCGAAGACCACGGTCTTCTTCGATTTCAACAGTTCGTCGAAGGTCTTGATCCCCGTGCTCTTCCAGACGCCGCACGAGTTGATGTCGGTATGGATGTTGCCGATGTATCCGAATTTGCTCGCATCGAACTGAGCCTTTTTATTGCCTAGCATCGGCTCCAGTACGATCGTGGCGGAGAACATCGCCATGACGGTGCCGTCTTTGACGGCAGCATTGTAAGCATAGTTCAGCGCAACCATGCTGCCAGCGCCCGACATATTGGAGACGATGACGTTCGGATTGCCGGGAATGTGCCGCGGGAGATGGCGGATCAGAATGCGGGCCGCGGTGTCGTAGCCGCCACCGGCATCAAATCCCACCACGAGCGTGACCGTCTTGCCGCGATAGAAATCCGCAACGGGATCGGCCGAGCCTTTGGAAGGCATCGAAGCCGCTGTAACCCCGAATGCAAATGCCGCACAAAGGCCGATAGCCTTCGATTTATCCTTCGAGCGCATGGGTCCCTCCTCTTCTGGGCAGTGCCTTCTGCCGCTTCTTGCCAGATAGTCTGGGGCCGACCGACGGCTTCTGGCAAGGGCGCAATGCAGGCAAAGCGTGCGCTTCAGGGACAAAGCGTAACCTTTGCCAAAGCAAGTCCGGCAGACGATGGTTTCCGTTCAACTCGTGGCAACGCGTATGTGCCAGGCTCGTGCGAAAGGCTTGCCGGCCTGACTTAGGTCCAGACTTAGGAAAAGTCACACAACGGGGCGACTTGTGCGAGCGTTTCTCATCTATCTGGCGATCGCTGCGCCGATCGTGCTGATGAACCCGCACTTCTGGGCGCTCGTCGGCATGAGCACGAGCGTGACGCCGGTCACTTACGCCGAGGCGGACGGATCCTTGAAGCCTGCCCTGCTCGGCCCGAAAGCGCCATGGCCGGAGTGGGCAGAGGTGCCCGAAAGTGCAACATTGCGGGTGAGCGCATGGTTCGGCGCGACGCCGACACAGGCAGCTACCGGGTACGGAGAGATCGCCTTGTCATCCGATCCGCGGCAGGCTCTGGCACGCTACGCCAAGTCGCTCGAGGCATCGGGCTGGACCGTCGAGATGACAGAGTTCGAGACCGTCCGGCCCGATCTTCCCCCGTCCAAAGTCGTCATGTGTCTGATCGACGCCAGCATCCGGAACGAAGGCGCAGCGACGCGTCATTTGCGCGCCAGCATCGACCTCGACACGCGCGTGCACTCGGGCAGGCTGCACTGGTTCGACGGACCCGTGGCGAACAAGTGGCAGCCGCTGGCCGACACGAGTGCGGGCAAGTGCGAGCCGCGCGTGGTCGAGGGACGCTGATCAAGGTGTAACGAAGGCAGCCGGGAACTTCCGGCCCTAACGAACAGCCACCACCTCGATCTCGACCTTCGCGCCGAGCGGCAGCGCCGCCACCTGCACCGTCGAGCGCGCCGGAAAGGGCGCCGGCATCTGCTTGGCATAGACCTCGTTCATCGCGCCGAACTCGGCCAGATCTGACATGAACACGGTCGATTTGACGACGTTGTGCAGCGACAGCCCCGCCTCTTGCAGCGCTGACTTCAAGTTCGCGAACACCTGCTCGGTCTGCTCCTTGATGCCGCCGGGAACGAGCTTGCCCGTCTTGGCGTCGAGCGGCACCTGACCGGATACGTACACCGTGGACCCGGTGTCGATCGCGACGGAATACGGCGCACCAGCGACTTTGCCAGCGGTATCGATTGGCTTTTTCATCAGTTGTCTTTCTTCTTCATCCCGCGCGCATCCGACGAGATGAAGCTTTCGGTCTCAGCATTGAATCCCCCCTCCCTTTGATAGGGAGGGGACGGGGGTGGGGTGAAGAGCAATTGCCGAACTTGCAGATGCCCCACACCCCCAATCCCTCCACACAGAGAAGGAGGGGGCCGAGGCAACTAAGCCCCGAGCTGCGGCGCGATCTTGATCGACGCCTCGACGAGACCCTTCACGCTCTCCACCGATTTCATGAACATGCCGCGCTCGGCCGAGTTCAGGTCGATCTCGATGATCCGCTCGACGCCACCGGCGCCGATCACGACGGGAACGCCGACATAGAGGCCCTTCACGCCGTACTCGCCGGTGAGGTGAGCAGCGGCCGGCAGGATGCGCTTCTTGTCCTTGAGGAAGCTCTCGGCCATCTGGATTGCCGACGAAGCCGGTGCATAGAACGCCGATCCGGTCTTCAGGTGCGCCACGATCTCGCCGCCACCCTTGCGCGTGCGATCGACGATGGCGTCGAGCTTCTCCTGCGTCATCATGCGCATCTTTACGACGTCGGGCAGCGGGATGCCGCCGATCGTCGAATAACGCGTCAGCGGCACCATGTCGTCGCCGTGGCCGCCCAGCACGAACGCCGAAACGTCTTCGACCGACACCTTCAGTTCCTCGGCGAGGAACATGCGGAAGCGACCGGTGTCGAGCACGCCGGCCATGCCGACCACGTGGCTGCGCGGCAGGCCACAGAACTTCTGCAGCGCCCACACCATCGCGTCGAGCGGGTTGGTGATGCAGATGACGAACGCGTTCGGAGCATACTTCTTAATGCCCGCGCCGACCTGCTCCATCACCTTGAGGTTGATGGTGAGGAGGTCGTCGCGGCTCATGCCGGCCTTGCGCGGAACGCCCGCCGTCACGATGCACACGTCCGCGCCCTCGATGTCGGCGTAGGCATTTGTGCCGCGCAGGTTGCAGTCGAAGCCTTCGACGGCGCCGGACTGCGCGAGATCGAGCGACTTGCCCTGCGGCACTCCCTCCACGACGTCGAACAGGACGACGTCGCCCAGCTCCTTGAGGCCGATCAGATGGGCGAGCGTGCCGCCGATCATGCCCGCGCCGATCAGCGCGATCTTGTTGCGTGCCATGGTGGTGTTCTCCTGGAGGGTGAAGGGCGGTGCGAAGGGATACTTTCGGCGTCGATGAGCAATGGTGGCGGCTGCTTACCCCTAAACCGCAGCCCCTTCAAGGCGACGGAAGGCGGATGAAGAGCCGATATGCAGCGACCGCGGAGCGATTGATCTCGCTATTCGTCCGTCCACCTCCACGTCTTGCGCTCCCGGAGACCGCGCCTTCGCGCGGTCATCCGGGATCTTGACCCGAACGTGTTCAGCACGTTGCCGTGAGCGGCAGTCGTAGGTTGGCCCGATCCACTCTCATGACCCTCTATTTCCCATATGCACCGCCAACTGCCTTACCTGCGGCAGCATCGCCTCGCGCACGGCATCGTCCGGTACGACTTCGGCCAGCGCTGTCTCGAAGCAGAGCAGCCACGCCACGATTTCCGGCTCCCCGATCGGCGCATGCAGATGCCGCGCCCGCAACCGCGGATGCCCGTATTTCGAGACATACAAAGGCGGCCCGCCGAGCCAGCCGGAGAGATACTCGAACAGCTTCTGCTCGCTGCTTTCCAGGCTCGGCGGATGAATGGCGCGGGCCGCTTTCGCCTCCGGCAGCTTGTCCATCAGGTGATAGAATCGGTGCACCAGCCGCCGAACGCCGTCTTCTCCACCGATCGCCGCGTAGAGCGTGACGCTCCCGTCCTTCTCGGTGTTGTCTGGCATTTTACGATCTCCGGATCTGCGACGAAAACAGGGACAGCCACCCGCCGGTGACTGTCCCCGTCAAACCCTGACCGCGTCAATCCACCGAAAGACCGCCAACCTTCAGATCACCGGCCCTCAGCTCAGCGGATAAGCCGCCAGCACCACGCCGTCCGGCGCCTGCTCGATCGCGAGCCGCATCCGTGCGGTGCCGGCGAGGCGGAATGTGTAATACGCCTGGATTGTCATCGCATCGAGGGGCGGTTGCGGTCCGGAACCGATGAACTCGCCCAGGTGTTGCGGCGGCCGTGCGCGGTCGCCACGGCACGTCAGTCGGAACACCGGCGCCTCGATCGGGCCGGTCATAACGACTTCGATCTCACCGCCCCGTGGCAGCGCCGTGACTGCGCTGGCCACCATGTTGAGCAGCAGCTTCACAAGATCCTTCGTCATGTGCCCCGGCGCACCCTTCCAGGTGAGCTTGTGCTTGCCCGAGCCGATGAAGCCGCGGCTGATCTGTTCCGCCGTCGTGAGATCGATCGTCGAACCCGCGGAGCCTGCCGCACCGAAAGCGAATCGCGCGAACTGGAGCTTGGCTGACGCCTGCTCCGTCACGTTGCGGATCACATCCATGGCGTAGGTCTTGGCTTCGAGGTTGTTGTCCTCGTCGAGGATCTCGAGGCCGTTGTAGATCGCGCCGACAGGGCCGATCACGTCGTGGCAGATCTTGCTGGAGATGAGCGCTGCGAGCTCGAGATCGGAAGGCGCTGGATGTGACATTGCTACCCCGGGGCTTGGGACGAGTGTTCTGGGATGATTTCGACGCGTGAGTTGGAGCGGCGGCCGGCCGAATCATCGAACCGGAACTGGGCACGAACTCTTTCAACCGACGCATGAACTGCCGAGCGGACAACTTCCGAGCGCAGAACAGCGGAACTGAGAGCCACCGAACGAACGCCTAACCGGGGCCGCGCTGAATCGAACGCCAGTAGATACATGCGTCGCCCCACTCTGCAAAGCAGCCCTGAGCGCCACGCTGACTATTCAGTTACGCGACGTTGCACAATCATCGCGCAATCGACCTGCGGCATCGGCTCTCGGGTTGGCTGCTGCGCCGTACTCGTGCGAAAGTGCCCGATAGTTGATGCAGGCCGATTTGGCCCGATAGCCGGATGAGCGGGAACCATGCCGATGTTAGATCATGCGCGCCTCGTTCACGCGCTGATGCCGGCGCTGCTCGAAGCAGGTGCTTGCCTGCTTCGCTGCCGGGCCGAAGGCGTCGTCAGCGAGGAGAAAGGCGACGGTTCGCCGGTGAGCCGCGCGGACCGGGAGGCCGAAGCGATCGTGCTAGCGGCCCTTGCCCAGGCCGAGCCCTCGATTCCGGTGATCGCTGAGGAATCCGTCGCCGCGGGCCGAATTCCTCCGTTCGACCGGGCCGCTTTCCTCGTCGATGCCCTTGATGGCACGAAGGAATATCTGATGGGCAGCGACGACTTCACGGTCAACATCGCGCTTGTCGAGGACGGCGATCCGACTTTCGGCATGCTGCTCGCCCCCGCCTCCGGCCGATTGTTCGTTACGCTCGGCAGGCAGGAGGCTGCCGGCGGCAGGGTGCGTTCGGATCAGCTGACGGCCAGCTTCTGCCCCACTTTATCGGGGATCACGACCGCCGAGCCGACCGCTGGCGCCTTGCGCGTGATGTCGAGCCGCTCGCATCGGTCGCCAGAAACGGAGCGGTTTCTCGCCCGATTCGCTGTGGCGCAGGACATCCGGATCGGTTCGTCTATCAAGTTCGGCCTGATGGCAGCCGGCGAGGCGGACCTTTATCCGCGCTTCGGCCCTACCAGCGCCTGGGACATCGCAGCCGGTCACGCGGTCCTCGCCGCAGCTGGCGGGACTGTCACGACTACTGACGGTAAGGCTATGAAATACCTGAAAAAAGAAGGCATGAGCCGCCCGGAGCCCTTCCTCAATCCGTCCTTTGTTGCCTGGGGCCGCCCAAACCTCGTGCGAGCCAGCGTTTGATCTGGCCCATGAGCACTACTCCGTGGACGAACGACCCGGCCACACTTTGGTAACACTTTGCGAACATGGTTGAGTAAAGGTTGCAGCGGTTCGCACTGCGTCGCGGCGAGGCTGTAGCCGGCTGATATCAATCGGTTCGCACATGCTGATCCATATTCGTCGCAAGATGCACCCAGGCTCTCTCCGAACGGTTCGATCAACGCTTTTCGGGTCGCTCGCCGCGCTGTCGCTGTGCTGCGTTCAAGGCCCCGTAGCATCGGCCCAGGACCGGCCATTCTGGGATCAGAACGAGCAACCCGCCGCCCGAGCGCCGGCTCGCCCCGCCCGCCGCGACGACTCGTATCGCCCACCGGACAATAACGCCGGTCCCTCCGGTGGTTTCGGCCAGCAGGCGGGATCAGATGGACGTCCTTGGGATGGCGACAGCCGCTATGCGAGCCCGCCTGCCCCCAGTGGCGGCTACTCGAGCGGTCCGTCGAACGATCCACGCTATGCCCAGCCCGCGCCCCGCGATGTCGGAAGCGACCCGCGCTATGCACCCCAACCAGCCGGGGATCCCCGCTATTCGGCCGATCCGCGTTTTGCCAACCCGCCGTCTGAAGATCCGCGTTTTGTTGGTCGCCAGCAAGGCGAAACCTGGCGCGATGGCGGCGGTCCGAGACGCGGCAACGACGCTTATCGTCCCCCAGCGACCGGTGGCTACGGTAACGACCAGCAGGCCGGCTACCAGGGTGGTTATCAATCCGGCCCCGATGGTCGGCCTCCTGGCCAGCCATACCCGAACAACGACGGCGGCTCAGGCTTCGGTCAGCCCTATTCGCCCCCGCCGGGTGGACCGGGCCGCGATCAGGCTTATGGCGACCAGCGAGGTTTCGACGAGCGCCGCAGCGGAACCTATTCGCAGAACGAGGTCGTCAACACCGGCCATCGCTTCTTCGGCTCCGTCAGCGAGGGCCTCGCAAAAGCCGTCGAGCGCGTCTTTAGGAGCCAAGGGCGCCCCAACGGCTATATCCTCGGCGAGGATGCCGGCGGCGCATTCGTAGCGGGTCTGCGCTACGGCGAAGGGACACTTTACACGAAGGATGTCGGCACGCACCGCGTCTATTGGCAAGGGCCGTCACTCGGCTACGACTTCGGCGGCGAAGGCTCCAAGACGATGGTGCTGGTCTACAATCTACGCGATCCCGCGGATATGTATGCTCGCTTCGGCGGTGTGCAGGGTGCCGCTTACCTCATCGGAGGTGTCAGCGTTCAGTTCCAGACCTACGAGCATGTCACACTCGCTGTGATAAGATCCGGACTTGGATTGCGGTTGGGTGCCAACGTCGGCTATTTGAAGTATACGCGATCTCCGACTTGGAATCCGTTCTAGCCCTGACATGGGTTGCTCCGATCGCGAAACCGGGCATCATGTTTCGGTAGGCTGGATACTCCGGAGGCGAATATGATGGCGGCCTGAGCGAGGTTCCTCGCTCTCCGCTTGTGGCGTGAGCCTGGATTTCAGACCGCAGGACGGGGCCATTTGTTCACGCTTCAATCCTTGATGCTGGTGGCGCTGGGCATACTGTTTGCCTCATTGCTCGTCGTTGCCATCTTGCCGTCGTATCGCTCGCGCATCCAGCGGCTGACCAGCGACGAAATCCGCCGTTCGATCCCGCTGACCGAAGCCGAGATCCGCGCCGACAAAGACAAGTTGCGCGCACAGTTCGCGATCCGCGTCCACAAGCTCGAAGCCGAGGGGGAACAGCAGAAGCTCGTCGCCGCCCGTCAGCGCATCGAGATGAACCGGCGCGACGCCCGCATCACCGAATTGCAGGACGAGGCCGAACGGATCAAGGCCGCGCTCGAAGAGAACGTCAACGCCCGCCGCGTGCTCGAGCACACCGTCACCGACCGGCTTCCCCGTCTCGAGCAGCAGCTGGAAAGCGCGCGCGATCTGATCCGGGAGCGCGACGGCGAACTTGGCATACTCAAGACCGAGACGACCCGCAGCGTCCGCGCTCTCGACGAGGCTATGCAGATGAACGCACAGCAGCGCGCGGAGCTCGAGCGGACGTCGGCCTCGCTCGCCTCCCGCGTGCCGGCCTCGCGCGAGACCTTTACCGATCCGAAGTTCGACGGCGAGATCGCCTTGCGCTCCGAGATCGAGGCGCTGCGGGCAAAGACCCGCGAGCAGGCGGGCGTGATCCTCAAGCTGCAGAGCGGCTTCGAAAGCCAGAGCGGTGCAAATCCGGATGTCGATCACCTGCGCCGGGAGTTGGCAGCCGCAGAGGCAGCGGTGAAGGCGACGCGCGATTCCGCCGCGAGCGGCAGCTACGATCGCGCCGCAGCCGAGGCGCAGGCCAAGGCGCTGAACGCCCGGATCGACGAGCAGGCCGGTGAGATCGCTCGCCTCAATGCCGCGCTGGCTGTCTACGAAGGCGCCCCTGATGCTGCCGGCAGCCGCCCGGCAGGGCAAGGCAGCCGCTTGGCCTCCAAGGCCAGGATCAGCGCGCTGCAAGCCCAGCTCACACAGCAGACCGAGACCCTACAGCGCCTGCGCTCTGAACTCGCCGCGAGCAACGAGCGTCTTGCGCGCCAGGCCGCCCACTATATGGAAGAGATGCGTCGCCTCGGCGCCGGCACCGTGCCGACCTCTATCGATCCGCGCCGTGGCCGCGATGCCCCGCGCCGCAGTCTAGCTGACCGTATCAGCCAGACGGCGCGCCCGGCACTCGCCAATGCCCCGGCCGACGAAGCACCCGAAGTGTTGCCGCCGTCCTCGTCGCAACGGGTTGCCGAATACGTCAAGGCGTTGCACGAAGACCCTGCTCCGGCTTCTGCGGCGTCACCTGAAGTCGCCGCGCAGGCAGCCGCGGGTGAAGCACTAGCCGCGATCGCACAAGCGGCTGTAGCCGACGGCAAAACTGCCGAACCACCCAAGCGCAAGCTGCGCCTCATGGAACGCATCTCCAGCGCCGCCAAAGGCTGAAGCCGCCGCTGCATCGGAATTGCTGCACGATAGGGATAAACTCCAGCGGACCACCCACTGCGCGACGTATGGATTGGTTTCGACGACAACCTCATGCGCTCGCGCGCTATCGCCGCCCGACCATGGCTGCAAGTTCCAGCATCATCCGCTCGGCCAGCGTCGCTTCGAGCAGGCTCGCGAGCCGTGCATCTTTCGCCGTGCGCGAGATCACCGCGATCGCCCGGTCGAGCCGCGCCGCATCCCAAGATCGAAGCTGCGCCTCGATCAAGCCGCGCGATTTGAAATGCAACGGCGGCCTCATGCTGCGCGCAGCATCCTCGAACGAACGGCCCATCTCCAGCGCAGCTCGCAGCCGGTGCAGCCGCTGAAAGTGTCGCAGTGTCATCACGATGATGCCCTGCGGGCTTTCACCCGAAGCTACTGCGCGGTCGAGTTCCATGATCGCCTTGCGGCCATTACCGCCGCTCACCGCCATCAGCACAGCGTCGATCGCCATCTCGGAAGCATCGCCGACCACGGCTTCCACGTCCTCGACCGTAATCTTTCCGGTGCCGTGGGCATAGAGCAGCAGCTTGTCGATCTCCGCCCGCGACAAGGCACGGTCGGCGCCGAGCCGGCTCGCCAGCAACTGCCGCGCGTCCGGCGAGATTTCCATCTTCGCTTCCGCCATCGCCTCCTTGATCACGCTGTCGAGGTCGCGCGCTTCGTCGGGATAGCAGGGAACCGCGAGAGCGATGCTCGAGCCTTCGAACAGCTTCAACATGGCGTCCTCACGCCGGAGGCTGCCACCCTCCACGACCAGCATTCCCGTCATCACGCCGGGCTCCAGCAGTGGTTTCAGAAGCTGAGTATTGATCTTCCGCGACGTACTCGTTCGAATGACGCGCGCGCCACCGAACATCGAAACGGTACGTAGCTCTGTGTGCAACCGGTCCACATCGCCGTCGAGGTCGCTATCCTCGATTCGCAGGATTTCGCCGGGAGGTTTCGAGCGCTGGGCAAGGTTGTTCGCGGCTGATCGGGCCCGCTCCGAAACGAGGCCGGCGTCGTCGCCATACAGTAGAACGGCCACGATGCGCGGCTCGAGCGCCTTCAAGAACGAGGCGGCTTGCGCGCCTTTCACGGCAACCACAGCAAGGCCCTCACGTTGGGATGCGGTTGGAATTGGGGGCGCTACCATTCGGTGCGGCGAAGCAACTTAACCCGGATAACGCGCTGATGGACAGAGCCCGAGGCAGGACAGAGAAGCGCGCTCGTGACGTGATGTCCGCCGGCGGCAGAAAGTCGATGCTTTGCCGGATCGTGCGTTGTCCCGGTTCATGCGGCTAGGCCGGCATCGCGCCCAGGAAGCCTGCAAGTCGTGCGTTGAGATCGAGGGCGATAGTCTTGGATGCCCTGTCCTGAGCGTCTTCAGTCGCTCTGACGTTGGAGAACACGTTGGTGAAGCGCTCGGAATTGGCCGTGCTCTGGCTGTAGCCGGTGAGCAGAACCTTCTTCGTCTCGATGTCGACCAACTGAAACTGGGCATCGATCTGGTAGATCATGGCCGCTGACGAGCCATCGCTGAGCACCAGCGTCGTCGACGTCGACTCTTTGATCGCGATTTCCATCCGATACTTGGGTGTCGAAGGAGGCCGGCCGTTGTAGTTGCCGCCGTAGGCCCTGAACAACAGCTCGTTCCGAATCCGCTGCCCGTTGCGCCCAGGGATGGACGAGAACTCGACCTGCGCCATCTTGGCGTTGGCATTGCCGCCGAGTGAACCGTAGAGCGGGCGGAAGCCACTACCGTCGGCGCATCCTGCGAGGCCTGCCGTCACTCCGAGCCCAACAGCACGCAACAACGAACGGCGGGAGATGCCGCTGCCGTTGAGCCGCTTAAAGGCAGGATTGGACGCCTCAGACGACGACATTGACGATCCTCTGCGGGACGACGATTACTTTGCGGGCCGGCTTGCCTTCCATCGCCCGAAGCACCGGCTCCAGCTTCAAAGCTGCAGCCTCGATCTCGGATGTCGTGGCAGTCCTGGAAATCGTCAGCTCATCCCTTCGCTTACCATTTACCTGTACGGCAACGGTGATCGTATCGTCAACGAGCAGAGCTGGATCTGCGTCCGGCCAAGGCTGTTCCGCGACAAGGGTGTTGTATCCAAGCCTCGCCCAGCAGTCCTCGGCCAGATGCGGCATCATCGGTGCGATCATCTGGGTGAGCAGTTCCGCCGCCTCCCGTAGCGCCCAAGCCATGCCCGGCTCGCCGGCCTTTGTGACGGCGGTTTGTAGCGCTGACGTGAACTCGTAGACCTGGGCGACAGCGACGTTGAAACGCAGCGCTTCGATCTGTGCCGCAACCTTGGCGAGCGCCTTGTGACCCGAGCGGCGCAAGTCCATCGCCGCAGGCCCGAACTCGGCGGGCTTGGGAGCGGATTTCGCTGCAGCGACCTCCGCCACCTCGTTGATGATCCGCCAGACACGCTGGATGTGCCGGCCAGCGCCCGTCACGCCGGCGTCGGTCCAGATTACGTCCCGCTCTGGTGGGCTGTCGGACAGCATGAACCAGCGAGCGCAGTCCGCGCCATGGCTCGAGATGATGTCGTCCGGATCGACGAGATTGCTCTTCGACTTCGACATCTTCTCGATCGCGCCGATTACGACCGGAGCGCCGCTCTCGGCTTCGAACGCCTTGCGGCCACCCGCTCCGTCATCCTCGAAGCGTACATCGCCGGGTAGCAGCCACTTACCGGCCGCCGACTGGTAGGTTTCGTGCACCACCATGCCCTGTGTGAAGAGGCCCGCAAACGGCTCCTTCAAATTGAGGTGCCCCGTTTCGACCATCGCCCGCGAGAAGAACCGCGAATACAGCAGATGCAGGATCGCGTGCTCGATGCCGCCGATATATTGATCGACGGGGAGCCAATACTTGGCCGCCGCCGGATCGACCGGAATATCTTCCCGCGGTGAGCAGAACCGAGCGAAATACCAAGAGCTGTCGACGAATGTGTCCATCGTGTCGGTTTCCCGCGTCGCGGGCTTCGCGCACTTCGGGCACGTTACGTGCTTCCATGTCGGATGCCGGTTGAGCGGATTGCCCGGCATGTCGAACGTCACGTCTTCAGGCAGTTTGACCGGCAGGTCGGCCATAGGCACCGGCACCACACCGCAGCTGTCGCAGTGGATGACGGGGATCGGGCAGCCCCAGTAGCGCTGCCGCGAGATGCCCCAATCGCGCAGCCGGTACATCACCTGCCGCTCGCCTTTGCCGAGCTTTTCCAATCGCTTGGCGATCTCACCCTTCGCATCTTCGATCGATTTACCGTCGAGGTACTGCGAGTTGGCGAGCCGGCCTGGTCCGTCATAGGCTTCACCGGCGAGCTTGAACGTCGCCGGGTCCTGATCTGCCGGAACGACCACCGGAGTGATCGTCAGCCCGTATTTGGTTGCGAACTCGAAGTCGCGCTGGTCGTGCGCAGGGCAGCCGAAGATCGCGCCGGTGCCGTATCCCATCAGCACGAAATTCGCGACGAACACCTTGAGTTTGCGGTCAGGAATAAGCGGATGCGTGGCGACGATCCCCGTGTCGAAGCCCTTTTTTTCCGCCTTCGCGAGATCTTCCTCCGACGTGCCGACCCGCGCGCATTCCTCTATGAAGGCCTGAAGCTCCATGTTGGTCTTCGCCAGCTCCAGCGTCAGCGGATGCCCCGGCGAGAGCGCACAGAAGCTGCCGCCGAAGATCGTGTCGGCCCGCGTCGTGAACACTTCGAGCTCGGACCAATTACCCTGCGGCAGCGTCGCGCCTTCGAGGCCGTAGCGCATCAGCAGCCCTTCCGAGCGGCCGATCCACTTGCCCTGCATCAGGCGCACCTTTTCCGGCCACCGCTCGAGCCCATCAAGCGCTGACAGCAGTTCGTCGGCATAGCGTGTGATGCGGAAATACCAGACCGGCATTTCTCTTTGCTCGACCAGCGCGCCCGAGCGCCAGCCTCGGCCGTCGATCACCTGCTCGTTGGCGAGTACCGTCTGGTCGACCGGATCCCAGTTGACCTTGCCAACGCCGCGATAGGCCAAGTCCTTGCCAAGCAATCCCAAAAAGATCTTCTGCTGCTGGTGGTAATATTCCACGTCGCAAGTTGCGATCTCGCGCGACCAGTCGAGCGAGAGCCCCATGCTCTTGAGCTGGGCCTTCATGGCTGCGATGTTTTGATAGGTCCAGGTCGCGGGATGCGTCTTGCGCGCCATCGCCGCATTCTCGGCCGGCATCCCGAACGCGTCCCAGCCCATCGGGTGAAGCACGTTGAAGCCGCGCGTCCGTTTGTAGCGCGCGAACACGTCACCCATCGTGTAGTTGCGCACATGGCCCATGTGAATCCGACCCGACGGATATGGGAACATCTCCAGAACATAGCACTTCTGCCGCGAATCTGTATTCGAAGCTTTGAAAATGCTAGCCTTTTCCCAGGCCTGCTGCCATCGCCGCTCGGCGACGGGCGCGTTGTATCGTTCGATCGTTTTGTCGGCGGGCTTGTCGGTGGACATGGGCGTTTACGACGTCTTGCTCTAGGATCTGCACGGTTCCGATCCGCTATTGGGCCCGGAAGCGCGGCGTGGTCAAGGCGCGCTCGGGCAGACATGTCGATGGCGTCGACATCGGCAGGGCGATATGTCGATGAAAATCGATTTTATCGACACGTTCCGTGCAGCGAGCTGATAACCGAAAGATCCAGATGGAAGTAGCCCATCCCCCCCTCGAAACCGTCCGCTCCCGCATCGACGCAGCAGCCCGCGAAGTCGGCCGCGATCCCGCCTCCGTCACCCTCGTCGCAGTGTCCAAGACGTTCGAGGCGGCCGAGATTGTTCCCATTCTCGAAGCGGGCCAGCGCGTGTTCGGCGAGAACCGTGTGCAGGAAGCGAAATCGAAGTGGCCGGCGCTGCGCGAGCGCTTTCCAGGCGTGGAACTTCATCTGATAGGCCCGTTGCAGTCCAACAAGGCTCGCGAAGCGGTCGCGCTGTTCGATGTGATCCACACGATCGACCGGCCCAAGATAGCTCGTGCCGTGGCCGAGGAAATGGTCGGTCAGCAGCGCCGGCTGAAGCTGTTCATCGAGGTCAACACCGGAGAGGAGGCGCAGAAGGCGGGCGTCACCCCCGCGGAACTGCCAACTCTCATCGCCCTCTGCCGCGACGAGCTGAAGTTGGAGATCGCGGGCCTCATGTGCATTCCCCCCCACGATGAGGAACCGGCAGTCCACTTCGCCCTTCTCGCCAAGCTTGCCCGTGAGCAAGGCCTGTCCGCTTTGAGCATGGGGATGAGCGCCGATTTCGACACCGCGATCCAATTCGGCGCCACCCATGTCCGCGTCGGCAGCGCCATCTTCGGCTCGAGAGGCTGACCAACTGCGGCATTATCTACGCGCGAAATTCGGTGCATCGTGAGCGCATGGCGCTACAACTGCGTTAAGATTTTGAGCATGTGCACTGAGTGGCCCGTTTTTAAGGCCGCACTCGAATTCCGGGTTTGTCGGATGAAGTTTCGAGATCGCCATCTGATCATCGGCGCGGGGCCCGTGGGCCTCGCGATGGCTCAGGCCATGAAGCAGCAGGGGTTGGCGTACGATCACATTGATGCAGGGCCGGGCCTGGGTGGAAACTGGCGCCACGGACTCTACGAGAATGTGCACATTGTTTCTTCGAAGCGCGCTACCGCCTTCGCCGGCTACCCGATGCCCGAGCATTACCCGGATTTCCCCAGCGCCCCGCAATTGCTCGCCTATCTCGAACGGTATGCTCGCGATCATGGTGTCGACGCTGCCATCGAGAGCGGCCGTACCGTGACCGCCGTCCGCCCCCTCGTAAACGACACATGGCATGTCGAGATCGATGGCGAAGAGCGCCGTCACTACAAGGGCGTCATCGTCTGCAACGGCCATCACCGCGATCCCAGATGGCCGAGCTATCCAGGCCAGGAAACTGCGCCATTGATCCACGCGCACGACTATCGCGCCCCGTCGGAACTCGCAGGCAAGCGTGTGCTGGTGATCGGCGGTGGCAACTCGGCCTGCGACATCGCCTCGGAAGCCGCTCGCGTCGGCAAATCGAGCGACTTGAGCTTGCGTGCCGGCTACTGGTTTCTGCCCAAAACGTTCCTCGGCCGCCCACTGACCGACCTGCCGATATGGACCCTGCCGGTCTTCCTGCAGCGATTGATCCTGCGCGGCGTCATTCGAATGGTGATCGGAGACTATCGCACTTATGGTTTACAGAGGCCCCGGTCGAAGCTGTTCGAGCGCCACCCGACTTTCGGCACCGAGGTGTTGGGCTACATCACCCAGGGCCGTATCGAGCCGCGCCCCGACATCGAGCGCTTCGACGGCAATGCCGTGTACTTCCTAGACGGCTCATCAGGCGAATATGATCTCGTCGTC
>LNFM01007882.1_pt1 | contig 16386 bp, 15 predicted proteins | sample 596031 | NCBI WGS metagenome assembly LNFM01 (sample SAMN04254537, study PRJNA301005) | activated carbon metagenome | isolation source: dual media filters at the Ann Arbor, Michigan drinking water treatment plant | place: USA: Ann Arbor
AAATGCGGCTTCAGACGGATCCGACCGTTCTGTATGGACGGGCAGTAGTTGAAAAGAAAATGCCGAACAATATCACTCGTGCAGATTTGCAAACACCCACGCCTTACAACACCTACACAAACTGGGGCCTTCCACCGACGGCCATTGCAAACCCAGGACGCTTATCTTTCGAAGCGGCTTTTAATCCTGCACCAGTGAGCTATTTGTATTTTGTGAGCCGGAATGACGGGACGACGCAATTTTCAGAAACCTTAGCCGAGCACAATAAGGCCGTTCGCGAATTTCAAATGAATTCTAAAAATAGAGAAGGCAAGTCTTGGCGCGATCTTTCAGCGAAAGATCGGCCTTCTCAGCAACCAGAAACAGAAAACTAAGTCAGAACCTAATTACTTTCCGTAGTTAGGAAACATGATGTGAGATTGGTAACCTGCGTTCAGGATAACCCAAGTGAAAACACCAGCTGAACGTAAGTCACCAGATGAATACTGGTCTGTTGTCGTCTGGATCACATCGCCAACTTTTAAAGTACAAGCCTCGTCAATATATGTCGCCATTTCGACGACGGACTCGCATGAAGCCAAATCTGAAGCACGGTTCGTACAAGCAACGTCATTTACGAAATCAACGATGTTCACGCGGAACACACACTGACTCATATTTTGATCAAGATCTTCAACCTGGACTTCAGAAACTCGCAAAGCTGCTTGGCCACCACCAAGCGATTGGGGTGATTCTGCTTGAGCTGTCGTGAATGAAAAAATAAGACCTAATCCCAAAAGTAATGATTTCATGTGAACCTCTTTTCACGCAAGTTGTACCAGGGACTGTGGATTTGGGGAAGATGTCAAAATACTAGACATGAATAAAGGTGAAGGTTTTGAAATTTCAGTGAGTTATCAAGAGCCTAGGCGATTTAACAAAACTAGTTTGATTCGGGACTGATTTGTAAAAATTGGTTTAAGCCAGCGTCGTATCGAAAGACATTGAGCCTTGAACCCCCGAAACGATCGATGGTGGGTGCAAAGAGTTCAAAGTCGCCTGATACAGAACCCTCAGATACCCCAAGAGAAACGGGCACGTCTTTCACTTGCAGCATGGCATTTTCATCGCCATCGAAGGTGAATGTTTGCAGTAAAGTTTCTCCTTGATCTGGAGTGCCTTCAAAAATATCGATTTGTATGGAGTTTCGACGCTTAAATTTGTAAACCACAAAGGCTTTGTCGGCGATTTGAAAAGATATTTTTGAAAGCACTTTTTGCTCTGGATAAAATATCTTTTCAAGCCCATTTCGAACACCTTGCGAAGTTGAAAGGACTGCAAATAGAACTGCAATCACGAAAAGAAATATCGTTGAGGGTGTCAATACGTCTTTTAAAACGTTATTAGGCTTTTGATTGTTCGACTTTTGCTCGACCACGTAGAAAATCTTGTAGCATAATGCCTGAATATGCACTCTTTTTTTGAAGCTGACCCAAATGTAAGTTTTGTGGAAAATTTTTATCGAATAATTCAACATCGAAAATCAATCCGCCAATTCAAAGCGGATTTGATTAGCGAAGAAAAAATCAAGCGGATTCTTGAATCAGCAGCGGTACATGCGCCATCGGGTAAAAATCGTCAGAATTGGAGATTCTTTGTTCTACAAGGGGCAAAAAAAGACGAATATTTGAAGTATTCGCAACAATCGTGGGACCGCGTTCGCGAAGTTTTACAGAAGCGGCTCAAGCCTTCATTGTATCAATTCACTGAACGTTTTTTTTATACCTTGGGAGGAGCACCCGTTGTTATTTTGGCTTACTCTGAAAATTCGCCAGAGGAAAAAGACCTGACCAGTATTGGTAGTGTGTATATGGCTGTTCAAAATATAAATTTAGCGTGTGTTGCTGAAGGCCTTGGGTGCTGCACGATGGGTGCCCCGTTGGAACTAAAAGATGACGTTAATGATTTCATTCAAAGTTCGCTTCCGAAACACTCAGGTTTAAAAATTGGCGGAAGTGATGGGTTGCAGTTGCTATGTGGCCTCGCGATCGGAATTCCTGATCACGAGCCGCCAAAAGCACCGCGCCAGCTTGAAGGTCGAATCACGTGGTTGGGGTAACATGAAAATTCTTATAATGAAATTACTTGTCGTCATTACCGTGTTCACAGGCTGCAATCTTGACGTTAAGACGGATTCTGCCAAGTACACCTATAATTTCACTGAAAATAGTTGCACGACCGGAGAAAAAACTTTTTCTTCATTTGAAGATTATTGTTCCACGTTAAAAAGCAATGAATCCAACAACAACTGCGCCAGAAACCTAAGGCGCGAGCAATTCATCGCCGCAGGCTGTTCTGGGGACTTTGACTCTTAAAATCAGCTCTAGTCCATTTAAAACGACTCCTATTGCCACTCCCGTGTGGTTCCAAAAAGAGGCCGGGAGATATTACAGCATCGTACTCTATAGAGTACGAATTGATCAGCATTTGATTTACAATTTCAAAAATTAGGCCTAAAAATTTCTAAGGCGCCACACGAAACTTTTAAAATAACATTTAGTGAAAAGGAAAAAAATATGAAGAACTTAATTTTAACAACTCTCATCTTGGCTCTTGGCGTTTCAATCACAACAACAACTCAAGCGGCGACACCAAGTCTTACTTGTTACGGCGCTGTGGACGTTGATCAAGCGGAGCCATTCGTTTTGACACTTCAAAATGCAAACGAATTTCAAGTTGGCCTCATCATGGAAGACATGATTGCAGATGGTTTACTTTCTCCGGCTCTTGTATTTAGTATCGATGGTGTTCAAATTTTATCGATGTCAGTAAATGTCGAAAAAATTGCTTCGATAGACTGGAATGTAACGAATGAAGTGGTCAATGAAGTCGTAGAAGAGTCTGTCAAATTACTCATGAAAAAATACAAAATTAGAAAGTCGAATTATGATCTCAGCTGCACCTACCTTGCTGAGGGCCAACCTAAAGCTGGCGGGATGAACTAATTTGAAGATTCTTTTCCCAGCTCAAGAATTAATGAAAGCCTCGGATTACCGAGGCTTTCTTCATGTGATTTACAAATCGAATAAGGAACTTAATTCACAATTTTCATTCGCCTACATAGCCAAGCAATGTGAGTTTTCTTCAAAGAGCTTTTTCAAGGACGTCATTGAAGGAAAAAAGCATCTCTCCATCCAGTCTGCTAACAAAATAATTTCTGGCTTATCGCTGCCGCAGACGTGGGGAGCCTATTTTCTTAATCTGTATTTGTCTGAGCAAAACCAAAATCAAAAAGATCAAGCTAACACTCTCAAAGAGCTGAAGCGTCTCAAGGAAAAGATTTTAACAAGAAAAACTTCAGCATCTGAACCTGTACAGAATCATTATTTTTTTTATAAAGAATGGCCCTATATCTATGCGGCCCTAGGGGACTCCATCAAAGGGGCCACGCCTGCAGAAATCATCCGCAGGACTGGGTTAGATTCAAAAATAGTCGATAAAGTTTTGGCTTATTTGGTGACGGAAAATCTGGTGTCACAAGAAAGTGAACGATTCGTTGCAAAGTCAAATTCTGCTTTTTTTGAAAACCTTGGAAAATCAGATTTTTTCAAAAACTATTATTTGAAATCGATTCTGACCTTACATCAAAAAGCTCAAAAGGATTTTAGTTCGAATTCATCATTGTTCTATTCAATTTCGGTTTCGGTAAATAGTTCAAAAATGCCCCAATTCAAAAAAGAATTGGCAGAACTTTTTGATAAGTACACCTCTCAAATTGAATCCCCTGAAGGGGATAAAATTGCAGAATTGACCTGCGGCTTTCATGTTGTTGGCTGAAGATTCGGGAACCTCTTTACAATAGTTCATAACAAGGCTAAGAAAACGCTCGTTATGAATGAATTTTCTAAGCCTTCCGTGAATAAAGACTTTCCAAGACAAAATCCGTTGGACGCCCTCAAGGCGAACCCATTCGTTTTGGCGCCAATGGCTGGCATCACAGACTACGTCTTTCGTGGGTTTATGCGGAAACTGGATTCAAGTGTTGTCGTCACGGAGCTTGTTTCATCAAACGGTATTGAATACGAATCTGAACGCACAATGGAGCTTATGAATTTCGACGATGCCCAGCGGCCAGTCGGAGTTCAGCTTTTTGGGGAAGACCCTGAAGTTGTCGCCAGAGCTGCCCAGGTCGTCGAATCGAGAGGGGCTGATTTCGTTGATTTGAATTTTGGTTGTCCGGTCCCTAAGGTTGTCAAAAAAGGTGCTGGCTCTGCGATGCTAAAGGACCCAGTCGCTCTTCAAAAAATGCTCTCCAGTGTCGTGAAAGCCGTTAAAATTCCCGTCACAATTAAAATTCGAACTGGGTGGGATGCGAATTCACGAAATGCAGTCGAAGTTTGCAATATCGCACAGAACGAAGGAATTACATGGGTCGCGATCCACGGACGCACTCGGGCTCAAGGGTACGAAGGCTTAGCGGATTGGGATTTTATTAAAGACGTCAAATCAAAGGTTCAGATTCCAGTGCTCGGTAACGGGGATATCCTGACTCCACAAAAAGCTGTTTCACGACTTAAGGAATCTGGGTGTGATGGGGTCTTGATTGGCCGTGGAGCCCTTAAAAACCCTCATATCTTTGCTGATGCCTTGAGCTTATGGAAAAACGAAGTACCTAGGCGGGACTTAGAACGGCGCTTAAGTCGCCTTTATGTTCAATTATCGAATAGTTTTATTGAAAACTGCGACGACCATATATCAAATATCCAGCTTAAGAAGTTCGCCTCGTGGTTTTCGACTGGCTACCCGGGCGCAGCTAATTTTAGGAAACGGTTATTTCAGCTTAAGAACAATAGCGAAGTTCTTGAAATTGCTGTAGACTACTTTGAAAATTTGGAATCAATTCAACAGGAAGACACGAGTTCGGAATCCTTCTTAATGGGCGGGCACGGTTAGTCTTTTTTCAAAATTCGATTTCGCAATCACGAGCACAAGAGGAATTCATGCAAGATCCAAAGAAAATTCGTAATATCGCCATCATCGCGCACGTCGATCACGGTAAAACAACTCTCGTTGATCACTTGATCAAACAAGCCGGTACGTTCCGCGAAAACCAAGCTGTCGAAGAACGCTTGATGGATTCAATGGATCTTGAAAAAGAACGTGGAATTACGATCGCAGCAAAGAACGCTTCGTTTACTTACAACGATATTAAAATCAATATCGTCGATACTCCGGGGCACAGTGACTTCGGCGGAGAAGTTGAGCGCGTTCTGAACATGGTCGATGGTGCGATTTTACTTTGCGATGCTTCAGAAGGTCCACTTCCGCAAACTCGATTCGTTTTGAAAAAAGCATTAGAGCAAAATATTAAAGTGATCGTGGTCATCAATAAGATCGATCGATCTGATGCGCGTATTCAAGATGTTCATAATGAATTGTTTGATCTTTTCATCGATCTAGAAGCAACAGAAGAACAATGTGACTTTCATACCATTTACGCGATTGCGCGTGAAGGTATGGCGACATTGGATCCCGATGTGAAGACGGATTCTTTAAAGGTTCTTTACGATGCAATCGTGAACTTGGTTCCTCCGCCAACGATCGTTGAAAATGCTCCACTGCAATTGATGGTTTCTAACATCGGTTATAATGACTACGTTGGTCGTTTGGCGATGGGACGTATGCGCGCGGGAACTGTTAAGGTCGGCGACGATATTTTGTGTATCCAAGAAAATGCTCAGAAGAAAATTAAGGTTTCCGCTTTATTTCAGTATCACGTGAATTCGCAAATTCCCGTCACTGAAATTGGTGCGGGCGATATGGCGATCATTGCGGGTATCGAAGATTTTACGATCGGTGATACAATTACGTCAGCAGTAGATCCGCGTCCATTGCCACGGATTAAAGTTGATGAACCTACGGTGGGAATGGTTTTTTCAGTAAATAACGGACCATTTGCCGGAATGGAAGGTAAGAACGTTACTTCCCGAAAAATCTTAGAACGATTAGAGCGAGAACTTCTTTATAACGTTTCGATTCGTGTAGAGAAAACAGACGCAACGGATGCTTTCAAAGTTGTCGGCCGAGGCGAATTGCAGCTTGGAGTCTTGATCGAACAAATGCGTCGTGAAGGCTTCGAATTGCTTGTTTCAAAACCACAAGTCGTTATCAAAAACGAAGGCGGCCGCAAGTTAGAGCCGTTTGAACACGCCGTTATCGACATCGAAGATCCTTATGTCGGAGCTGTAACTGAAAAGTTAGGTTTACGAAAAGGTGTCATGACGAACATGGTTCAAAAAGGTACTGGTCGTACAAGATTAGAATTCAGAATTCCATCACGTGGTTTGATCGGTTATCGATCTGAATTTTTAACAGATACTCGTGGTACCGGATTATTGAATACAAATTTTGATGGTTGGGACGACTACCGCGGAGACATTCAATCACGAATCAATGGCGCCATGATTTCAGATCGTAAAGGTGAAGCGAATGCGTATTCAATTTGGAATAAGCAGGAACGTGGAATCATGTTTGTGAATCACGGTGATGAAGTTTACGAAGGTATGATCGTTGGCGAACACGCAAAAGATAACGACCTGGTTGTTAACATCATCGAAGCTAAGCGTATGTCCAACGTTCGAGCGTCTGGATCTGATGAAGCGATTCGCGTGATTCCAGTTCGTCCAATGACTTTGGAAAAAGCGATGGAATGGATTAAGGAAACGGAACTGATCGAAGTCACCCCGAAGAGCATTCGACTTCGTTTAAAAGAACTTGATCCGCACAAGCGACCAAAGCCACAAAAAGATAAGTAGTTTTTCATTCAAGACTAAGGTCGATGTATCGGCAGTAAATGCATTGTGAATTGTTACTTTAACTGTGAATCAGTTAAAGTAACAAAGCATGACAAAAGATTTACTGCTGAACGATCCCGTTAAGCCAGATAAACAATTTTCTTTGGCGTTAGCCATTCAGGGAGTTTCGAAAAGCTTCAAAGGTGTTCCTGCGCTAAAGGGAATTAATCTTGAAGTCAAATCCGGCGAATGCTTTGGGCTGCTCGGTCCCAACGGTGCTGGCAAATCAACGTTGATGAAAATGATTTACGGCCTAACTAAGCCTGATTCGGGCGAAGTGTTTGTTCAGGGCCTCAATATCAAAACGAATATTTCTGAAATTAAGAGTCGAATTGGAGTCGTCCCCCAAGATGACGGGATGGATACAGATTTTAACGCGAATGAAAACTTACAATTGTTCGCATCTTACTTGGGACTTAATCGGCAAGAAACATTGACGGCCATTGATTTGCTGATGAGCGAGCTTAAGCTTGAAGATCATCAATTTAAAAGAATCGAACAACTTTCTGGTGGCTTAAGAAGACGGGTTGCGATTGCCAGGGCCCTTTTGCATAAACCTAATTTTCTTATTTTAGATGAACCGACGACGGGATTGGATCCCCAGGCAAGGCTTTGGTTGTGGACCTATTTTCGGCAACTAAAGCGAAATGATGCAACTTTGCTTTTGACGACGCACTACATGGAAGAAGCGGAATCTCTTTGCGACCGCATTGCCATCATCGATCATGGAGTCATCTTAGATTGCGATGAAACCCGAGCGCTTATTCGCAGGCACGCTGGCGAAGAAGTTATTGAGATCGAAATTAACCACGAAAATCATTCAGAGAAGTCGTACTGGTTACAAAAAGTTCGTGAATTGAATCTGCAATTTCAGGATTTTGAAAATAAAATATTCATTTTCTTTGCAGATTTAAAGTCTCGGCAAGAATTTGCGAACTTGATTCAAACAACACACTACACAACTCGGCGTGCCAATTTGAATGATGTTTTTTTGAAGTTAGCTGGATATCAAATTCGAGAAAATGGCTAGAGATAGGTTTTAGAATGTTAAAAATTTGGCTTCGAAATTTTCTATTTTTTCGCAAAACATTTTTGGTATCATTATTTTGGACGATCATCGAACCCCTTATGTACCTTGGAGGGTTCGGTATTGGCTTTGGTCGCTATGTTCCACCCTTAGAGCAATTGCCATATATTGAATTTTATTTTCCAGGTTTACTTTGCACGACCATGATGATGGTGAGCTATTTTGAATCGACGTATCCCAATTTTTCAAAGCTCAATTATCAGAAAACATACGTGACCATGCTTTTGACAAAAATCACTCCCAAGGAAATATGGTTCGGCGAGACTCTTTGGGGGACAAGTAAGGCTTTACTAAGTGCCATTGGTCTCGTTGCAATCGCTTCATTCTTTAGTCTATTCAATACCAAAATTCTTTTAGTTATTCCTGTTCTGTTCTTGTTGTCTTGGATTTTTAGCTCATTTGGGATTCTTGTGATGTCGATGGCAAAAAGCTACGATTCTTTTATTTATTCCACGTCGGGCTTGATAGTGCCGCTTTCGCTATTTAGTGGAACTGTGTTTTCCTTGCATGATGTTCCCTATTTTATCAAACTGATGGCGTACATATTTCCGCTATCACATGCCGTGGAAATTTGTCGTAGTGTTATTTATAAGTCGATCAGTTTAGACCTACTTCCCCACTTTTTGTTTTTAATTCTGTATGCGGTTGGTATGTCGTTCTTGAGCTTGAAAGTATTCACGAAAAAACTGACGTACTAAATTATTCTTCGTCATCCAGAGAGAGCTCTTTTTCAAATTCTTCGAATTCATCTTTTGTCATTTCGAGGTTGTCTAAATTCAGGTCTTCCGGTGGTTTTGGTGGCCTTAAGAAGGTATCAAGATCCGCTAAGCTGGATTCATACTGCGCACTGCTGATCGCCCCCATTTTATTCAAATCTCGGATGATGCGACGAAGTCGTTTGGTCGCAAATCTGGACAGATCTTTATTGAAATAGGACCGCGAATACTTTTCTGGATTTGGTAAAACCATGGCCAAAAAAGCAGACTCTAAAACGGTCAGCTCCGCAGGAGATTTTTTAAAGTAAAACTTCGCTGCGGCTTTGATTCCAAAGATTCCTTTTCCGAATTGGACCACGTTCAGGTAACGCTCAAGGATTTCTTGCTTTGTGAGGGTGTCTTCTATTTTTACTGTGATTAAGGCTTCTAAACCTTTGCGAATAAAAGTTTTATTCCGACTTAAAAACATATTTTTTGCAAGCTGCTGAGAAATTGTGGATCCCCCGCAAACAATACGACGCTCTTTCTTCAGTTTTTCAAAGCAATGTTTGATACCATCAGTGTCAAAGCCTTCATGTTTGTAAAAATCACCATCTTCGGTGGCAATGATCGCATTTTGCATGGACCTTGAAATTTTCTTTAAAGGAACGTAATCCTTAGATTCCGGACAAAGTTCTACTTCAAACATTGTTGTCGTTAGGCAGCCTCGAATTTTCGATTGAGTCGGAATGAAGATAAAATAGAGCCCAATTAAATTAGCCAAGCTTAAAAAAATCACGATCCAAAATATTTTAAATCTTTGATAAACTGGTTTTACGAATTTAATAGTGGCTTTTGAAGCCACAAGTGTTAATCGGAAAATGAAGCGAATACATCGGTACAAAAAGTAAATAACAGTTGAAGCGTAGTTTTTAATTTTTTCAGATTTCACAATGGAGCTTTCAGATCAGACCGTTATCTTTACTCCAACGTACACTGTTTTCAATGGCCTGACTACTAGGGCGGGGACTGAATTGTAATTCTTGTTTGGCCTTGTCCGAATTGAACCAATTGAAAAGCGTTGCTGACCATGCATTTTCGCGACTTGGGCCCACGTGGATCGCATCTCCGATAATACCTAATCCATGTAAAACAAAACCAGGTATTAAAAATCCTGGGGGCTTAACCCCTGCACAGTGAGCGATTTGTTCAAACAAATTTTTTATTGTCATGTTGTCGGCTGTTAATAGGTAGCGTTCAGCCGATCTGCCGCGGGTCCAAGCTTGAATAATGCCGTCTAAGACATCTTCGACGGCCACAACGTTGACTCCACCAGAGGTATAGAACGGAAACTTTCCCCGTGCGACATTCAATTGGGTTTTTCGACTTCCTTTTTTAGCATCTGCGGCTCCATAAATAGTGCTCGGATTCACGCAAACGGCCCAGATTTTTTTCGCCTTTGCGGCTTCAATTACTATTTTTTCGGCGTCCCGCTTTGTATCGTAGTAACCCAGTCCAAGACTTTCAATCCCATAAGGAGAGGTCTCAGTTAAAGGGGTAGGGGTGAAGCTAGCGCCAACCGCCACGCAGGATGAGATATGAACTAGTTTTTCGACGCCGACCTCGATACATGCTTCAATAGTATTTTTTGTTCCTTGAACATTGACTGTCTCCATCAAAGGACGATCGGCTTTTTTGTATGCGACGACTCCAGCGGCGTGAACAACCGTTGTGAAACTTTTAAAGGACTGGACCAAGGATTCTTTATTCGTCACATCGCCGTAGGCTAAATGAACTTTGACTCCCTCGAGCTCAGAGAGATCACTTCCTTTTCGAACTAAGGCAGTCACCTGAAATCCTTCGTCCAAAAGTCTTCGGCAAATGTGTGCACCCAAAAAACCGTTGGATCCAGTGACAATGACTGATTTTTCCTGTTTTGTGCTCACGCGGCCCTGTTCTTTCTTGCCGATTTCTTTTCTGTCTGCAGTTGATCTCGCAAATTTTTAGTTAATAGACGTGAACCCAGACTTCCGAAACAATTACCCCAAAGCATTCCCATCGCGGCACCGACAAATACATCTGTTGGAAAGTGAACGCCATTATAAATACGTGAATAGGCCACGGTAAAAGCGATCGTAAAAAATAACCAGGAAAGCATTGGCATAAAAAAGGCCACAAAAGCCGCCAAGGCAAAATTGTTGGTTGCATGATTTGAATAAAAGCTATTGTTTTGTCCTGCGGGGCTGAGCTGCTGAACGGAAAGCTCTTTGTATTGAAAGGGTCTTGGTCGTTCAATGACGCGTTTTACTTTTCCACCCGAATAGTCACTCCACGCAAGGCAAAGTGTTAACACAACCATCAGGCTAATAGTTTGTAGTTTAAATTTCTTAGCAAAAACTAAAGCAATCAGAACGGGTGCAACGACAAAGAACACGGGATGTTTGTGTAGGTCCGTGACCCAGGGAAAGAATTGATCGGCCCAAGCAGAGGTCCAATCCGTGTTAATTTTATTCAAAAGAAAGTGATCCATAGATTGGACCTGGTCTAAAGCGTAAAGAATCCATTCTTTGAAGGTTGCTGTGAACGAGGCTGCTTGTGATTCGCCCAGGGTTGGTTCCATATAGGAATTAGACTATGCTAGTTTGCTCCCGCAGAAAAGAAAAAACCCCGCTGTTCTGAGCGGGGTTTGATACTTCGACTTGTGCGTTAGGATTTTAATTAAGCTAAGCACTCTTCGAGTTTCTTTAACCATTCAGCAACTGCCTTATCTGAGTTGTCTTTATTAAGTGTCTTCAATAATTCTGTGGCAGCTAGGTCCATTGCTGTCTTCAGATTTTGAGTTTCAGCGATTTTTGCATCCAGAATCTTTGCGAAGCTTACCATTTCTGCAGTTGCTTTTCCGCTAGATAGAAGTGCAAACAATTTTCCAACTTGTTTGTTGGTAGAACTGGAAGCATTTGGTTCCATAGTGCGCTCAACCATTTCGATGAGATTTGCGTACAGTTTTTTCGAGGCAGCAGTTTCTGGAGTGTTCAATTCGGTCATGTGAAGAAATAGTTCGATTGCACCTTCGATTGACGAAAGCTTGATGATTGTATTTGGATCGATTCCCAATTTCTTAGAAATGGCTCCGCTGGCACTTCGTGCGATCTCATTACGTGATTCTCTTGTCGATTTCTCGCCGCGTAGCTTTGACAGATCAGTAATTTTCAATTCAGCTGCAACTTGCTCGACTGATCGAATGCGTGGTCCTGAGGCAGGCTTAGCTGCAAAGACTGATGATACTGACAGGACTAGGATAAGTGACAAGATCATTGATTTCATTTAATTCTCCTTAAGACCGTTAAAATTTTAAACTTAACATTCTCTTATTTTGCACTTCAGGTGCCATTTCCTAAATCCAGTGTATCCATTTACAGCTCAATTAGACCGTCTAACATTTTGACACTAAGCCCTTTTTGAACTGCGCTCACTCTTGCCTTTGAGCCTTACTTGACGGGAGTGGTGTTTCTCACTCCATTGCGATTAGTTCCCTGAATCGCAGCATTTTGTTTAAATGAAGAATTTTCCTCTTTAGCCGCTTTGATTTGTTCTTCATCCATTCTGGAAATCAAATTCCCAGCGCTGATATATTTTTGCAAATCGTTAATCGTACTTTCTAACCCGTAAATAATGTCACGGTTGACTTCTTTTAAAAGGATGTCTTCTTCATCATCATAGAACTTCTTTTTCAACGCTTGAAATGTAGTGGATAATTCTGCTTGAATAGGCTTAATCACTTCAAAATTAGGAAGAAGTTCCGAATAGTTTGTGGCTGATCCTGAATTTGCAAAAATTCCCTTAAGAAACTTGATCGCGTTTTGCTGAGCATTTAATACGTCTAAAAGAAGCTCATCACGCTTTAGTGCTTCCCGACTTTTGTGAACATAAAAGTTAAAATTTCGCAAAGCTTCAACATATTGTTTCGTTTCCGCTTCGATATTGTCTAGGGGGTTTTTTGACTGACTTGTGTGATCTGAAAGATAGCCTTTCGTGCGAGACACAATTCCGATTCGTTTAGACTTATCTTGCATGTATGACGAATTATTAAATCCCGCGATGAGTTCTGCATAAATGCGGCCCCAATCTAAACGTGCGTCATCCAAAAATTTTGTAATGACAGGTTCGCTGACTTGGTTCCACCAGTCCATAAAGAACAAGCCTCGGGTGTCTTTTTTTAAAGTAGAATCCCTTTTGTCGACAACATCGAAGAGCTTCGGATCCAAATTATTCCATAGCATCAGCATTGGGTTAGACGGTCGGTCGTCTTGAAAATCTAGACGGAATAAATCATCGTAGCTTGAAATTCGCAACGCTGTTGGGCTGTAATTACAAAAACGTTCTGTATCTTGATTTATCGCCGTAATTCGCGGAGGTGCGAACGTATGAAACATGCGACCAATTTTTTGTTGCAGTTCATTCTTTGGGTTATGAACTTCCTCAAAATATTTTTCGATGACTCCATGATCCCATTTCAATATGGATTCAATAATTTTGAAGGGTCCAATGGTTGCGTCGGTCACGGCTCTTCCGACGTTGTAGCTGCGAATATCTGAACTGGCTTCCCCGCAAATCATTTCGTGAAGAAAGTAATGGGCGGTCGTTGGAAATTTGTATCCTGCGTATTTGTCGTAAGAAATCTTATATTCTTCAGGTAGCCGAGTATCATTAAAAGTTTCATAGTAAGATCGTGCCCATAGAAATCCCGAACCGACGTAGACTTGAGGTGTGATCACTCCGAACGATTCACGAATAGACTTAATGACATCAAAGATCGGCTTATTTTGATGCAGATTTTTATCAATCGACTTTTCAATGTGATTTACTTCCTCAAGGGCTTTTAAAACTCGCGATACTTTACCAGATGGGAATTCCTCAAGTAAAAGCTGCCAGAGTCGAGCGTCTTCTTTGCTGAGCGCCACTGGTGGCATCTTCTTTAGCAATTCCTGTGATTGATCGTGGATGAATTGCAATTGATCCATCGTATTTTTGCCGCCACCAGCAAAATCAGTATTATCGTTTTGAAATCGCCGCTGGTAATCTTCTTTAGTGAGACCTTTTTCGCTATCGACGTCCCACCAGTGCTTTTTGGCTCCTAGTAATGGGTAAGCTCTGGTCAATGTGAAGTTCTTTTTTGAGTACAAAGCGTTGTACAGAATGCACTGCCGACTACTTTCGGATTCCGTCAGCTCACATTGATTCTGGGCGACGATTTGATCGACAAAGTTTTTAAAAACATAGGCATAAAAGGCCTGCGCAGATTGAAACTGGGTGTTAATTTTAAGTATCAGCTCGGAATAACTTCCCATGGCCGTTTCAAAATCTGAATTCAAAAGTTGCCGCCACGACTGATTGCGATCTCGGAAAATAAGAAGATCGTCCTTCAAATTTGCGCAGGTTTCAGGCATTCTTTTGAGAAGTTTAACTTGATCCGTATTGAGGTCTTCACGACATTGCTGCAAGCCGACAGCAATTCGTTCTTTAGAGGCGTTGATGCGATAGTCATCGGCAGCCGTCTGCCATGCAATTCGAATCGGGGCAGAGGTCACTAACATATCAAGCGCAATCGCCGGAAGCGGAGACATCACGATTCGCAGCGACGACATCACGAACTTGCCTGCAACTTGGCTTAGTTTGGTTTGGACTCCAGCGACAGCGTAAGCGTTAAGCCTGTGGCCAGTTTCTTTAGCTATGTAACCTAAGCCAATGAAGGGCGCATTTGATACGGTTAAAGAAAGAATTTGGGGAATGTATTGATTCGCTTTGTTTGCAAAAGTCCACTGGCGTTTGGCTTCATCGCAGGCTGTGTAGATTTTCTTCTTGTTCGCTTCCTTGGTCATCAAGTCTTCTTTGCATGCCTCAATGGAAATGATTGAATCGCTGATAATGTTCGACACAAGAGAAGCAAAGGGCAGTGTGATCATCGGAAGAGAAGCAAAGATAATTCGGTGATTTAAATCCAAAAGTTTCTTCGATGCGCCTAACTGCATGTAATGAAGACTGATTCCATTGGCCGCTATAAAGGACCAAAATGAAATGTTTGCGATCGGATCTGACAAAGATTCAAAATGCCGTTGCATAGCCAATGGATCACCACCATTTTTCGCAATTAGTTCAATCGCGATAACGGCACCGATCGCCACAAAAAACATCGCTGTATCAATCGGAAAGCGAACGTTGGCGTGATGGACCACATCCATGAATGTTTTACTTCTAAGATTTTTGGCATCTTGAACCCGAGCATTTTCGCGTATTTCAGGAATGGCGTCTTTAATCGCTTGTCTGATGTGCGGCTTCATCGCTTTGTTTAAGCGTCGCTGCAGAGATTTGCTTTCGAATTGCTTTAGAAGATCTTGCATTTCGTAGTATTGCTGGGTTGATTCCGAAAGACTTGCGCGATCGCCGCCAACTTGTTGGTGGATCATTGTTTCCATTCGCACCATGGGATCTTGACCCAGCTGATCACGTTGATTCAAAACTGAAGTTAAGCGATCAAATTTCCAATTATTTGCAGGGTTTGGCTTGCTGTCGGGAATGAAAATTTGAGCTGCAGATCCATCTGATCTATGGTGCTCAATCACGGTTCCATTCGTTGCAGCTTTGTTTCGTTCTTGGGCTCGAACTCGATAATTTTTAACGCGCTCTTTTCGCGCCTTCGCTTGATCCTGCACACTAGCAGCTTTTGCGGACTGCACAGAGAAGATGTCTCCAAAGGATGTGAATGAAATAACAACTGCCATTGCTAACTTCAAATCAAACAAATATCGGAAGAATGGATTGATCATACTGGGGTAACAGCAACCAACAGACCAAAAGGATGGGCCGAAATCGTTTATATTTCTTTTAACTGAATCGAAAAGGCTCGTTCCAAATGAAAAGCCAAAAAGTGTTCGTGCACCGCTAGATTTAAGACAGGTGTATCAAATTGGGACACTACCAACTTTTTATTGCGCCACCATCAACCGTAATGCTTTGACCAGTGATGTAGCCTGCTTTTGGCGACGCTAAAAATGCCGACAGATCTGCAAGTTCACTTGGGTCACCGAGGCGCCCTGCAGGCACCATTTGTTTGATTTTTTCTTCTGATAATTTAAGTTCACGAAGGCGATCTGTGTCGGTGTAACCGGGCAGTAAACAATTCACCGTGATGCCGTTGGCTGCGACTTCGTTCGCAAGAGATTTCGCCAAGCCAGAGATTCCAGCGCGAAGTCCATTGCTTGTTGTTAGTCCTGCCAATGGCTCCTTTGCCGCCAAAGATGTGACAAACAAAATGCGTCCGAAAGAATTTTTTTTCATATTCGGCAGGGCTGCGTTGACACTTTCAACGAGGCTCAGCCATAAATTTTGAAAATCAGTTTGCCACTGCGCTTGTGTGATCGCTTCAAAGTTTCCTTTTTGTGGACCACCAGTATTCATCACTAAAATATCAAGGCGCCCAGCTTTTTCCAAAACTTTTTGGACTGCTGCCGAGGCTTGACCCGGCTGAGACAAATCGCATTGCAGCGATGTCGCCCCACCTATTTCATCTGCTGTCGTCGACAACTTTTTAAGGTCGCGTGCTGAAATAAAAACTTCGCAACCTTCCGCCCGAAGTGATTTGGCGATCGCTTTGCCAAGCCCTTGAGAGGCACCAAAAACCAAAGCGACTTTACTATTTAATTTAAGATCCATAATTTTCCTTCAACTCTTTGTCTGAAAGTCCAAGCCATTTTTGCGCAGATTTATAATTCAG
>LNFM01001577.1_pt1 | contig 16385 bp, 17 predicted proteins | sample 596031 | NCBI WGS metagenome assembly LNFM01 (sample SAMN04254537, study PRJNA301005) | activated carbon metagenome | isolation source: dual media filters at the Ann Arbor, Michigan drinking water treatment plant | place: USA: Ann Arbor
GCGATCAAACCCTACGTTCGCGTCCGTGGCCGTCTCGAGGCTCTGGTCACGCGCGCCATGACCCACGAACTGCTCAACTTGGCGGTTGATACGGAACCCGTCGGTGTCCGCAGTGGCGGCGTCCTTTTCCTGATCCCCGACGCATCGGGGCCAAGCGACATGTAACCACGGATCGTTCGGTCGATTGAAGCGTTAACGGCGCAGCGGGTCGGCAACGGTCCTGGCTAAGTCAATCCTATTTATTTGCTCTGTAACAATAATTGACACCTTCCGCCCAGCAGGGCGCAGGCGTACGCCGCCGCTCCAATGTTGCACCGCAGCAGGTAAGCATCAGGACACGCCATGGCCAAGATCGACGCTTCGGCCGACATCGCCGGCTCCCCAGCCCCCGGTTCGACCCCCAACCACGCACCTAACGCCAAATTCGCAGCCCTCATCATCGGCTCCATCGGTGTGGTGTACGGAGATATCGGCACCTCGCCCCTGTATGCCTTCCGTGAAGCCGTCGTCGCCGCGAAATCTGGCGGGCTTGAAGGCCGCGCCGCCGTCCTGGGCGTGCTGTCCCTCATCACCTGGGCCTTGATCCTCATCGTCACGCTCAAATATGTCCTGCTCATACTACGCGCCGACAACCACGGCGAGGGCGGCACGTTTGCCCTCATGGCGCTCGGCCAGAAGGCCGCCAAGCGCAGTGCGCCGCTTCTTTTCGTGCTGGGGTTGGCGGGCGCCTCGTTCTTCTACGGCGATGCCGTCATCACTCCCGCCATTTCCGTGCTCTCAGCCGTCGAAGGGTTGAAACTCGTCTCGCCAGCGTTCGACGATTGGATCATTCCACTCTCACTCGTGATCATCGTAGGGCTGTTCGCCGTCCAGTCGCACGGCACCGCGCGCGTCGCCAAATTTTTTGGACCCATAACCGCCGTCTGGTTCCTCGCCATGGCCGCCGGCGGCCTGATCCACATCGCCGATGACTGGGCCATCGTGAATGCTCTGAGCCCCCACCACGGCGTGGTGCTCGTCGCCTCGAACGGTATTCTCGGTTTGACGATCCTTGGGCTTGTCTTTCTGGCGGTCACCGGCGCTGAAGCGCTCTACGCCGATCTCGGCCACTTTGGCCGTAGGCCGATCCAATATGCTTGGCTCTTCTTTGTTTTCCCCGCGCTGTTGCTCAACTACTTCGGCCAAGGCGCCCTCGTCCTCGCCCATCCCGAAACCATGGAAAGCCCCTTTTTCCGCTTGTATCCCGAGTGGGCGCTATTGCCGGTGGTATTCCTCGCCACCGCCGCTACCGTTATCGCGAGCCAAGCCGTGATCACCGGCGCCTTCTCGCTGACCCAGCAGGCCGTGCAGTTGGGACTACTCCCCCGCCTCACCATTCGCCACACGTCGGAAGAAATGGCGGGGCAGATCTATCTGCCGCAAGTCAACTGGCTGCTGTTCGTCGGCGTTGTATTCGTGGTCGCGCTGTTCAAGACCTCGAGCAATCTGGCCGCCGCTTACGGGGTGGCAGTCACCGCAACAATGATCATCACGTCCATCATGGGCTTCTTCATCTTCTGGCGCGTGTGGAAATGGCCCCTCTGGGCCGCTGCCGCCGTGATCGTCCCCTTGCTTCTCATCGAACAGGCCTTCTTCACCGCCAACATTTTGAAGGTGCTCGATGGCGGGTGGCTACCGCTTTTGATGGCTTCTATTCTCTTCGTCATTATGTGGACGTGGGTGCGCGGCTACGACATCCTCTCCAAAAAAATCCGCCGCGAAGACACCGACCTGGCCTGGCTCACGCGCAAGCTCACCGCCAAGCCCCCGCACCGCGTCCCCGGCACTGCGGTCTTCCTCTCCGCCGATGCCGACCTCGCTCCAACCTGTCTCATGCACAACCTCAAACACAACCGCGTGCTCCACGAGCGCAACATCATTCTCACCATCAAAACCGAAGCCGTCCCCCGCGTTCAGCGTCATGAGCGTGTCGAGATCGACCGAACGGATCCACTTTTCACGAAAGTCACCGCCCACTACGGCTTCATGGAAACGCCCAACGTGCCGAAGATTTTCGAGACCTGCCGCCGCAAGGATCTGAACCTTGAAGTCGGCAACACCTCCTTCTTCCTGTCGCGGCGATCCCTACGCCTCGCCCACGAGTCTGAGTTGCCCCGCTGGCAGCAACGGCTATTTCTGGCGCTTGCCCGCTCTGCCGAGGACGCCACCGTCTATTTCCGCATCCCAATGGATCGCGCAGTGGAGGTCGGCACCCAGGTTGCGGTCTAGCCAACGCCCGTCACCGTAGGCAGTCCGTCGGCCAACCCAAGGCTCCCTAGGCTCCCATGTCCAACGAAGACAATCGTTTTTCCGCCCGCGCCGCGCGCTACATGAAAGTCGGCACCAACGTCGGCACGGTGGCCGCCAAGGTCGCCGGTCAACGGCTGTTTGGCATGGAGAGCAACGACCGCGCTCAGGCTGCCGAACTGGCCGCAGCCCTCGGCGGCCTCAAAGGCCCGCTGATGAAGGTAGCGCAACTGCTTTCAACCATCCCCGAGGCCCTGCCACCCGAATACGCGCGCGAACTGTCTCAGCTGCAATCCCAGGCCCCGCCCATGGGCCCTGCCTTCGTCCGTCGCCGCATGCAGGCCGAACTAGGCCCCGATTGGCGCTCCCGCTTCGCCGCCTTCGAAGATCAATCGACCGCATCCGCGTCCCTCGGCCAAGTCCACCGCGCCACCTCGCTGGATGGCCGCGCACTCGCCTGCAAACTCCAATATCCCGACATGCAATCCGCCGTTGAAGCCGATCTCACGCAGTTGAAAGTCGTCTTCGCTCTGCACGCCCGCTTCGACAGCGCCGTCGACACCACCGAGATCCTGAAAGAGATCGGCGCCCGCTTGCGCGAAGAACTCGATTATACCCTCGAAGCCAAACACACCCGGCTCTACGGCCTCATTTTCGATGGCGACCCCATCATCCGCGTGCCCGCGATCGATGCCGACCTCTCCACCGGCCGGCTCCTCACTATGTCCTGGCTCGACGGCCGGCCGCTCCTCTCACACAAAGACGACAGCCTCGAAGACCGCAACCGCATCGCGCAAGCGATGTTTCGCGCGTGGTGGTATCCCTTCTCCCACCACGGCGTCATCCATGGCGATCCCCATCTGGGCAACTACACCGTCTTCAGCGAGGATGGCCGCCCCGCCGGCCTCAACCTTCTCGACTACGGCTGCATCCGCACCTTCCCCGTCGCCTTCGTCGAAGGCGTCATCGATCTCTATCAAGGTCTCCTCGCCAACGATCAACCGCGCGTCGTTGCAGCCTTCGAACGCTGGGGCTTCCGCGGCCTCACCAAGGAACTGATCGAAGCCATGACCATGTGGGCGACCTTCATCTACGGCCCTCTCCTTGACGATCGCGAACGCACCATCGCCGACGACACCAAGCCCGGCGAATACGGCCGCCGCGAAGCCTTCGCCGTCCACAAGATCCTGAAAGAAAAAGGCCCCGTCACTGTGCCGCGCGAATTCGTTTTCATGGACCGTGCGGCCATCGGCCTGGGCGGTGTTTTCCTGCACCTCGCAGCGAAGCAAAACTGGTACCGCCTCTTCAACGAGACGATCCAAGATTTCGATCTCTCAACGGTCTCCGCCCGCCAAAAAGCGGTCTTCACCCAAGCCAGTGTGCCCCTTCCAACATAACGCCGTCACGTCTTCGGCTTCGCCCCACCCTTCGCCTTGTGCGCCTTATAGGCATTGACGATCGTGAGCATACCGGCGCGCACGGAGGGCCAGCGGTTGACGAACTGCACGACCGGCCACGAGATCACACGTGTGATGCCCGCCACATTGCCGAGCCCCGGCGTCGCCGAACTCGCGACGCCGTTCTTAAAAACAACCTCCGGCGCAAATGTGCCCGTGACATCGAACGTGCTCTTGTACGTCGTGATGGTGCAGACGGCCGGCTGCTCCGGGCTCTTGAATACATAGTCAACCGCAGCCAGCGCCGTGTCGATCTCCGCCCGCGCGATCCGCACCGTCATCCGGCAGGCAAAATCCTTCACATATCCGCGCGACCCTGTCTCCAGTTCCGCACGTTCAGCCGCCGACGGCTGCAACCGGAACTGACACGCGATGTCAGGGCCCGTGCCGGTCTCGATTTCGGCAAAACAATCTTCAGGAAGCGGCACGGCCGGGGCCCCCGCGAGTGCTGGAGGCAGAACAGACACCATCGCCAGCACCGCAACGACGCCGCGCATCATTTCGCGTCGGCCGCCGCCGCGCTTGTCCCCGTCCCACCGGCTTGGGCCGGCGCCTTGGCAGGCGTCGCGCCGGTCTCCACGGGCGCTGGCTTCACCACGCTCGCCTTCGCTGCCGGAACCTTGGCCGGCTTAGCGGGCTGATTAGCGGTCTGCGTCTTCGCCTCCGGATCATCCTTCGGCCGTCCATCGGCATGGTAGCGCTCAGCGCACTTGGTATGCAGGAACCGGTTCACCGACTTGAGCATGCTGCGATGAAAGATGCCCAGCGTATCCTCTAGGCTGGCGGCCATGTTGACCGTGGCCTTCACGGCCGTCGGGCCGGACACGTCGCCAAGATTGAGCCAAATCTTGTCCGCTTTGCCGTTCTTGAATTTCAGCTTCGGTGCCAGCTTGGCGAGAACAGGCCTTTGCTTGCCATCCTGCTCCACAATACAGCGCACCTCATGCTCGGGGATCACCACCGTGTACTTGGGCGCGGTCAGCGCACCCACGAGGTCGGCCCGGCTCAGCTTCAGGTCGACGGTGCAGCGCGCATCCCCGAAACCCCAAGAGACGGAGGAGCTTTCGCCTTTCTTCAAAGTGTCGCGGTCCCACGTCTTGCCCACATTGCAGGTGAGGTCCGGTCCGGTCGGTTCGCGGCCCAGTGCCATGGTGCAAAGCCGCCGTTCGCAGGCCTTGATGGCCTTTTCCTCGCCCGGCTCCGGATCAAGCGCCAGCGCCCCACCGCCAGGGACAACGAGGCCAGCCACCACCATGAGCACGCTGATCGGGGCAATGGTTACCCGCCGAATGGTTTGCTGCATTGCAAAATTCCCGTTTCGAATGAACGCCATGCGCCGTCCCGAGCCTCGTGCCAGCCCAATGAGCCAGCAATGAGGCTGCCCCGCTCAATGGACCCCCTCGAACCGCCAACCTGGTCCCCAACCCAGTGGTCCTCTGTCGCATCACTCAGAGCGCGGATCCAACCCGTTAAGGGTCCCCGTGACCCCGCCCCGGGTCGCAAAAGTGGGTGCGTCCGGCTGCTGTCGCCTAAATGACGAGCAGTCTTGGAAAGCGGCACGCTTGCGGCGCTTCGGGGGCTAGGTTAGGTAACGAACAGGGTCGCAGGGCCCGCATCGCACAAAATAATTCGCGGGAGGGGAAGACCTCAATGAGCGTCGATACGTCAAAGGGCCACCCGGCCATGGACTACAACCAGCACACCGGCACCTACAACGCCTTCCTTCGCTACTCGAAGATCGGCATCGTGCTGCTCGTTCTGCTGCTCGCCGGCATGTACTACTTCCTGGTCTAACAGCCAGCCGCGTTCCCTTCCCACGGAGCGGAACGCGATCCACAATGGCGGTGCCGAAGTGGCATCGCCGGTCATCCTCTGCGTCATCTTCAAATCGGTGACGCGGCTTAGGCCGCGTTACGCATTCGGGAATCTCCATGATCACGATTGCAGTTACTGCGGAAGCGCCGGACGAACCGCGCATCGCCGTGTCTCCGGAAACGGTCAAAAAACTCGTGGCCCACGGTGCGACGGTGAAGGTCCAGTCGGGCGCTGGTCTGCGCTCGCGCTTCTCCGATGAGATGCTAAAGGCGCAGGGTGCCGAGATCGTTGATGGCGCCGCCGCCGCGATTAGCGGTGCCGACATCCTCTTGAAGGTCCGCCGCCCAACGCCGGACGAACTGGCCGCCCTCAAGCCGGGCGCGCTTGTCGCCGCCATGATCGAGCCCTTCAATGACCGCCCTGGTCTTGAATCGGCGGCCGGCCGCGGTGCCACGCTCTTTTCCATGGAATTCATGCCGCGCATCACGCGCGCCCAGTCGATGGACGTCTTGTCATCGCAGGCCAACCTCGCCGGATACAAGGCCGTCGTCGATGGTGCTTCGATGTTCGGTCAAGCCCTGCCGATGATGATGACCGCAGCCGGTACAGTGCCCGCGGCCAAGATCTTCATCATGGGTGTCGGCGTTGCCGGCCTCCAGGCCATCGCTACCGCCCGGCGCATGGGCGGCATTGTGTCGGCGACCGACGTCCGGCCCGCCACCAAAGAGCAGGTCCAGTCCCTCGGCGCCAAGTTCGTGGCCGTCGAAGACGACGAGTTCAAGCAGGCGCAGACGGCGGCCGGCTACGCCAAACCCATGTCGCCCGAATATCAGGCCAAACAGGCCGAACTCGTCGCCAACCACATCAAGATCCAGGACATCGTCATTACCACCGCCCTGATCCCGGGCCGCCCCGCGCCCCGCCTGATCACCAAGGCGATGGTGGAGAGCATGAAGCCGGGTTCCGTCATCGTCGACCTTGCCGCCGAACGCGGCGGCAACTGCGAATTGACCGTCCCTGGTCAAACCGTGGACGTCGGCGGCGTCACCATTGCCGGTCCGCTCAACCTTGCCGGCACCGTCGCGGTGAACGCCTCGAGCCTCTACGCCAAGAACCTTCTCGCTTTCCTCGAAGTCCTCATCGACAAAAAGGAAAAGGTGCTGAAGATCGATTGGGACGACGAGATCGTGAAGGGCACGCTCATCGCCAAGGACGGCAAGATCGTTCATCCGAACCTCACCGGAAACTGACCCTTTCAAAGGCCGCGAACCGCGCGGGCAGGAGACGAAACGATGCGTTCCATTTTTAACCTGATGGCCATAGCAGCACTGCTCGCGGTCGCGCCAACGTCGGCCTTCGCAGCCGGTGGCCCCGATGGTGTCAGCCCCGTCGTCTATGAGGTGATGGTGTTCGTGATAGCCGTTTTCGTCGGCTACTTCGTCGTCTGGTCCGTAACGCCAGCACTCCACACACCGCTGATGAGTGTCACCAACGCGATCTCCTCGGTGATTGTAGTCGGCGCTCTTCTCGCCGTCGGTGTGGCGCTGACTGAGGCTGACAGCATTCTCGCCAAGCTGTTCGGTTTCCTCGCGCTTGTGATGGCCTCGATCAATATCTTCGGTGGCTTCCTCGTCACCAACCGCATGCTTGCAATGTACAAGAAGAAGGACGCGGCTCCCAAGAAGTGAGCCCCGACTTTCCTTGCATCCACATAAACCCGATACCGTTCCGGAAGTGAGCCGATGTCCGCGAATCTAGCAGCCCTCCTTTACCTCGCAGCAGGTGTCCTCTTCATCCTCGCCCTGCGTGGTCTTTCGAGCCCGGCCTCGTCGCGGCAGGGAAACCTGTTCGGCATGGTCGGCATGGCCATTGCCGTAGTGACGACATTGGGTCTGGCGCAGCCGTCTTTCATTTCCTGGATTTTGATCCTCGCAGGCCTCGGCATCGGCGCTTTCATCGGCGCCAAGACGGCGCGCGAAATTCCCATGACGATGATGCCCGAACTGGTCGCGGCATTTCACTCGCTTGTCGGCTTGGCGGCCGTGTTCGTGGCCGCCGGTGCGCTCTACGCCCCCGCCGCGTTCAACATCCTGGAAAATCCGGGCGATCCATCGATGGGCGTCAAGGCCGCGAGCCTGTTTGAAATGGCGCTTGGCGTCGCCATCGGCGCCATCACATTCACCGGCTCCGTGATCGCGTTTGCCAAGCTCTCGGGCAAGATGTCGGGCAAACCGATCATCTTGCCGATGCGCCACCTCATCAACGCCGCGCTTGGCATCTTCATCCTCGTCCTGATCTACTGGTTCATGCAGTCGGGCGGCTCGGCGTGGCTATTCTGGCTGATCGTCGCCGCAAGCCTTCTCTTCGGCGTCCTCATCATCATTCCGATAGGCGGCGCCGACATGCCCGTCGTCGTGTCGATGCTGAACTCCTACTCGGGCTGGGCCGCAGCCGGCATCGGCTTCACGCTCTCCAACGTCGCGCTCATCATCACCGGTGCGCTTGTCGGCTCCTCGGGCGCCATCCTGTCCTACATCATGTGCAAGGGCATGAACCGCCAGTTCCTCTCCGTGATCGCGGGCGGCTTCGGCGGCGAAACGGCAGCTGCAGGCGCCGGCGGTGGCGAACAAAAGCCCGTCAAGCTCGGCTCGGCCGAAGACGCCTCGTACGTCCTCAAGAACGCCTCGAAGGTCATCATCGTCCCGGGCTACGGCATGGCCGTCGCACAGGCTCAACACGCGCTGCGCGAAATGGGCGATCAGCTGAAGAAGGCCGGCGTCGAAGTGAAGTATGCGATCCATCCCGTCGCCGGCCGCATGCCCGGCCACATGAACGTGCTGCTCGCCGAGGCCAACGTGCCCTACGACGAAGTCTTCGAATTGGAAGATATTAACTCTGAATTCGCCCAGGCCGACGCCGTTTACGTCATTGGCGCCAACGACGTCGTCAACCCCGCCGCCGAAGACGACAAAACCTCGCCCATCTACGGCATGCCCGTTCTCCAGGTGTGGAAGGCCTCCACCGTCTTCTTCAACAAGCGGTCCCTCGCCTCTGGCTACGCCGGCATCGACAATCCCGTTTTTTACCGCGACAACACCGTGATGGTCCTAGGCGACGCCAAGAAGGTCACCGAAGAAATCGCCAAGTCTTTGGCGCACGGATAAGCAGTCCGCTCTGGAGTGACCAGGAGTGCGGAGCATTATGTTGAAGGACCAGCTTACGACGTCCTGGCGGACGATATCAGCGACTGGCAGCGGGGCTGTTCGCAAAATACAATCGCGTCTGACAGGCCGGAGCCCCGTGTCCGTCACCTGTCAAATCGTGGGGATTCGAGAAATCTACGCAGAGCTGGGTCTGAGCCCCACGCATGGCACCTTCGTCGAAGTCGGCGCCTACGACGGCGAAACGTTCTCCAACACGTCGTTTCTCGCCGACCAAGGCTGGAGCGGCATCTACGTCGAACCGGTCGCGGAACGCTGTCAGGTCGCGCGCGCGAGACACGTCTTCAACAATGTCGTGGTTGAACAAGTAGCGGCGAGCAATTCCGACGGCAAAACCCAAATCAAAGTCATGGGCGCTATCTCCACCCTCGATCAGTCGACCGCTGATGCGTACGACAACATGCAGTGGAGCCGCAAGACGGCCAGCCGCGGAGTGAGCCAGACTATTAAACTGGAACGGCTCGAAACGATCCTGACACGCAATGGCGTCCCAAAGGACTTCGACTTGATGATCATCGATATCGAAGGCTATGAGCTGCCCGTCGTCGAGGCGCTGGTTGCAAGCACTTGGCGGCCACGCGTCATCGTCATTGAACTGATTGACCAGAACCCGGAATTCGAAAACTTCGCCGAACTTCGAAACAACGCCGCCGCCGCCCGCAAACTCATTGCGACCGCCGGCTACCGCACTCACCTCGCCGATCCGGTTAACACCGTGTTTGCCTTGAACGCCGGGGCTTGAGGACTGGCCTGCGAATTTCACTTTCGTCGCGCCAATCTGTCCGCAACCCATGCAAATGCCGGGAGTTGATACGAAAAGGCAATGCGCGCGCCCCGTATACGCTTTGCAACAGAGCCGTCACATTTTTTGATCCACGGGAGCGAGAATCCGCGTTAGCCTATGTGACTTTCTTCGGCGAGGGGGCCTTAAGGGTCCAGAACGAGGGAGATGCGCATGCGGTGGGCCACCCTGCGGGGCCTGATGTTTCTGGCGGCACTGTGGGGTTTGAGCCTTCACGGGACAGCACACGCAGAAAAAGCCGCCGGCCTCCAGGCGCGTATAAATCTTGGCGGCCAGGAACTGTCCTGCCGCGACTTCCGCGGCCAGACGGTTCGCTCCATCCACATGGATGATCTGGGCGATGTCGCCCACGCCCGCATCGTCAATCGCATGCCGATCATCACTCTCAACAAGCGCCGTCTCGACACGCTCCCAGACAAGCTCCAGGTGTTCTTCTTCCACCACGAGTGCGCCCACCACATCCTCGGCCACGTTTTCTATCCGACGCAGACGAGTGAAAACGAAGCCGATTGTTACGCCATCAAAGTCGGCCGCAAGGATGGATATCTGGCTCGCGCCGACGTCGAAGCTTTCACGCCATATATTGCATCCAGCCGCGGCTCCGCCTTTGGCCATCTCCCGGGTCCTCTTCGTTCGCAGCGCCTGCTGGCCTGCTTCGATGACCCCTCCGAAGAAAACATTGCTGAGCCGGCCGGCTTCACGCCGCCTCCGCCCCCTGTTCTGGCGGAAGGCCTGCGCTGAAATCTGCCTCCGCGCCCCGTGCGATTTTGCAGATTGCAACAGTCGTCTCGGGTCGCGATAACCCGAACGGCCGGGAACAATTGAGAATGCGATGATGATTGCACTGAAAGGACTGGGCCTTCTCATCGGCCTCGCCCTCCTCGTCCATTTCGGTACGCAGGCCATCCAGCAGCGCCTGCTCTACGCGCCCGATACGCGCCGCACTCAGCCGGGCGAAGCAGGTCTGGCGGACGTCGAAGAACGCGAAATCGTCATGCGCGATGGAACCCGCATTTTGACATGGTGGGGAGCGGCAAAACCCGGACGCCCGACGCTGCTCTATGTCCACGGCAACGGCGGTTCATTCGTCACGCGCAGTGAACGTATCCGCAAATACATGACCCACGGCTACGGCGTTGTAATGATGACCTATCGCGGGTTCGGCGGCAGCGCTGGCGTGCCAAGCGAAAAGGCGAACGTCTCCGACGCGAAACAGGTCTACGACGCCGTCCGCGCGATCGGCATTCCGGCAGACAAGATCGTGCTCTATGGCGAGTCTTTAGGAAGTGGCATCGCACTGCAAGTTGCCGCCGAAAAGGACGTGGCGGGTGTCATCCTCGACGCTCCCTATACATCCATCGTCGATCTCGCAGCCCTCCACTACCCCGGTCTGCCGGCGCGATGGCTGATGACCGACCGCTACGAAACGATGAAAGTCGCCGGCAAGGTCACAGTGCCCACACTAATCGTCCACGGCGAGAATGACGACATCATCCCCGTTGCGATGAGCGCTGACGTCGCCGCCGCCCTCAAAGGACCGGTCAAACGCGCGACGTTTCCAGGCGCCGGACACTCGGACCATTATCTCTTCGGCTCCTACGACACCATCTACGCGTGGTTGGCAGCCCAGTTTCCATCGGACGCCGCCGGACCGAATGCGATCGCGCGTTAGAGCGGCGGGCATAAGAAAAGGCCACGCGGACAATCCGCGTGACCTGATGTCTTATCGAATGTGAAGCTGGATTAGCCGCCGAACGAAGAACCGCCGCCGCCGAATCCACCACCGCCGCCACCGCCGCCGTAGCCGCCACCACCGCCGCCGTAACCGCCGCTACCGCCGCCGCTGCCGAACCCGCCACCAGCCGGACGACCGCCGCCCGGACCCTTCGCGCCCGGACCACCGCGTGCAACGACCGGCTTGGAGGGCAATAGACCTTCACGCTGCAGCTTCTTGCGTGCGAGCTTCCGGGCGCGCCGCACAGCTTCCGCCTTCTCACGCGCCTTCTTCTCGGAAGGCTTTTCAAAAGAGTTCCGCAGCTTCATCTCGCGGAAAATACCCTCGCGCTGCATCTTTTTCTTGAGCGCCTTGAGGGCTTGGTCGACGTTGTTGTCGCGAACGAGAACTTGCAAGAGACTTAACCTCTGCTGGTATCAGGTTGATATGGTTAGGAAAAACGAGAACCGACGCCGCGAGCGATACTTCGCCCTGCAGCACCGGGGGTGTTTCATAACGCGGCTTCTAACAAAGGAAATTCGAATTGTCCATCTCCGCACGGGGGATAAACGCCGTAGCGAGCCGATGAGGCGCGCATGCAACTTCCTGCGTTACGTCGCATGAGCAAGCAACCGGTTGACGTGCCCCATCTTCCGCCCGGCCCGAACCTCGGTCTTACCATAGTGATGTAGGAACGCGCCGGGCTCCGCCGCGATCCTGTCCCAGGCGAGGATGTCATCCCCGATGAGATTGATCATCTCTGCCCCCGCCGCCTTGAGCCGCGTCGAGCCGAGCGGCCAGCCCGCCACCGCCCGGATGTGCTGCTCGAACTGCGACGTCTGCGCCCCGTCCATTGTCCAGTGACCCGAGTTGTGAACCCGCGGCGCCATCTCATTGACGTACACGTGCTCGCGCCCGCCGGCAGTCACAACGAAATACTCGATCGCGAACACGCCAACGTAGTCGAGCGCCACCGCAATCCGCCGCGCGGTCTCCAAAGCCTCGGTCGCCGCCTCCGCCTCCATGCGCGCCGGCGCAACAGAGCGATGCAGAATGTGATTGCGGTGCTCGTTCTCCGTCACCTCGAACGCCCGGAACGCTCCGTCGAGCGACCGCGCAGCAACGACCGACACTTCGCGGTCGAACGTCACGAACCCTTCCAGGATTGACGGTTGATCGCGCATCGCCGCCCACGCCGCGTCCGCGTCAGCAAGCGACAAAATCTTTGCCTGTCCCTTGCCATCGTATCCGAACCGCCGTGTCTTCAACACCGCCGGCACCCCGATGTCATTGAGTGCCCGGTCGAGATCGGCGCGGCTATCCACCTGCTGAAAAGGTGCGGTTTCAGCACCCAATTCGCGCGCCAGCGTCTTCTCATGAACGCGATCCTGCGCACACGCCAGCGCTTTCGCACCCGGACGCACAGGAACCAACGCATCGAGGAACGCCACCGTCGCAACAGGAATGTTCTCGAACTCATACGTCGCAACCGCTATCGATTGAGCAAAAGCGGTCAGCGCCGCGTGATCGTCGTAGGGCGCCACCGTGTGGGCATCGCACACGTCAAAGGCGGGTCCAGCGACATCGGAGTAGATATGGCACTTAAACCCCAGCCGCGCCGCGGCGAGTGCCAGCATCCGGCCAAGTTGACCGGACCCAAGAATGCCAATCGTGGAGCCGGGCGGCAGCGCGGTCATGGAAAGCGCTCACGCATCCTGAGGCGTTTCAGCGACGGCGGCGGTCTGCTTGGCCCGCAAGGCCGCGATACGCCCCGCGAGAGCCTCATCGTTGAGAGCGAGGATCTGCGCCGCCAACAGCCCCGCGTTCGTCGCCCCCGCCTCGCCGATGGCGAGCGTCCCGACCGGAATACCGGCCGGCATCTGAACGATGGAATAAAGACTATCCACGCCGTTCAGGGTTTTTGTCAGCACCGGCACACCAAGAACGGGCAGCGAGGTCATGGACGCCGCCATGCCGGGCAGATGGGCCGCCCCGCCCGCCCCCGCGATGATCACCTTCAAACCCCTGTCCTTGGCCGATTTTGCATACGCCACCAGCCGGTCCGGCGTGCGGTGCGCCGAGACGATCTTGGCCTCGTAAGCAACCCCGAGGTCAGCGAGAATAGTGGCAGCCGCTTTCAGGGTCGGCCAGTCCGACTGGCTACCCATGATGATGCCGACGAGGGGGGCGGTTTTGGCCATTGTTCTTTCGGTCAGCTCCCGCAGGAAAGCGGCGGGTCTAGTGTATATTTTACGGGTTTACAAGCGCTACGGGGAGTTCCGGCGTGCCGACGGGTCGCACAGGTCGCACGTTGCGCCCCGTCAGACTTCCGCTCAGGTATGAGCGGGGGCGCGAGACGCGATTTCTCCCTCAAGAGCAACACGGGCAGGCCGGCTCAATGGGCGTGTCCAACTGGGAACAACCGCCAGATGCTACACGATCCAAAGACGTTCGAAGCCGCGACAGTCGCCCCGATTGCCGCCTCCAAAATCAAGTCCCCCGCCGAGCTTGCCGCCAGCCGCCAGGAGCGCCGCGAGCAGGACAAGGCGCTGGCCATCATGCTGACCTACATCGGCGTGCTCATTTTGTCGGTCTGGTTCGCAGGCATCCAAGGGCTGGTCGGCTGGGCGCTGATGAGTGCCGCGCTGGCTGGCGCCTGGGTCATCTACACCACCCGCGGCATCCGCGGCGCTGATACGGATTGATCGGCGCGGCTCAACCGCAACGGACGCCACCCGGGCCGCCACGGCCCGCTACCGCCGCGCGCCGTGGCCAAGCGTATTGTATTTGACAATCAAGTGCCCTAAGTGCGCACGCTCTGGCGGTCAACACCGCCATGGCGCGTGCCTTTGCACGTGATGCGGCGGTTTCTTCATTCGGAGGATTACAAACTTGGACAGCGTTCTCATCATTGGCGCCGGGGCCGCCGGCTCTGTCACGGCACAGAAGTGCGCGATGAACCGCGACGTGTTCAAGAAGGTCCATCTGGCTTCGCGCCGGCTGTCGAGCTGCGAGGCGGTCGCCAAGCAGTGCAAGACGCCGATCGAGATCTCTCAGGTCGACGCCGACAACGTCAAAGAGACCGTCAAGCTCCTGAAAAAGGTCAAGCCCGACCTCGTCATCAACATGGCGCTGCCGTACCAGGATCTGCCGATCATGGACGCCTGCCTTGAGGCCGGCGTGCACTACATGGACACGGCAAACTATGAGCCGCGCGATGAGGCGAAGTTCACCTACAAATGGCAGTGGCCGTATCACAAGAAGTATAAGGACGCCGGCATGATGGCCGTCCTCGGCTGCGGTTTTGATCCCGGCCAGTCGAACATCTATTGCGCCTATGCGCAGGAGTTCCTGTTCGACGAAATCGAAACCATCGACATCATCGACTGCAACGACGGTAGCCACGGCAAGTCGTTCGCCACCAATTTCAATCCCGAAATCAACCTGCGCGAAGTCACGCAGCGCGGCAAATATTGGAAAGACGGCAAGTGGATCGAGATCGATCCACTCTCGATTTCCGCGATGATCGACTATCCGGAAGTCGGCCCCCGCAAGTCCTACCTCATCTATCACGAGGAAGAAGAAAGCCTCGTCAAGAACATCAAGGGCCTGAAGCAGATCCGCTTCTGGATGACGTTCTCCGACAACTACATCAAGCACCTCGACGTGCTCCAGTCCGTCGGCATGACGCGCATCGACCCCGTCATGTACAAGGGAAATCCGGTGATCCCGATGGAGTTCCTGAAGGAGCTTCTGCCCCCGCCGTCGTCGCTGGGCAAAGGCTACACCGGCAAGACCTCGATCGGCTGCATCTTCCGCGGTACCAAGAACGGCAAGAAGAAGATCACCATGATCTATAACGTCTGCCACCACGAGCAGGCGTTCAAGGAAACCGGCGCTCAGGCCGTCTCCTACACCACCGGCGTTCCCCCGGTCGTCGGCGCGATGATGATGTTCAAGGGCGCATGGAAGGGCAAAGGCGTCTTCAACGTCGAGCAACTCCCCTCCAAACCCTTCATGGACGCCATCGGCGACCACGGCCTCCCCTGGCACATCGTCGACCTCAAAAAGTCCGACCAAGAAGACCTCTTCAAAGTGAAAACGTGATGCCAACAGCCGTACTTTGGTTCGCCACCGATGCGTTCGTTGATAGCGACCGTCAACGGGAAGAACGCGTCAATGAAAACATCGGCGGCGCAGCCCTCGCGCATTGGCTGTCGGATCAATTGCAGGTTGCGGGGTTCGCCGCCGGCGAACCCTTTGCCGAGGACCATGGATGGGACTTCGAGATTAAGACGGAGAACGGCACTTATCTGATCGTGTGCACGATTGAGGATGTGTCCGATGAAGAGCGGCAAGCCTGTGTGCAGATCAACGTCGGTAAAGCGGGACGGGCGCCGCTCGATCCGGGTGACGCGATCCTGAAGCGGGTCACCACGCTTCTTGAGGGCCAGGGTGCGATCATCGACCCACAGTGATGTGCGGCGCGTGTGCCAGGCAACGTTACAGCCCGCACACCAAAATAGGTTATACAACATTGTTGGCGCGACGATGTCGCCATGAAAGGTTCCCTTCTCTAGCCTTCGCCTCGTTCGCGAAGGGGGCGGGGCGGCACATGAGCCGCTGAGGTTTTGAGTGTGGTGCGGCCCGAAGACCGCCCCGCGCAACCTTTGTGGCATACGACCAGCGTTTCAGCGCGTTCTTCGCAGCACTGGGCTTCCACCAGGCGGCCGGTCCGAGCCTCACCGAGACCACGTGCGTACGTGCCGTCGGCGACTACTGCACCCCGCCCCACGTCACAAGACGCCTCTTAAGCAACGCCCCCTTCATGAGGGACGGGGATGAGGAGGAGTGTAGGGGAGTGTGGGGTGGCGGGGATAAGTTCTCACATTCCACGTCATCCCGGCGCGCGAGCGTGAGCGAAGCCGGCCGGGACCCAGACAAGCTTCAACGTCAAGGCTCTCGAGGCATTGGCCAACGCTTTGGACGCAGCCGCACTGTTTAACCCGCTGCCCGTCGACTGGGTCCCGGCCTTCGCCGGGATGACGTTGGAAGGGGGCGCGCGCACCGTGCACAATGCCGCGGCCAAC
>LNFM01007884.1_pt1 | contig 16384 bp, 8 predicted proteins | sample 596031 | NCBI WGS metagenome assembly LNFM01 (sample SAMN04254537, study PRJNA301005) | activated carbon metagenome | isolation source: dual media filters at the Ann Arbor, Michigan drinking water treatment plant | place: USA: Ann Arbor
TCGCCCGCCGCGTCACCGCCGCGATTCGCAGGGTCCTCGAGCCGAAGCGCGATGTGCCCTTCGACGTCGCGATGGACTTCAACCCGCCGATGCCCCGCTCGCTGGCGAGCGACGTGACGTCCTCCAAGCGCCGGTATCGCCTGCTCGACAGCGGCGTGACCGACGCGGACCTGCCGCCTCGCGCGCTGGACGCAGCAGCGCTGGTCCTGTCCGCGACGACGTCGGTGCACGAGCAGTGGCGTAGGCTCGCGTTCGCCCTCGACGCGCGCTCGAAGTGCCCGCTCGTGGTCTTCGTCACGCGCTGCTCTCACCCAGACGCCGTGCGCGACCTGGTCGAAATCGAAGCGCGCGAGTTCTTGGAGGCGATGGGGCGATCGGCGGACGAGGTTCCGTTTGTGTTTTCGTCGATCGATCCCGCGGTCGACGACGACGACTCGGTGCTCGCGCTGATCGACCTCTTCGACGAGATGGCGACCGTGTGCGCTCAGACCGCCGACACCCCGGTCGTCGCGCGCGTCGATCGCGACTTCTACGACGGCTGGACGTCGGTCGAGCTCTACTCTGGGCTGATCGCGGTCAAGCAGACGCTCGGTCTCGTGTGGGGCGCGACCCTGTCGGACCGGCGGCTGCTCGCCCTTCGCGGATACTCGCCAACCAAGGCCGAGCTCGGGCTGGGAACCATCAACGCCTCGTTCGACGTCGCTGCGCCCGAAGGCTCGTGGCTCGTTTCGACGCAGCACGCGAAGGACCGCTCGGTGATCGAGCTCGCCGTGTTCGAAGCGAGCGAGCTCGCCGGGCGCTGGTCGGACGAGTGCATCGTCACATGGGCGGGCAACGCAGTCAGGGGAAGCATGGAGCTCGAGAGCCTCGGTTCGGTCGCCCCCAACCTGGGCCGCGCGCGGGTCACGCTCTCGCAGCCGATGCCGTTCGTCTCGAGAGCGTACGTCGAGCTCAACGCGACCTGGCCGATGGGCGAGTGCGCCGCGATCGTCTTGCCGGACGACGATCGCCCGAAGCCATGATGTCACTTTCGCCTGTAGAATTTCTCATAATCTGCGAGGACGCGGTCGATGAGGGCCGCCCTCGCCCGCTGCCTCGCGCTCGTCTCACGCAGCTTCGCCAGACGCTCGATGCTCGCCGGAGTCGCGATGGACGGGAGCATCATCGCGCACGCCTTGGCCCTTTCCGAGCTTGGTTTTTCTCGGATGATCGCGTCGATGAGCACGGAGGGAAGGGCCTCGCGCTCATGAAGATCTGGTCGCCAGTAGGAAAAGAGCTCGAAGAATCGCACGAGCCGCGTCGAGCTCGATCGGAGCTGCGCCGCCGCGACGCGCACGACCCACTCCGCAGGAAGATTGATTCGTGCGGAAAACACCGCCTCGAGCAGCGCAGTCCGCGCGAGGCCGCGCTCGATCGCCTCGAGCAGCGCCGCGAGGATGCGCTCGCGCTCTGCGACCCGCGCGCGTGAGAGCAGGCGCAGGCATTTCTTCGCGATCACCGAGAGCCCGTCCTCGCGACGCTCGCGAACGAGCGCTTCGAGCTGCTCGATCGTCCGTGCCGTGCGATCTGCGGACAGCTCGCCGCTCACCCGATCGGCTTGCTCGTCGAGCGCCAACGCCAGCGCCTCGAGAAAGGCAGCGTCCCCAGTGGCCGCATGAACCACCGGGCAGTCGTCGCCGTCGAATCCAGCCTTCGTCGCGAGCTTGCGAACCTTCTCGATGACTTCGTCGCGTTTGCCTGCGTCCTCCACTCCGGGGCCGATCACCACGAGCACAGGAGGAGGCAGACCGAGCGCGCACCAGTCAGCGACCTTGACGTAGTTGGCCCAGGCGACTCCGTTTCCGAACGACTGCCAGTACAAACACGCCGCCCACGGCTGCGACGGATCGACCTCCAGGCTCTTGTTCGAGCTGTGCCGAACGAAGACAAACTCTCGCTTGGACGAGAGCACCGTGGCGTCGCGCAGCACGGTGCCGATCGCCGTCGGGTCATCGAACCCTGTGGAAAACACCGAGAACCCCGACCCGACGAACGGCACGCGGACCCGCGGTCGGCCGAACGGATCTCGGGCGGGCTCGATCGGAGCGAGCTCTTCGGGCGCAGCGGTCTTCTTGCTCTTTGCGCGGCGGTTGACGATCCCTTTGCGCTCGACCCGCGCTCGCGCGAGCGACTCGAGCGGCTCCCGACCGTCGAACAGCAGCGGATCCAGCGCGAAGAGCGCCACGGCGGCCTCGGCGTCCAGGTCGACCGCGCAAGCGGGGTGCAGGTAGCTCGATGCGTGTTTTCCCGTACCCGTCGCGGTGAGCTGCGGGGCTTCGATGCAGACGCGCCCCGCTTCGATCGGCGCGCCGCAGCGGCGACAGGGGGTGTTGGCGGTTGGAGCGGTCGAAAATCGGAGGGTTCCGACGAACAACATGCGGACGAGAGGGTACTTGCTTCAGCAGAGAACCAATCGTGGCCCTCGTCCGTCTGTTGAACACCAGCGATGGGTCTGCCCGAATCCCCCCTGAACCCCTACGCCGTCACCATGACCGCAAGACCGATGAGCACTTCGGGCATCTATCGTGCACAATCCGGCGTAACCTCCGAAGAACCGATGCGTCTGTGTCCCCGGTGCGGCTCGAAGTACGAAGCTCCCGCGCAATTTTGCACGCGCGACGGGGAGACGCTCGTCGTCGAGGGCCCCGCGGCTGACCCGTACGTCGGGACCAAGATCCTCGGTCACTTCGTCGTTCAGCGCGTGATCGGCACGGGCGGGATGGGGACGGTCTACGAGGCGGTCGACGAGGCGATCAAGCGCCGCGTCGCGGTCAAGATCCTACACAAAGACTTGATGACCAACCGCGACGTCGCCGCGCGATTTCAGCGCGAAGCGCAGATCGCGTCGCAGCTCGATCACCCGCACCTCGTTCGGCTGATCCTGTTCGGGCAGCTCACCGACGGAAACCTCTACCTCATCCTCGAGTTTCTCGACGGCCCCACCTTCTCCAAGGCGCTCGAGAGCGGCGCGCCCCTCACCCCGGCGCGCGCCGTGAAGATCGTCGCGCAGATCGCAGAAGCGATCGGGTACGTGCATCGAAAGGGCATCGTTCACCGTGATCTAAAGCCCGAAAACGTGATCCTCGTCGAGCGCGACGACGACACAGAGTTCGCGAAGGTCCTCGACTTCGGCATCGCCAAGAGCCTCGTCGACAACAACACGATGATGACCGGCACCGGGCTGATCTTCGGCACCGCGCGGTACATCTCGCCCGAAGGAGCGCAGGGCGAAGCGGTCGACAAGCGCTCGGATGTCTATTCGCTCGGCGTGATGGCGTATCAAGCCCTCACGGGCAGGACGCCCTTCGACGCGCCCGAGCCCATGCAGCTGTTGCTCAAGCACATCCACAACGCCGTGCCCCCGATGGCGAAGATTCTGCCCGCAGGGCACACCGTGCACAGCGCGATCGAAAACGTCGTGCAGCGGGCGCTCTCGAAGAACCCCGAGGGGCGCTACGACGACGGAGCTGCCTTTGCCAAGGCGCTTCGCGCCGCGCTCGCCGAGAGCGAAGGCGCGGGACGATCCGTCGAAAACGCCGCGCACTCGTCGCATCCGTCCAGCAGCGCAGAGGCAGCGCGCGCCGCACAGGGGTACGTCCCCACCCAGCCCGTGCGCAGCGTCGCGCCGCCGCCTGCTGCGTCGGTGAAGACAATGGTCGGAGGGTCCGCGCCGTTCAGCGCAGGCGCCAATGGAAACGCCGCGCTCGCACAGCAGCCCGCCGCCGCGTTCGACGACGTAGCGCTCGCGCCGGCGCGAGCGGAGGCCGCGGCGCTCGCCATCGTCGAGTCGTCGCCGAATCCTCAAGGTGTTCCCGCGAAGAAGATCGCGCCGCGCGTCGAGATGAGCGTCGTCGCCTCTGCGGAGCCGAGCGTCCCGCACAAGCCATCGGGACCTCGCACGGTCGCGAGCATGCCGGAAGTCTCGCCGTCGATGCACGGCGCGTCCGTCGGATACGAGCCATCGTACCCGCCGAGGGCTATCGCAGCAGAGACCGACGACGACTTCGGCATCTCGGGTCTTCCGAAGAAGCGCGATCCAGCGCACACACGCCGGACGATCGCGATCGTGATCGTCACCATCCTGGTGACGATGGGCATCGGCACGGCGACGCTGTGGGGATTGGGGATGTTTCCCTCGCAGCGACGCGCCCGCACGATCGCGATGCTCGTGCGCGAAGCGGACGCGGCGTTTACTGCAGATCGGCTCGTCGACGATCGCAACCACAGCGACGTCGACGGGTTGACCTCGTCGTTGCTGCGCCTCGAGCCGAGCCACCCGCGGGCATTGCAGCTGCGGCAAGCCTCGGCGATGCGGCTTCGCAATCGAGCCGTCGAGCTGCGCAACAACGGGCACACCGATCGAGGACTGCCGCTGTTGCGCTCGGCCCGATCGTTGGCGCCAGACAATCAAGAGATCGCGGAGCTGATCGCGCTCTTCGAGCGAGAGATCTACGTGATGCAACATCCGGTGGCCCAGCCGGTCGCGGACGCGGGCGTCGCTCGACGTCCGGTCGAGACGGGACCGGGGCCCGTACGTCGGCCACCCATCACGAACCCGGCGATTCCTGCGAACAACACCGGCACGACGACCAACACGAACCCAGCGAACACCACGGGAAGCACGGGCACGACGAACAACGGCTCTGGCGTCGGCGTGACGTTTACGCCCGGCCGTGACCCGAACCTCGACCCCACCCGAAACACCGGCAACACCGGAAACACCGGAAACACCGGAAACACTGGCCATACGGGCAACGCTGGCCATACGGGCAACACCGGCCAAACGGGCAACACTGGCCATACGGGCAACACCGGCAACACTGGCCATACGGGAAGCACCGGAAACACCGGCAACACTGGGACTCCCCCGGACCCGAACAGCGGCAACGATCAGGGCACCGAGTTCTGATCGAGCGACGGGCACACTTGCCCCCCCGTCGTCGAACTTACTCGCTGCGGATGTTGGAGCCGCCCGCAGAGCCGGTCGCTTGCGTGAGGATCGTGATGCCCTCCGCCGTGACGAACCACACGCGGTTGTCGCCATCGACGCTGATGTCGACAAACTGCTCGGTGGGCAGCCCGTTGCCGCGCCCAAACGCGCGGAAGGTCTGCCCGTCCCAAGACCAGGCGCCGCGCTGCCCTGCGCCCCAGAGCGCGCCGTTGTTGTCCGTCGTGAGCGAGGTGACGCGCGGCTGTTGGCTCGAGCCCGCGATGTCGAACGCGAAGCGCTCGCCGCTCCAGTAGCCGATGCCCTCGCTCGTGGCGACGTAGACCCTGCTCTGCACGGCGCGCGTGATGTCGCTCACGAGGTCGCCGCGCAAACCGGTGGCCTCGTTGAATGTTTGTGCGCGATATGCGGTCTGCCCTGCGGCCGGAGGCGTGAGCTTCGTGGCGCCGGTCAGCCCTGCGAACCAGATGTTTCCGTCCGTGTCGAAGTCCGCCGCGGTCAGGTCGTTGGGCACCGGAACGGCGCCGAACTCCGCGCCCTGCGGCGGGATCTGATCGTGAAACTGGATCGCCGCCGGAACGCTCTCGTCGATCATCGTGACGCCGAGCTCGAGCGGGCTCTGGTTGTTGGGTCGATCGACCACGCGAATGCCGATCCAGTAGCGATTTCGCTCGTCGACGACGAAGAACTTCGCGTCGACCGTGCCCGGCCCGCGCGTGTCGATGGCGCGCTCGGTGACCTGACGCCAACCGTCTCCGCTGAAGCGAAAGGTCCTCAACGTGTTGGGTCCGACGCGACCGACGGCGACGCAGGTCGTTCCTCGGGACCAGAACGCGAGGGGCACTGCTTGACCTTCGGGGTCCAGCGTCGCGCGGTAGAAGCGTCGACCGTCGAAGCGAACCGCGCCCCCGTCTTCGCTGACGAACCACACGTTGCTGCGCGAATCCGTCGCGAGCGAGAGCGGCCGTCGCGACATCGCGAGGTCGTGCGCACGAAAGTCCGTCGCGGCGCCGCCGACGACGCGAGAGACGCCCAAGCCCACGCGAGAGAGAAACACTCCGTCACGCGTCACGAAGGGCGCCACCGAATCGTCCGGCAGCGTCCAGCTCGTCGCGACCAGCCCGAACCGCGGCGCGTCCGTCGTCGCCCCTGGTGGGGGAACATCAGCAGGGCCGCTGAAATCCGGCACATTTCGCGGCCGCACCGGGGGTTCGACCGCTCGGGGCGCGCCCGCATCGGCGCTCGCTCCGCCGTCGGCGGACGGCGCCGTGACAATCAACGCAGCCGCGGCGCTCGCGTCCATCCCGCGCACGCCCGAGTCCGCCGCACGAACGCCCGAATCCGCCGCTCGCACACCGGAGTCCGCGGCGCGCACACCGGAGTCTGCCGGGCGAACGCCAGAATCCGCGGGCCGAACGCCAGAGTCTGCCGTCGCGGGTCGCGCCGCACCGGCGTCCATCGCAGCGCTCGCGGCGCCTGCATCACGGGGAGCGCTCTGCGCGAGAGGGCTCTCGATCGCGTCATTGGACGGACCTGCAAACGCCGCAGGCTGCTCGTTGACCACGAGCCGTCGCCCGTTGACGACGGCCTCGGGCGTCCACTTGCGACGCGGCGGAGTCGGGGCTGTCGGACGACCGCGACCGCGACCGCGACCGGTCGTCGGCGGGGTCACCACGGGCGGCGGAGGCGGGGGCGGAGGCGGCTCGATGCGCCTCGTGTCGAGCGTCACGCGCCGCGCCGCTGCGGGCTGCGAGATGTCGCTCGCGAGCACGGCGAGCTCGTCGCCCTCGCTGGGGCGAATATCGAACGCGCCGTCGCGGGTGATCAACGTCGCTGTGTTGGCACGCCCGGGAACGAGGCCGATCCAAGGGCTGCGCGCGCTCGCCGAGGTGTACGAGTACCAGCGCTGGCCGTCGTGGTAGAGGAGCTTGGCGCCGTTGTTTCCCTGCGCGAGCGCGAAGAACTTGCCCGCGCCGACGCCGACGATCCCGCGCACGAGCGTCTCGGGGATGCCCGTCGTCGAGCCGTACTCATCGAGCTCCGTGAACTCACCGCGAAACGCCAGCACGCCGTGCTGCGCGGTCGAGACCATCGGTCGCCCCTGATCGAGCGCGAGCGACAACACCTGGTAGCGGTTGGACAGCGCGATCCACGCCGTACCGTCCCAGCGCGCGAGGCCCTGCGCGCCGCCGAGGATGACCCCGCCCCCCGAGAGCGCGAGGATCGCGGTGGGCCGCCCCACGTCCGGCTGCGCGTTCGCGTCGCCGACGAGCGCCCATCGCGTGCCGTCGAAGCGCGCGACGCCCGACGCGGTCGCTGCCCACACGGGTCCTTCGGACTCCGCAGAGATCGCGAAGACCTGCAGGCTCGGTAGACCGTCGCGCTCGAGGTAGCGAACCGCAGTCCCGCCGGCGGCCGGGTACTTCAGCACCCCGCGCAACGTGGCGACGAAGACGTCGGTGGTCGTGCTCGCCACGCCCATGACGCTGTCCGAGTCGGTGAAATTGCGCACGGGCGAGTTGAGCGTGCTCCTCGTCGTTGGCCTGTTCGCCCCGCCTCCGAAGCAGGTCGACGCCGAAGAGATCGCGACAAGTCCCAGCAGTCCTACGGTTCGCAGCAGCATTGGTGGCTCCCCGAGGCGCTTCTCACGCGCACCGAGAGCGTGTCAACGGCTACTTCTGGACCCAAAGATGCTGAGCTTGAGGTGGGCGAGCTGCGACTCGAAGACGCGCTTGGCGATCCCCAGGTTACCCTCGGGGTTCTTCTTCTTGAGCTCGCCGCTCTCGTAGAGCGCGCGGGCCTTGCTGCGCTGAACCTTGCCCGACGAGGTCTTCGGGATCGTCCCGGCTTCGGCGATCACGACGTCGTCGACGACGAGGCTCGTGGCGCGCTGCACCTCGTTGCGGACGTTTTTTGCCAGCTCTTCGGCGTTGCCGATGTCCTTGGCCTCGGCGACCACGACGACCGCCTCGCGGTCGAGGCCGGGCTTGCTCGTGGCGAACACGACGGTGTTGCCAGTGCGCACGCCCTCGACCTTCGACGCCACCCACTCGATGTCCGACGGGTAATAATTGCGGCCGTTGATGATGATGATGTCCTTCTGCCGCCCGCAGATGAACACCACCCCGTCCACGAGGTAGCCGAGGTCGCCGGTCTTGAGCCACCCGTCCTCGGAGAGGACCTCTTGCGTCTTCTCGACGTTGTCGAAGTAGCCCGAGGTCACGCTCGGACCGCGGATTTCGAACTCGCCCACGACGCGATCGCCGAGCACCTCGCGCGTCTCGGGGTTGACGACGCGCAGCTCGTGGTCGGGAAACTTCCGCCCGCACCCGACGATCTCGAGCGAGGTGTCGTCGGAGCTGTCCGCGGGGACGGCGCGGCCTTCGTTCCACAGCGGGTCGGGCTTCACTTTGTCCGTGGGAATTCCCTGGGCAAACGCGATCGCGAGCGACGACTCGGCCATGCCGTAGCTCGGCACGAAGGCAGAGTCCTTGAAGCCGTGCTGCGCGTAGCGCTTCGCGAACATCCTGAGGTTCTCTGCCTGGATGGGCTCGGCGCCGCAGCCCGCGACGCGCACGCGCGACAGGTCCACGCCCGCGATCTCGTCGTCCTTGACGCGCTTGACGGCCAACGCGTACGCGAAGTTGGGCGCGTACGTGATCGTGCCGCGGTGCTTGCTGAGCGCGTTGATCCACGTGGCCGGACGGCGAAGAAACTGCATCGGCGACAAGAACACGCACGGAACGACGTGCATGATCGGCGCGATCACGAAGCCGATGAGCCCCATGTCGTGAAAGAGCGGCAGCCACGAGACGCCGACGTCTTCGTCCGTCTTGCGAAGCCCCTCGCGCATGATCGCGTACGCGTTGTGCGAGAGGTTTCCGTGCGTGAGCACGACGCCCTTGGGCTTGCTCGTCGAGCCGCTGGTGAACTGGATGAAGCTTCGATCGTCGAGCGAGATGTCTGGCTGCTTGAAGAGCCCGGCGTCGCCCTCGAGGTCGCTGAAGGTGAGCATCGCGCGCAAGTCCGGGGCGCCTTCACGGAGCGTTCCGAGCACCGCTTTGATCTGCCCCGTGGTGATCACGAACTTCGAGCGCGAGTTGGTGATGATGTGCTTGCTGTGATCCAGGTAGCCCGCGAGCTGCCCGAGCCCCATCGGCGGATACAGCGGCACGGGGACCGCGCCCGCCTGCGAGACACCCAAGAACGTCGGGATGAACTCCTCGGGCGTCGGCAGGATCAGCGCGACGTGATCGCCCTTCTTCAACCCGCGCTCTTGCAGCGCGTGCCCGATCGAGCGAGCGCGCTCGAAGAGCTTGGGATAGCTCCAGTGAACCTCGCGTCCGTCGTCCAGGACGTAGGTGTGGCCCTTCGTTGGGTACTCTCGCGCAGCGGCTTCGAGCGCCGACGGAATCGTAGGGAGGATCTTCACGGCGCCCCGTGTTTGGCCCGAGAAAGTGCCGCGTGCAACGGGCGTACTGCGCGTCGCACCGTGCGAAGCGCGCTGCGCACACCCCGCGACGCGTCCGTTGCCGACGCTTCGAAGGTGCCCGCGGCGGGACTCGAACCCGCACTCTGAGGATTTTAAATCCCCTGCCTCTACCGTTGGGCTACGCGGGCGAAACGTCCGTTAACGACGCCCCTTGTGAAACGAAAGTCGCAATTCGACGCCGGAAACTTGTCCCCACGACCGCGCATCGTGCAAGGGAAAGTCGTACCGACTGCGATTCACTCGCGTCGGCATCGGAGCAGCGGTCCCGCGCCTCGAGCGCGCGGCGAACAGAAGGGTGTGGTGTGGTCATGGGTGACGAGTCGATCGTTCGTCTTCGCAAGCTGTTGCGTGATTTGTTCACGGCTCGCTACCAGGGAGTCGACGGGATGCGAGCCTCCCGCGCGCAGGGCTATATGGACGGCTACATGGCCGCGCTGCTCGCGACAGGCAAGATCTCGCAGCGCGAAATGCTCGCGATCGTGAGCGAAGAGCGCTCGCGCGCGGCCGGCCCCGCCACGCAGCGCGTCGTGGTTGGCGACCCCGTCGCGGCTTGACCGACTCGATGGCTCGATGACTCGAGCTCCGCCGTCGCCGTCGAGCGCCCGCTTTTTCGCGAGGCCGTACGGAGCCGCTCAGCAGCCGCGCGCGTACAGCACCGCCGCCACCACCGCGAGCAACACGAAGAACCACACCGCGAGCGACGCGTCCAAGCGCTGCTCTTTCTTCGTGAGCTCTTCTTGCTTCTTCGCCGCAGCGAGCGCTGGCGGAAGCTCGCCCTTGGAGATGGCCTCTTGCCGCGCTTCCTCCTTGAGCTTCTTGGACTCTCCGACGCGCGCGTCCGCTTCTTTGCGAAGCGTCTCCGCTCGCCGGAGCGCCGCCTTCACCTCTTCGCTCACGGCCTCCTCGCTCTTGCCCTGCTCGGTCTGAGCCGTCCGCGCTCTCGCTTCGCGATCGAGCTTCTCGCGCTCTGCCGCCGCTTCGCGATCGACCCGCTCCCGCTCGGCGCGCTCGGCCTCTTCGACCTTCGCCTTGCGCAGCTCCGCGAGCTTCTCGCGCGTGCGAGCGAGCTGCTCTTCGAGCGCTTTGTTTGCTGGCGTTTGCGCGAGCCCCTTGACGAGCTCGACCTCTGCGCCCTCGAAATCGCCCTTCTCTCGCAGGAGCTTCGCGATATTTTCGAACACGATCGGCTGCTTGGGCTTGATGCGAACCGACTCGCGATACGCCGCGATCGCCTCGTCGGGGCGCTTCTCGAGCGCCTGCGAAAAGCCCAGCTCGAACCACGCGTCCGCGTCGTTGGGCGCGATCGCGATCGCCTTGCGAGCGCTCACCGCCGCGTCCGAATAGCGCTTCTCGAGGTTGTACGCCCACGCCAGCCGCCGGTGCGGCTCGACGAGGTTCGGCTGCAGCTCTCGCGCCTTCTCGCCGATGACGATCGCGCCCGCCGTGTCCGCCGCGCGCATCAGCGCGAGAAAACACAGGTCGAGCACGAGCCAGTACTCGGGTCCCTTCGAGAGCGCCTCTTGCACCTCGCGCTTGGCCTCTTCGGACTTCTTCTGTCCGGCGAGCACCATCGCGAGCCGCGCGTGGTAGACGCCATCGTTGGGGTCGAGCTCGACCGCCTTGCGCAGCGCCGGCTCAGCCTCGGGATAGCGCGCGAGAAGCTCGAAGCACATCCCGCGTAAATAGTGGCCGTACGCGTCGGACGGGTCCGTCGAGACCGCGCTGCTCGTGGCCTCGATCGCCGCTTCGTATCTGCCTTGCGCGATGTTCGATCGCGCGAGCAACACGAACGCGTGATGGTGGTTGGGGACGAACGCCAGCGCGTCCTTCGCCAGATGTTCGGCTTCTTGAAAGCGCTTGATCTCGAGAGCCTTCTTGCCCCGCTCGACCAGACCGTCTGCTTGCTCTTTAGGAGTCATCGAGGACGGCGAGGAGTGTACTGCGCGGCCGAGCTTTATGCTCGAAAGCTTGCGAGCGTGAGCTTCGCTCCGTCCGCTTCGAAGCCGAGAGAAGACAGAACTACTCGCAAAACGCCCTCGCGCGACGCCGGGCCGTCGTCGAGCCGCTCGATCGCCAGCGTTCGAAAGGGCCGGAGGTTGGCCGGCAGCCGAGCGAGCGAGCGCAGCGCTTCGCCCACCGCGAAGGCGTCGCGATCGGTGAGGTCTCGCAGCGTTCGCACCGAGGCGCCGTCGCGGTCGATCACGGCGATCGCCTCGCCGTCACGCACGACGACGCGCACCGACGACGCGCGAGAGAGTCCCCCGCACTCGGCGACGAGCGCGGGGTCGCGCGAGCAGAGCAGCACCGGATCGTGAGCGATTTCAGTGCGCGCTGCGCGAAGCGACTCGATCGTCTCGGTCCGGGCGAACTGCACCGGTCCCAGCCCCGCGACGATCTCGCCGCGGCGAACCTCGCCGCGAGACTCGCGGCGATCGAGCTCTTCGCGCATCGCCGTCCACGCGGGCGACAGCTCTTCGCGATCGACCCACTCCCTGGCCACGACGCCGTACCGCCCGAGCACCCGATCGATCAGCGCGGCGATCGAGACCTCGCCGCCCACCGTCGAGCGAAGCGCCCACCGCCCGGAGCTCTTGGTCGTGACCCCCGACACGAGCGACCGCGCTGCGGCGAACGAGTCGTTTGTGACCTCGCCCGACGAGAGCATTTTGCCGAGCGCGTCGGTCACGTCGCTGACAGGCTTTCGCGCGGCGATCACCAGGTCCGCGAGAAAGAGCGCGCCTCGCTCTCGAAGCACGTCGCGGATCGCCTCGGCCACCGCGCCCTCGACGCGCGCGGTCGGCGCGGGAAAAGGCTCGGTCGACGACGACGGCGCCATCACGATCCTCGCGGGCGACTCGAGCAGCACGTACCGCGCTTCTCCGCGCGCGAACACGAGGTCCAGCCACGCGGGCTCGTAGCGCCCGACGCGCGCTCGCAGAAGGTCCCGCTCGATCGACTCGGGCGGCACAGGAAAGAGCGCCAGCCGCTCGATCGCCGCGCTCACCGCCTCTTCGCCCTCGAGCGCAAAGGGCCCCACCCGATGTCGCTCGAGCATCCAGCGCTGATACGCCCTGCGCGCGACGGGCTCGATCTGCCGCCGCGCCTTCGAGAGCGCCTTGCGACGCAGCCTCGCCAGCGCCTCGACGTCGCACAGCTCGAGGGACACATCTCCCGGCTCGCGCTCGGTGAAGCGACCCACTACGGCCTGACCCGCGGTCAACAACGGTTGAACCAGCGCTCGAACGCGCTCTTCGTCGCTGCGCAGATAGCGGGCGAGCTCGTCGAGCATCACGGGCCCTCCTGCGCGAAAGAGCAAGAGCGCCAGCGGCGCCTCGGGAGAGAGCCCCGCGAGCACGCCGCGATCCGCGCGCTCTGCGAGGCCCACGTATTCGAGCGGGCTCTCGAAGGTCCCGCCGCCCTCTTGCGCGCCCGTGGCGGACGCGCGGCGCGCGGCGGTCTCAGCGGCGGGAGTGTCGTCTTCGTAGAGGTTTTCTGCCTCGAACGCGCGCTCGAGCCCTCGGGCAAAGAGCGACGGAGTGCGGCGCACGACGGCTTCGATCGCGACCTCGCCGGCTTCGATTTCGGCGAGGAGGCGCTCGAGGGCGGCGACGTTCCACCGGTCGTCCATCACCTCGCGGTTGGCTTCGACGACGAGCGGATGGGTCGGATCGTCGCCCACCGTCAGCAAGAGATCTCTGGCTCGCTGGCGGTTCATCCACAGCGGCGTTCGCTTCTTGAAGGGCTGCTTCGGCAACAGCAGCGAGCGCTCGGCCGCTTCGCGAAAGGCCGCTCCGGCGATCGCGGTCCTCGGCAAGATCGCGGCGACGAGCGCGCGCACCTCGGCGCTCGTCACCATCCGAGGGACGCTCGCAGGATCGATCGTCGGCCCCTTCGGCGGCCCGATGAGCACGCCGTTGTCCGTCGCCACCGCGTGCACGACGCCGCCGAGCCGCGACTCGATCCTCGCCGCGAGCGCGAGCGCCAAGGGCTCGAGCACCGACCGACCGTGCCATGCGTGAATCGCGATCCGCGGCTCTCCCAATGCGTCCGCGTACACTTCGACCACCACGCGCTTGTCCGTCGGCAGCGGCGTCGCCTTGGCCTGCGCGCAGAGGTCATCCGCCGCGCCCATCGCCGCCGCCCGCGAGAGCGGAAGCCTCTGGACGAGCACCTCGGCGCAGCGCTCGACGCCCTCGATCGCCGCGCCTTCGAGGCTCCGGACGACCTCGCCCATCGCGCGTCCGGTGGCCTCTGCTCGCATCGGACGATCGCCGCGCCAGAAGGGCATCCGTGCGCTGCCCGGCGGCGCCTTGCGCACCAGCACCGCGTCGGGACGAATGCTGGTGATGCGATAGACCCCGAGCCCGAACGAGAACCGATCGCCCGGCTTGCTCTCGTGCACGAACTCTTCGTCGAGCTCGCCGATCGTCTCGCGCGAGTCGGCGTCGAGCATGCGATAGAGCCCGCGCGTGGTGATGGTCCCTCCCGCGGTGCGCGCGAGGCGCTTGGCGAGGTCCGGCGCGGTCAGCTTGCCCGTGTGCCGATCCCACTCGAGCCTGGGCGCGCGGTGCAGCTCGCTCGAGAGCGCATCCACCACGCGCACCAAGAGCTCGCGAGACAAATTGCGGTACGGATCGCTCTTGCGCGCGAGCGCCAGAAAGCCGTCGATCGTCGTTCCTTCGGGCTCGCTGGCGGCGTGAGCGACGAGCTGCTGCGCGAGCACGTCGATGGGCCCCTCGGGAACGCGCACCGGCTCGAGCCTCCCCTCGATCGCCAATCGCGCGGTGATCGCGCACTCGATGAGATCCACGCCGCCCGAGCTCACGATCACGCCGCGCGAGGTCTGCCCCGGCGAGTGCCCCGCGCGCCCGACGCGCTGCAAGAGCCTCGCGACCCCGCCGGGAGCCCCGACCTGAATCACCTTGTCCACCGCGCCGATGTCGATCCCGAGCTCGAGCGAGCTCGTGGCCACCACCGCGCGAAGCCCTCCGTCGCGAAGGCCGGCCTCGACCACCTCGCGCACTTCTTTGGCGAGCGCCCCGTGGTGAATCCCGATCGCCGGCGGCTCTTCGCCCTCGGGGCACTGATCGGCCAGAGCCTTCTCGAGCGAAGGACGCCAGCGCTCGGCGAGCGCCCGCGAGCCCACAAAAACAAGTGACCTCGTCGAACGCGCGACGTGCGCGGCCACGCGTTGAATTCGTGGGTCGATCCCGCGCGGGCCCTCGGCCTTGGGCGCGAGCTCGACGGTGAGCTCGATCGAGCGCGACCTCCGCCCGTCGAGCACCCGCACAGGCCGCTCGCCGCCGAGCAGACGCGCGAGGCGATCGAGCGGCTCGGCCGTCGCCGTGAGCCCCACGCGCTGAATCGATTTGCCCGCGAGCTGCTCGAGCCGCTCGAGCGAGAGACAGAGGTGGGTCCCGCGCTTTCCGTCGGCGATCGCGTGCAGCTCGTCGACGATCACCAGCTCGACGCGCGCGAGCGAGCGTCGGTGCGCCTCGCTGCCGAGCAACACGAACAGGCTCTCGGGCGTGGTGATCAGCACGTGCGGAGGGCGCTTGGCCGCCTCGCGCCTCGCGCGCTGCGAAGTGTCTCCCGTGCGCACCGCGTGCGTGATCGCGATCGGCGCGCCGTCGTCCCGCGCGAGCGCGGAGATCCCGTCGAGCGGCGCATACAAATTGTGATGAACGTCCGCGTCCAACGCGCGCAACGGCGAGATGTAGAGCACGCGAACGCCCTCGGTCGGCTCGCGAGGTCCCCCCTTGGGCGTCTCGGGCTGCGCGAGCGCCTCGCGCGCGAGCCGTCCCAACGGCTGCAAAAACGCCGCGAGCGTCTTGCCAGACCCCGTCGGCGCCACGAGCAGCGCGTCTGCCCCGGACGCGATCGCCGGCCACGCGAGGGCCTGGGCCTGGGTCACCGCGCCGAAGCGCCTCGAAAACCATCGCGCTGCGAGCGAGTCGAGCGCGTCGAGAGGATCATCGCTCACGGTGCAGAGAATAGTGATCGCGCGTTCAGCCCCGGTACGCAAGTCGCGCCTCGACGCTCGGCCACGCCAGTCGAGCGTGACGATTGCGATAGGGTTCTCGGTCATGAATCACCGCTGGCCGCTTTGCCTGCTCGCGCTGGCCTCATTTCAGTGCGCAGCGCCGCCCGCCCCAGATGGCGGCGCGCTGGACGGCGGCGATGGCGCGATCGCCGATCGAACGGCGATCGATACGCCTGTGCCAGACGCCACGGTGGACGATGCCGCGATCGACGCCGAGCCCTCGGACACGAGCGACAACGACAGCGCCTCGGCAGACGTCGAAGCTCCCGACGCCGAGCGCGACGACGCTGCGATGGACAGCGGGGTGAGCTTCGATGCCGTTGCGATGGACGTCCGCAGCGACAGCCGCGTCGACGCTCGCAGCGACGCTGCTGCAGACGTTCGCAGCGACGCAGGAGCGGACGGGTCGCCCCCGGACCCGCCCGGAACCTGGCGCAGCACGCTGTTTCCTCGCGGATGGCTCCCGTTGCACGCGGGCGGCGCGGCCGCGAGCGACGGCAAGTTTCTTCATGACTTCTCCTTCGCGGGCTACCGCCGCGGCGAAGCGCCCCCCGTCGGAATGGGCACCGTTCGCGCGACGCTCATGGCCAGCGCGTTCGGCGACGGTCGCGACGACGCAGCGCCCGCGATCCAGACAGCGATCAACAACGCCTGCGCGATGGGCGGCGGCGTCATCCCATACGCGCCGAAAACTCCGCGGCTCGAGCAGAGAGCTTGCGCTGTGAATCGAGAGACAGAACGACGTTTGACGCAGTGCTGAAGCCCCCACCCGCGCTGCCGCGCGCCCCGCCCCCGCCTGGAACGGCAGGGGCGGCGGCTTCGCATTGTGTCTGCCTGTAGAATTGCTGGGTAAGTTGATTTT